>Ga0070741_10005771_pt1 | contig 27121 bp, 36 predicted proteins | sample Coa_R1_4_FD_66440 | JGI IMG/M metagenome (GOLD analysis project Ga0070741, IMG submission 66440) | Surface soil microbial communities from Centralia Pennsylvania, which are recovering from an underground coalmine fire - Coalmine... | ecosystem: Environmental > Terrestrial > Soil > Unclassified ...
ATTGGATATCTGGGAGCCGACCCTGAACTGCGCTACCTGCCGAGCGGACAGCCGGTCGTAAACTTTACGGTCGCGACCGACGAGGCGTATGTCGACAAGCAGGGGCAGAGGCAGGAGCGCGTCGAATGGCATCATGTGGTCGCTTTCGCGAAGCTCGGCGAGACCTGCAAGGATTACCTCAAGAAGGGCCGCCAGGTGTACGTCGAAGGCCGCCTGCGCACGCGCGAGTACGAGGCGAAGAACAACGGCGGCAAACGCCAGCGCACCGAGATCGTCGCAACCCGCGTCCAGTTCCTCGGCGCCCCGCCGGCGGAGCGGACCGACGCGGCCGCGATTGAGGAGCCGCCCATCCCGTCGGCGGAGGAAGTGCCCTTCTAAGAAAATCAGGCGGGCAGCGCGGCAGCACAACTTTGCTGCCGCGCTTCTTGGCGAAGGCTAAGAACTCTGGACAATAGCAGCCTGCGGTGAATCAGGAACTGTTTGGTGAGGTGCGTTGTCGAACTGGTCAACGAATTAAAGGGAATGGACCAACCCGAAATCGCGCGGCGGTTCCGGCTGGCGAATACGGAGGTAACATATTACCGAAGGCTGGACTTTGATAATTTGCTGCGAAGGCGTTTGGAGCTCGATCGGAGGTTTACAAGCCTAGAGGAAGCTTGCGCCGTCTATGAACGCAGTTTCAGATAGCCGCTACCCTCGACGGTGCCGAAGGATTAAACGATGGAGAAAAAGCTTATCTGCTTTTACGAACGCGGCAAGCGGGAGGTATTTGGCGGGTGTTCAGCCCAGAACGTCGCAAGCTTTTCTGAGTTGCATGACCACGCCGATGCGAACGAGTATTGCGGTTTTGCCGAGGACGGCGTCCTTTGTGCCTGCCCTCTGGACGGGCCCTGCACTAGGCGCTGCGGAGGGCGCGTGACGATCAGCGAAGTAAATGAGGTTCAATGTGCGCTCCACGGTTGGCTGCGAATCGGCCGTAAGGAGGAGCTTCCTCAGTCAGTCCGATTTTGAATCCGATGCGATGCCCCAATGCGGCAAGTCCGCAAGAGAAATTGAAGACCCGCAGGTCGAGGCTCTGCAATTCGAGTCGAAGGACCGAATCGGCGGGACCCTCTCGGCCAAGGCAACGTGCGCGACCTGCGGCGCCTTCAGCGCAAGCCTCGCCATTAACATCGAGGTACAGGTCCCAGCCGCGCACCGTAAGTTCGACCACGAACTGGAAATCGACCTTGAGCAAGGCCTCGGATCGTCGGCTACGAAGGGTTTCCCGCCTCGCTCCGCCGTTCCTGTGGAAAACTAAAGGTTCACGGCCTTGTGACGCTGCGACGCGGCCAGTAGCTTCGGAACACCGCATGGTGAAGGACCAGCCCCCGAGGTATTTCGCTCGGTGGAAAAAGGGGCGACCTTCGGCTTTGACCCGCTGGGAAGATCTGATATCAGTGCTATCGGATATTCCCTGAGGGCAATTCTAGAAGATGTCGTCGGAAATTCTCGTCCGGGGCCTTACGGATGATATGCGGGCTTGGATCGCCAGCGAGAGCCACGAAAATCACCTAAGCCAGAACGAGTTTGTCCTGAGGGTTCTCCAGCGCGCGTATAGCGGCCAAGCACCAGACAGGGGCCAGCTTTTGTTGTTCCCGCAGCCACCTTCCGACTCGCGCAATGAACCGGACGTGGCGGTCCCGTTCTCATTCATCGATCTCTTTGCAGGCATCGGTGGCCTCCGAATAGCCCTCGAAGCGGTGGGCGGTAAGTGCCGGTTCTCGGCGGAATGGGACAAGCATTGCCAGCGCACCTACAAGGCATGGTTCGGCGAGACACCCAAGGGAGACATCCGCAGGATCAAGCCTTCCGAGATCCCCGATCACGACCTTCTGGCAGCCGGATTTCCATGCCAGCCTTTTTCGATAGCGGGCGTGTCAAAGAAGAATAGCCTTGGCCGCGCGCATGGTTTCAAGGATGTCACTCAGGGCACGCTCTTCTTCAATCTCGCCACGATCATAGAAGCCAAGCAGCCGCCGGTTCTGCTTCTCGAGAACGTCAAGAACCTGCAGTCCCACGACGGCGGGCGAACCTGGTCTGTCATCTTCTCAGCGCTCACCGACCTTGGCTATCGGGTTTTCGCGAAGGTAATTGATGCTGCAGCGTGGGTTCCCCAGCATCGCGAGAGGATCTTCATCGTCGGATTTCATCGCAAGATTTTCGGTGAGACCCCGCCGTTCAGTTTTCCGGAGGGACCGAAGAGGTCGGCGCCGAAACTTCGTGACATCCTTGAGGAAGAGCCCGACGCGAAATACACGTTGAGTGACCGGTTGTGGGAATACCTGCAGAAGTACGCAAAGCGGCATCGCGAAAGAGGCAACGGCTTCGGATTCGGTCTAATAGATCCGGACGGTATTTCGCGCACGCTGAGCGCTCGTTACTTCAAGGACGGGTCTGAAATCCTTATTCCCCAGGGAGCTCGGCGGTCGCCCCGCCGTTTGACGCCTCGCGAATGCGCCCGTCTCATGGGATTTCCCGAATGCCTGCCGATCGTCGTCTCGGACACGCAGGCATACAAACAGTTTGGAAATGCTGTCGTTCCGCCAGTCGCGGAGGCTGTGGCCCGACAGATAACGAAGGTCCTGCGCTGGAGAGTGGCGACTCACGGAAACGGCTGTCTGCTGAAGAGCAGAAGGCTCAGAGTACTCGGAGAAATCAATGGTGCTGTGGGGGAGCGAAAACGCAGTTAGCGACGCGCTTCGCCACGGCGCCGCCATTCTCAAATACATCTCGCCGAACGATGTCGGCCTGACGGGCGCTCATCAGTACGGCTTCTATCTTCCGAAATCCGTCTGGCAGATGTATTCCCCGCAAAGTCCGGACCGGGGTGTCGTTCACAAACATCCGGTGCGCGTGCGGTGGCAGGATGGCCGCACGACGGATTCGGTCGTCACATGGTACGGCAAAGGAACTCGCAGCGAGTACCGGCTAACCAGATTCGGGCGCGATTTTCCGTTTCTCGGGGCGGATCTGGTCGGATCGTTGCTCGTAATCATTCCTCGATCGATTGATGATTTTCTTGCGTATGTTCTGGAGTCCGAAGAAGACATTGCAGATGTCCAGGCAAAGCTGGGCTTAGAAATCATCGACACTTGGGCTGTTTACCGGAGAGAGCTTCCGCCACCAGTCGAGACTGAAAACGAGTGCGTTGGCAGAGAATTCAACGAGTTCGTCGCTCACACTACCGATTTTCCTTCCGGGCTAGAATTCGCCTCCTGCGCAAGAAACGCACTGGTAAAATGCATCGCGGATTTCACGCAGCGCCCATCTGACGATCGGCTGATGCGGTGTGTCGAGCAGGAATATGAATTATTCAAGCTCGTCGAGCGAAAGTTGTACGAGCCGGAGATTTCGCGCGCGTTTAAATCGATCGACGAATTTCTCGAAACTGCCAACTCGATTCTTCAAAGACGAAAATCAAGAGCCGGCCTGTCCCTTGAGCACCATGTCGAAGACGTACTGAAGGACGCCGGAGTTCCCTTCGAGCGGCAGCCGAGATCGGTCGATGGACAGCCTGACATCATAATTCCGGGCGCCCGTCAGTATCACGATCCGAAGTGGCCAAACGAAAAGCTTTTCGCCGTGGGGGTCAAGCGAACCTGCAAGGATCGCTGGCGTCAGGTTCTGAACGAAGCAACTCGCCTGAAGCGTAGACACATCTTAACCATTCAGCCCGGAATATCCGGAAGGCAACTCTCCGAAATGCGTCGTGCACAGGTAACTGTGGTTGTCCCGAGCGAATTGCATGACAAGTATCCGCCCGACTGGAGGGCGCGCTTGCTCACGGTGGACCGCTTCATAGAAACCGTCCGGAGAGCGCTGGCTTGACATGGCCGACGTGCTCACTCCCGAACAGCGAAGCCGCTGCATGTCGCGGATTCGCGCGAAGAATACGGCACCTGAGCTGGTGGTGCGCTCGATGGCGCATCGAATGGGATATCGTTTTCGCCTTCATTCGCGGCGGCTGCCGGGCACGCCGGATCTCGTTTTTCCAAGGCTACGCAAGGCCGTCTTTGTTCAGGGATGTTTCTGGCATATGCACCGCTGTAAATACGGCATTGTTACTCCGGCAACGCGCGCGGCGTTCTGGCGTACAAAGCGTAAGCAAAACGTAGATCGGGACAGGCGCAACCTTCGGGCCTTAAGGAAGTTGGGATGGTCAGTCCTCATCATATGGGAATGCGATATCCGCCACCGACTCTCCGTTGTCGAGCGTAAATTGGCCGCCTTTCTGGGAACACGGGGCGGCCCGCGGCACCAGAGTCGAGCGCACCTAAGCCGTGAGGGAGGGAGTTAGCCCGCGATAGGGCAACTCAAACCGGAGGCTGACGGTTTCGCCAGTCTGTGCGAAAGCGCTTCCCCTGACGCCCTACAAACGCTAGCGTCGGGGCGTCTATCGCCGACGTGGGGGAATGGCCGGTGCGCCCGAAGAAATCCCGAAATTCGGCCAAATTCTGCACGGCATAGAGGTTGCTTTAGGTTGCCCGCGTGTAGGTCGAGGCTATGGCGGCGCGGCTCTCAATCCGGATACGGGGGTCTGTATCGATTCCACAGATCCTTGCCATCACGAAGCGAGGAGGGTTTCGGGTGACTGCAGTCGAGGGGTCGAAGCCGAGGTCGGGCAGCGAACTGTTTTTGGAGCAGTTCCTCCCAGGCATCTCTCCGGCGGTCGTCAAGCTGCGAGAGCTCATCGATCGGCTTAATTCACAGCGAAATCTTGGATTCGTGCGGCAGGTTCTCATCGTCGGTCCGAGCGGCGCTGGGAAAAACCATCTTGCTCAAGTCCTTGCCGGCCACAGGCGATTTTTGGAGCTTTACAACACCGGTGACGATCCAGGCATTGACGCAGGGTTGACGGCGTACACGGATCGATTTGAGGAGGTTCATCTACCCGCTGTCCCCGACAATCTGGTCGAATCGGAATTGTTCGGTTACAAGAAGGGCGCGTTCACCGGTGCGGAACACGACACACCTGGCTATCTCGGCGGGCCCGGGGCGAAGAAGGGAACCGAAAAGACGGACATCTTGCTCGATGAAATAGGCGACGCCTCGACCGTTATGCAGGCGAAGATTCTTCGCCTCATCGATAAGGGTGAGTTTCGTCCTGTAGGAGGCGCGAAAGACGATGACGTGTACCACACCAGTGCCCGACTCTTGATGGCAACGAACAAGCCACTACAGCAACTGGTACAGAGCAATCAATTCCGAGAAGACTTGTATTGGCGAGCGCTGCAGCTCGTCATAGACGTCCCCGCCCTCTCGCAACAGCGCGAGAATATTGAGCCGACCGCAAAAGCGATCGAGCGCGAAATCAAGCGTGAAATGGGAGTCGAAGAGGATCTAACAATAGTCGGGCACCGGAACTGGGATATGGCATGGGCCACCAATGGATATGAATGGCCTGGAAATGTACGCGAGCTTGAGCAGGCGGTGCGAAGGTGGTTCTTCGAAGAGGGACGGTTGAGCGTACAGGAGGTGGTCCGCCAAGCTCACGCCGACATCTCGCGAATTGGGCGGCCTCTCGCTGTCGCGCGTCCAGCTGCCACCGCAGTAAAAGAAAGGCTTCGAGCGGCTGCCCGCAGGGGAGCCTCGCTCGGGGTACTGAACGATGTTCTTCGCGAGGTGGCCGACGAGGCCCGGTCCGGAATCTGTGAGTGGTATGACGAGGAACACCCTACAGAAGACATGCTTCGCGCTCTCTTCCCCGGCGCACGCCCCGACTCCGTTCGAAACAAGATATCAGAATGGAGGAATCGCTGAGTGGATTCCTCGCGTTTGGATAATCCACAGTCCGCCACTTCCTCGGCCAACGAGAAACTTATGGAGCAACAAATGGGAAAACCTTCGTTCCAAGAATGGTTCTGCCTGGAGCAAGGGCGCACCAATTTTCAGATCGACCCTGTACGGGACCGCGAGGTCCTGCTGGGACAACCCGAATGGGAAGAGGAAATCAACTCACGGCTGCGTCGCGCGGGCATCCTCGGGACACCCGTACGCCTGCTCTGGTGGGGACAGTTCGGAATCGGAAAGACTCACCGTCTGCATCATACTGAATATCTCATCCGCAAAAACGGCTACCGCTACTATGCGTGTTATGTCGTCGCATCCGATCTTCAGGAAAAGACTGGATTCGAACGGTTGCATTACGAATTGATCAACTCCCTAGGCCGCGCAGAGATAAAACGGCTCGTCTCCTCCTATCTTCTGAAGATCAAGACGAACCCCGGCCAAGTACCGTCACTCAAGGAGATTTGCAACAACTCCGCAGACGTTGAGGCAGCACTGCAGAGCTTTGGCGGTGATCTTCAGAATCCGAAGTTGCCGGCTTGGCGATTCCTCTGCGGTCTTGAACTGAGGGGCAACGAAATGGCTCTTGCGGGAGTCACAAAAGAGCAACTAGACAGTAGCCATGATTTCTCTTCAGTACTTGCCGCCATTGGGAAAATCATCCGAGTGGAAACCGGCAATGAGCTGATTTATCTGATTGACGAGGCCGAGAATCTGACAAAGATAACAAACAAGACAGCCGAGGCGCGCTGGCAGGAGTGTCTGCGCTCATTTTTGGACATACAGCACATAAGTGTGGTGATCACGGTCGGCGCCGAACGTTTTCAGGACATGCCAAGACTGCTCATCCTTGCTGACGTCGTCCGACGCCTCCAGAAGGACAACTATCTTCACATGGAGGCGTACAAGCTTAACGATGTCACCAAGTTTCTTGAAGGTTTACTGCGCGCCTGGATTGACCCTTCCAAGCGGAGCCGCCTCGAGGCAGCGGAAGGACTGGCGCAAACTGTTCCCGGGTACAAACCAGAGTTGTTTCCGTTCAACGAGGGAGCCTTTAGAAAGTTCTGTGACTATGCTGTAGTGGATCCTAGAACCGCCAAACCGAGCGAGATTCTTAACCGGCTCAATACCGTTGCAGCGGAAGCATACTTCCGCGATCAGCGAGTTATCGATCAGAACCTTCTAACAGAACTGGGCATCGCCTGATAAGGGCTAGCAAATGGCCAGACTCTTTATAGTCGATCCACAGCTCCCCGGAGATGTAACCGTAGGAACCGAGGGGGAGGACACGCGCGTTTACCTTGGACAACTTGCAGAGACTGGCCCTGCACGGAAAGTCTATTTTGGCGGCAGTAAAGAATTCGTAGCGTTGATTGTTGGAAAGCGCGGAAGTGGAAAGAGCTATACGCTCGGCAGCCTGGTTGAGGGGTTTGCCACCAAGTCCGACGATTGCAGTATAGCTTTCCATCGGCGTCGTCGGGCCGTCCTCCTGCTCGATCCGATGGGCAACTTCTGGACCACAGCTCACCTGGTAGGGCCGAGCGCGCTTGAAAAGGTCAGAGAACAGTGGGCGAGCCTTGACGGGTGGAACTGCAGTCCAGAAGCGATAGCCGTATCAATCTGGCTTCCCGCTGGCTGTCGGACGGAAAATGATCCGCCGAATGTTAACGAGTTCCGCGTTCGCGTCGCTGACTTGGACGCAGCGGATATCGCCGATTTGATCGGAGTGAATCTCATTCGTGACGCACAGGGTGTCGCTCTGGCCGAAGCGTACGCGGCGGTCACGCAGGAGGGATGGACGGGCGATACCGGACATCGTGCGCCAAGGCAGGATTACAAATTTGGCAATCTGGTAGAGTACCTGGAATTCATCCGGGCGCAGCAGCGCGGAGACCACCAGGAGAGTTCGTTACGAGCGCTAGTTAGAAGTCTAAAGGGCTTGGAGCGACAGCCCGTATTCTCCGGCCAGGGCACTGCGCTGACGGAGCTGTTGTCGCCGGGTCAGCTCAGCGTACTCATGCTGCCGCTTCGGGTCGGTCCGGATCTCAGGCGAGTAATCACGCGTTTGTTGATCCGTCGAATTCTCAGAGAGAGGGAAGAGGCTTCCAAGATCAGGCTTCGACTGGGAATCGAGGAGCTTGAAGCTAACGAGCGAGCGAGGCTGGAAAACGAGTTGGCCAACCGTGTCCCGCGGTCGGTACTCGCGCTCGATGAAGCGCAGGAACTGTTAGGGGAAGAAGGAGGAGAGGCCCGACAGGCATTGGAGGACTTTTGTCTGCTCGGTCGGAACTACGGGCTATCACTGATAATGGCCACCCAGCGCCCGACGGCGACGGCGATTAGCTCAAAGGTGAGAAGCCAAGTTGACCTCTGGATCATTCATCGCCTCCTTACCCAGGAGGACATCGATATCGCCTCTCGCAACCTCCTCGCAACCTATCCTCATGAGGTAATGGAAGGGACGCGGGAGCTCGATTTCTCACAGCTCGTGCGGGCCCTCGACCGGGGCCAGGCATTGCTGTCCTCATCTCACGCTTTTGTCGGTAGCGAAAAGGTGGGGCGAATTGTCATCTGCCGGATACGTCCGCGGATAACCGTCCACGGCGGAGAAGTCGATTGATCGAACGTGTCAGAATCCTTCGTAGCCTTGATCCACACCATGCGCGGATCGGATACTTGGGGGCGCTAGCACTGGTCGCCACTCGGAGCCTCGACACGTTCGAGGCTCTGGCTGCGAGGTTCCATACCCTTCTGTTCGAGCGGATCTTTCACGATGACCAGCGGTTTCAACAGCTCCTAAACCGCGTGCCACCGGACAGGCGAGATGATCTCAAACAGCGGATGCTCCGGCCGGAAGATGAAGATCCCTCGGCGGCATTTCTCGAACCCGCAGCTAAGGAAACGCCGGCTCCTAAAGATTGGCTCCTATCGGCGTCACGAGGCCGTCCTCAGCCTCGGTTGGTCGCTACGAATTGGCTCTACATAAGTGAGTTCTGGCTGTACGACGAGTGTATGCCCTCCCCCCTTGGGTTCCTCAGCCGCGAGAAGGCCGATCGGACAATAGACATGGCACGGTGGACAGACATACTATTACCTACCTTGGAGCTGTCGGAGAACGGTTACCTGCTTCAACATCTTCTTGTCAGGGCAAGGAACGATGCCGGCGCCTTATTCAATCCGCTGAATCCGATTTGCCACCCGTGTCTGCCCCTTCTTTACTTCAGGATCATGCTCGGCGCCGAAGCCCTTTATCCGTTCATTCTGTGTGAGCTGGTCCGGTTGGCGGACAATGGAGAGAGACCCGCCACCCGCGGCGACAAGGGCTTACTGCGCGCCGCGGTAAAATCATTGCTGGACAATGTCGGCCCAATTTCTGATCCCGAAGACGCGTTAGCCCTCGCTGACGTTGAACAGTTCCGCGAGTCTATTGAGCGAAAGCAAAGCACAGAGGAGAACTACCTGCGCCCGCGACTCGAGATTCTAGTCGACCTAGGGCTACTCGAGAGGCGAGGAACGCTCGGAGGAGGCAAGCGCTCCGAATTTGTGTGGGAGGTCAGCGATCGAACGAGGACAGTTGCCAACGAACTCTCGGCGCTCGCGACCGTCGACAAAATTCTGTCCGGTGAGCTCGAAAATTTCCTAGATCGCAGATTCTTCAGCTCTATGGGCCGAGTCTTTGGAACTAATTATCACCCAGTTGCCACCGAGATTGATCGCCTAAGCTGGTTTGCCAAGGCGTTCGCAGACATTGGTCGTGAGTTTGGCTTCACTCCTGGTCGGACACTCGCACTTAAGGCATGTTTCATGGCTTGGGAGGCTGGGCAGATCATGGAAGTAGGCGACGTTTTCGATACCGTCTATCGAGCGGCGCGCTCACGTTTCGAGAAGTATCTTCACTTCTCGGGGGGAAGCCGCTTCGATAGGGAGTTTCTTATCAGGATAGATGACGAGCTTCTGGCGCGGTTGCAGGACACCAACACAAGCGACGCCAACCTCGACTGATTATGCCGACGTCACCGGACAACAAGGGTGCAAGCTGGCGCGTCTTTCGGGACAAAGTGCAAAAGGTTCGCCGCGGTGTGGAGGATCTCGCCGGGCAACTGGAAAACCTGACCGCAAAGCCGCCCGAAGAAGCCTGGAGTGGCGTAAGTTTCATACAGCGAGAACTCGAGGTATGGACGCGGCTAGGTGATGATCTACCCAGGCGCCTTCGGGCGGCGCTCGACGCCGTCCGGAAGCAGAAGGATGACGAACTCGCAAGCTTTGAGCTGCGCCTTGCCCGAGAGCTGAAGGCCAGGGGACACTCCGTGTTCGGCCAAACAGCGACGTTCATCGCAGACGGTATCGTTCACGTGGATACGTCCGAACTTTCGGAGGGGCGGATTTCCGTGAATGAGACGGCTGTCGAACCTCCGACAGTTCAAGCGGTGGTTGGAAAAGTAGGGGAAGAAGTTACACGCCTGAAGAAAGCCATCACACCGCCATCTCAACTTCTGGAAGCGATCTGGACCGCATATCAGCTGGAGCTGCGACAGACAGGGAAAGCACTGGGAGCGCAGGTCGAGACTACCGCTATAATGTTGCGACTTGCCATGCAGCGGCAGACGTCGGCATTCAGGAGTAACCCACAAGCCCGCAATTTTCGAGAATATTCGAAGCAGTCCTTCCGGGCCGATCTATATACTCTGCTCTCGTCGGGTGAACTCGTTATCAAGGGTCACCGATTCAGGTGTGCCGCCGGAGCTGACACTCGGGGGGCGATCTTCATGTTCGTGCCCGCTCTTCAACGGCCTACGCACGTCGGCAGGCTTTGGTTTGAAGCCACGGAGACAACATCTTGAAAGCCAGCGATACCGAAAACGCCACTGTAGAGCGGGCTACAGCGCTCCGCATCATTGGCGGTCTCCGAACGGGCGCCACGCCGTTCGACGGCGTCGGGGCTTTTTCCGCCGGCCGCGAGCGGCTCGTGGAAGGCGCCGAAGAGCAATTCGCTGAAATTGAGGTCAGCGATGACTCAAGGGTCCGCTGGATCAAGGGCCTTCCCGAGCAGGGTAAGACAAACTTCTTCGCGCGACTGATAGAGAGCGCGAGCAAAAGAAACTGGGTAAGCAGCTACATTGCTCTGTCCGCCCGTGATTCCGGTACAGAACTCCATCGGTTCGAAGAAATCTATAGAGCCATCGTGACCCACTGTCGTTGTCCACACGAGGCGCTCGATAAGGCCTCAACGCACGGGCAGCGCTTGGGCTGGGATCTGATTTTGGACCAATGGTGGGAGAAGATGCGACGACTCGCCGGCGGTGCGACCGGCGTGTCGTCGTTTGCGCTTCGCGACCAGATTGAGCACGCGATTACCAGCATGCGGCTTCAATGGGGCATGCACAACGCATTCGCCGGGGCCTTGAGGGAGTTCGCGATTTCGCGAGAAGACGGCGAAGAGGGCTGGACAGAAACAATGCGCTCATGGTTTAGGGCGGGTGACGAGCATTCGAGAGGAGGGGTGGTTAAAGCCCGTCTGCTGGCGGCAGGTATTCGCGAACCGATCAATCGTAGAAACGCTAAGGAAATGCTGAGAAGCTTTTCCATATTTATCAGGGTCTGCGGATATGCAGGCACCCTGATCCTGATCGACGAACTCGAGAACGTTCCCCGTCACGAACCCGCTGGCGCACGTAAGACGGCCTACACCGTGCTTCGCGAACTAATCGACGACGTCGACGGCAAACACGGTATGGTGAGGACCGCCTTCTACATTGCGGCGACACCCGATGTCTTCGACAATTCGGAGAAAGGAATCCTCGAACATGAGGCGCTGGCCACGCGTGTTTTGGGGATTACGGATCACGGCGATAATCCCGTGGCTCCTCTAATCGATCTGGCTTCCTGGCCTCTTACGCGCGACGACCTCATCAAGATCGGTCTCAAAGTCCTGAGGATCCACGGCGTTGCAAGAAACTGGAACCCCGGAGACGGAGACGACCAACGCATCTCCGCGCTTCTCCATGAGCTTCTTCGCAAGAATCCCGACCTTACTGTGCGAGCCTGGGTCAAGAACGTAGTCGCGGATCTCGACAGACGCTCGGCGCAGCCTAGAACTTGAGCCGATGGAGGAGGCACGACGAACTCTAATACAGAGCATCTTGCGGCTCTTGAGTGACGGTCAGCCACGGACCGCCCGCGAGATGGCTGTGAGCTTGAGATCCAATAGGAATCTCAACGAAATCGAGCGCCGAGATGTTAATTCCGTGCTCTATAGGGAGCTGGCAGATAAGTTGACGAGGGATGAATGCTACCGTGGGTCTCTTCCGCGAAAGTCTTCTGATACGCGCAGCACGAATCTCCCCTCTGATGGCTCGTCAGCGAAGGGTTCCGACCCGCGTACGCTGCTGCAGACCGTTCACAGGCTTCGTTCCGGGCTGCCCCCGATTGGACATCTCTCGGAATTAACAATCGGCGGCGATCGGCTGCGCCCTGCCCTCCTTAGTTTTCTGCGCAAAGCCGTGAGATGGATGGTGGTCTCAGGAAACTACGGTGAAGGCAAGAGCCACTCGCTTGCCCTTCTCAGCGAACTGGCGCATGCGGAGGGATACGCGACATGTCAACTGAGCGCTGACGGTGCGCTCGCAGCTCTCAACCATCCTCAGCGGTTCCTCCCGGTACTACTCGCGACGTTGGAAGCACCCGAACGAGTTGGCCGTGGCTACGGGAATTTGCTTTTTGAGTTTCTGAGCGATGATAAATCGCGCGAACGCGTCAGGGAAATAGTGCGAGGGCAGATCATCCGACATCTGACGCGCCCCGACGCCGAACGCCTCGCGCGAGCCTTGGCGGACGCGAACATCCGCACTCGCGGAGATTCATTTGCACTTGCAGCTGATCAGATAGCATTACATCTCTCCGGAGAGTCAATCCAGCATCGGTCGGCCACTGAGGGGACTAGGATCTTCGCCTATTCTCTACTCAAAATCGCCTTGGAAATACTTGTCGCTTCCGGATTGAAGGGGCTAGTCGTTCTGATCGACGAAACGGAAAGCATAATCACCAAGCTGCCAAGCATACGATCCAGGCTGGGTGCTTACCGCGTCCTCTCGGCCCTCTGTGAATCCCCGGGACTCGTGAATTGCAAGGTATCGCTGGCGGCTACGCCGGACGCCCTTCGGCAGTTTGCCGAAGAGATACCAACGATGATCAACGAGCTTGGCAGCACTCCGGGCGAGCCAGTCCAAGTATGGGCCAGAACGTTGAACGACGGGCCGTTGATGCTATCCTGCCGCACTCTCGGACCAGGTCAGCGCGGCGAACTGCTCAACGCGGTACGGCGCATATACTCCCAAGCGTATCACGGTACTTTTCGCATCGGCGGTCTGGCGGCCGGAGCTGACGTTCGGCCAGCCTCAGCCGATGTCCCCACCAGAACACTCGTGCGCTCTGCGATCGACAGATTGGACGCCGATCGTTGGGCTCGCCGCATGAGATCCTAATCTTCCGAAATCTGGGTCACTCTTCCCCGCGCAATCGATCGCGTTGGCTCCGCCAACGCTCCCGCTACTAGAACATCCTCCATCGATCATCGAAAAATCACCCATTCTCTTGATGCGTGATCTGGCACAGCGGCTGCGTATAGAGGTCAGTCGCACGGAGGTGGTCGATGAAGCACTCAACAACCCGGACAGGCTCGGAAGGCTGGCGGGAACAGCAGATCCTGGATTCGCAGGTTGAAACTGGCGGAAAGCGCAGCGCCAACGGAAAAGGAGGATCGCGCTGCGAATGCGGGCGCAGGCCGTTGGTACCCGCCCACGCTGCACGAGCCAGACATGGCTGGATTCGGCGGCCACATCATGACCTATGCGATCGCTGCTGGCGTTCAGTCAGAGACGCGGCCCGCTCCGCCGCCTATCGCAATACCCGGCTCGGAGTTGTCATTCGGAATGGCAGTCTTACGCGAAACGCAGGCTCCCCGATCAGACCGATAGCCTAGGAGAATTCGATGAGCGAACCAGTAATCAAATGTCCAAAGTGCAACGCCGAAATTCGGCTTACCGAGTCACTCGCGGCGCCCTTAATCGAAGCCACGCGTCGCGAGTACCAGGAGCGGTTGGACAAAAAGGAACGAGAATGCTCGGAACGGGAATCGGGGCTGCGCGAGCGCGAAAAGGCCATTTCCGAAGCAGTGTCATCGGTCGAAGCGACCGTTGCGGAGCAGGTGCAAAAGGAACGCTCTCGAATCGTAGCTGAAGAGGCCCGCAAGGCTAGGCAGGCTCTCGCGATCGAAATCGGTCAGAAGACCAACGAAATCGCCGAGCTGCAGGACATTTTGAACCAGCGAGACGAAAAACTCGCGGAAGCTCAACGGACTGAACTGGATGTGCTGCGAAAACAGCGGGAGCTCGAGGATGCGAAGCGCGAGCTTGACCTCACCGTTGAAAAGAAGGTGCGAGAGGGGCTCGCACTCGTCCGCCGAGAGGCTGTGAGTCAGGCAGAGGAGACATTCAAACTTAAGGTTCAGGAGCGCGAAGAAACAATAGCTTCCATGCAGCGACAGATAGAGGACCTGAAGCGCAAGGCTGAGCAGGGATCGCAGCAGCTTCAGGGAGAAGTTCTCGAACTGGATCTGGAGGCTCAGCTGAAGGCTTGTTTTCCATTGGACACAATCGAGCCGGTACCCAAAGGAACCCATGGCGGAGACGTTCTTCAGCGTGTGCGCGGATCGATGGGACAACTGTGCGGCAAGATCATCTGGGAGGCCAAGCGCACTAGGAACTGGAACGATGGCTGGCTTCCAAAACTGCGTGAAGACCAACGGTCGGCGAAAGACGAAGTGGCTATCATCGTGAGTGAAGCGCTTCCCAAAGACCTGGATGTGTTTGGCTTGATGGATGGTGTTTGCGTGGCACATCCCCGCGCCGCTATGGCCGTGGCCGGTGTGATGCGTCAGTCGCTGATCGAACTCGCGATGGCTAAGCAGGCTTCCCAAGGTCAGCAGTCCAAGATGGCGATGGTTTATGAATACATCACAAGCCCTCGCTTCCGTCAGCGAGTCCAAGCGGTTGTAGAGAGCTTCTCTGCGATGCAGGAAGACCTCGCTCGGGAGAAGAAGGTGATGATCAAACAGTGGGCTAAGCGCGAGGAACAGATTCAGCGGATAACGAATGCCGCACTCGGAATGTACGGCGACCTCCAAGGCATAACCGGCAAGGCTCTGGAAGAAATCGTACCCCTCGAGTTGGACAGTCCGCAAGAAGTTTCCGTCGGCATCGCAGTCGAGATCTCCACCAGATCAGCATAGATTAGAGCGGAGTTTCCCCTGCTCTTCTCTCCGCGAGCGCTCCGTAAACTCTGGTGATTCCTCTAAAAAATGATCCGTTTTGGAGTTAACCCCAGAAACTGGACAGTCGAGTGCGGATCGATTGGACCGGGGCGCTGGGCTTATCGGAGGATAGGCCATGGCAAAGTACCGGAGCTTCAGTGTTAGCGCCGGTGCAAAACTGACCCAGGGTCGCCGGTTGAGAACTGACCCACCCCGGCGTGGGGTACTCCGAATGGGAGGGCCTCGTCATGCTGGTGCCGGAGGAAGCGGTGGGGATCCGGGTCTTGAGACGGCAGGGCAAAAGCATTGGCGAGATCGCGCGGATGCTCGATGTGTCGCGCAACACAGTGCAGCGCTATCTGCGAAGTGAAGGGCTGGCCACGCTGCTTTGGGCACTCCAAGCGGCTCGTTTCCTGACGCCAACGCATACTTTCATCGGCACGCTTATCACAGACGAAAAGCGAAAGGAAATCGCGCCGCGATCTTTGCAAGTGCGGGCGAGTGTCATGCCTTGCTCAGTGCCGAATGGCCGGCACCGTTCCCCTCTTGTTCAGTTACGCGGCGCGGCGGCGTTGCGGTCGAATCGGCCGGATGAGTACCTCGGCGGGAATCCCGAAGCGCTGGTTGAGCCGGCGGATCATCTCAAGCGATAGCCGCCGCTTGCCGTGCATTACCTCGTAGACGCGGCTCCGACTGCCAATCACGCCCACGAGCGCCCGGTGATCCAAACCCTGCTGCTCAAGTCGGAACTTGATAGCCGCGATAGGGTCAGGCCCGTCCATTGGGAAGTGCTTCTCCTCGTACGCCTCCACCAACGTCGTCAGCACATCCAAGCGGTCGCCCTCCGGCGTACCTTCCTTGGCGCCCCATAGCCGCTCGACCTCGCGCAGCGCGGCCTCATGGTCGGCGTCATTGCGAATCGGCTTAATCTCCATAACTTAAGCATCAATATATCGATCCCGACCTGCTCGCCAGTCTGCCCGCACTTAACAGAGTTTTTCGGGCTCTACGCGACAGACAAACTTACAAAGCCGGTCCGCCGCCCGGCTTTCCGGTCGAACGTCACGCTTCGCTCGCAGCCGTGACCGCGGTTAACTGCGGCAATAAGAGAATCGGCGAAGTCGGCGCCATTCTGATATTCGCGCAACGACGACCACGACTCATGATGGTCTTCGATCTCGAACTGGGCCGTGCGTAAAATCTTCTCCAGCGCCTGAGACACCTGCTCACGCGCATAGCCGTAGGCCGTCTCCAGCACCCAGACGAGCTCGCACAGCACGATTCGGTTGATGAAGCCCGGATCCTCCGACGAGCACTCGTTGGTGATGAACCGCGTCGCCTTTCTTGCCTGCTCGGGTTCGTCCTGCACGAGGTATCGCACGAGGACGTTCGTATCGATTCCGGTCATCGCCGTGCCGCACGCCGGCGAATCGCCGTCTCCATTTCGTCAAGCGATACTCGCCGAGGAGCCGGAGCGAGCAGCCCCTTCAACTCGCGCACGTCTACTGTCGCAGGCACCATCACGACTTTGCCGTCCGCTTCGACGATAAACTCGACGCGATCGCCCGCCTTGAGCTTGAGATGCCGGCGAATCTCGCCCGGTATCGTCGTCTGCCCTTTGCTCGTAATCGTGGAAACCGGCATTTCCTTACCCAGGAAGACATTCCTTACTCTATTACGTTACGACTGACCGCCCTCGGATTCAAGCGCCGAACCCGCTTGTGGGCTTCCATATTCTTTTCCCGCCATTTATGGCGGCGCGGATTCTCCCCCGCCCAGCCTCCCCCGCCTTGCGCGGCTGCGCTCAAGACCGCCGCGCCATCCCTGAGCGGGACTGCTTGCGCTTGTCACGGCGGCCTTGAATTGCTCCGCCGCGCTCATTGGTTGCTCCGCTGCGCTCCGCATCGAGTCTCTTTCCTCCCTCCCACTCTCAATCGGGGGTGAAGAGCGGGAGGGGGAAAGAAAGGTTCGGGTTTTTGCGAACCAAACCGCCCTGCCGCTTACGCGGAAGCGGGCGAAGGCAAAGGAAGACCATCGATGCGACGACGTTTCAGGTGCGACCCCAAGTGGATCACTGCCAGGTATCCGGCCAGGTGCGCCAAGCCCGGATGTGACGCGCCGATAAGCCCCGGCGAACGCGCCTTCTACTACCCCGAAGATGGAACCCTCTACGGTTCCCGATGCGGCCATGGCGAGGAAGCATCACGTGACTTCGCCGCCCATCGCATCGACGAAGACGGCTTCTGAGCGAGGAGGAATCCGACCATGGACGTTTACGGAATCGTCACCGAGAAGATCGTCAACCTGCTCGAAAGCGGCGTGGTGCCGTGGCGCCGGCCGTGGACCTCGACCGGATTGCCCCGCAATCTCATCACCAAGAAGCCGTACAGGGGCATCAACTATTTTTTGCTATCGGCGTCGAAATTCGTATCGCCCTTCTGGCTTACGATGCGCCAGGCCAACGAGCTTGGCGGATCGATCCGCAGGGGCGAGGAGAGCACGATCGTTACCTTCTGGAAGATCGACGACGCGAAGCAGAATGAGACAGAAGAGCTTGACGCCGAGCCGAAGGACGAGAAGAACCGCCGCCGGTTCGTGCTCAGGTTCTACCGGGTTTGGAATCTCGAACAATGCATCCTGCCGCAAGCCGTGCTCGACAAGCTGCCGAAGATCGAGACCCATCAGCACGATCCGATCGAAGCGGTCGAGAAGATCATCGCCGGCATGCCGAACCCGCCCGAGATCGTGCGCGCCGGTTCGAAGGCGTATTACTCGCCGATCACCGACCGAATCACGCTGCCGCGGCGAGAACTGTTTGAGTCGGCCGCCGAGGACGCGGCAACCACGCTCCACGAGTTAAGCCATTCGACCGGCCACGAGAAGCGGCTTGGGCGCGAAGGTATAACCGAAGTGGCGCCGTTCGGCAGCGCCGTATACAGCCGCGAGGAGCTTGTTGCGGAGCTCTCAGTCGCGTTTCTCTGCGCCGAAGCCGGCATCTCGAACGCGGTAATTCGCAACCAGGCGGCTTACGTCGCCGGCTGGCTGACCCGCCTACGCGACGATCGCAGGCTGATCGTTCAGGCCGCGGCCCAGGCGCAGAAGGCCGCCGATTACATCCTGAACCGCACCCTCGCCGAATAAACCCGCGCGCGGTGGTCGAGCGCAAGGCTCGGCCGCCGTCTCCACGCTGTCAAGCAAGCCGAAGCACGTCAGGCGTTGAGATAGACGAGGCGTCCCCCTGTTATGGACCGAACAATATGCGCCAAAGTACCCGCATATACACCGCGTACTTCGACCAAAGTGGTGTCCATCAATCCTCTTCCACAACGCCGTATCCTCTTCCCCAACACCGTCTACCAAACCGAGTCAACTCCAAACCTGGCGCGCTCGCTGGAGCGCAACCATCCTGGCGCGGCCGCTTAGCTGCGCCAGGAACTGGATGAGACGCTGACCGTAATGGGGTTCGATCTCCCGGAGAGTGTCCAACGGGTGCTGTTTTCGACCAACCTGATCGAGAACCTGTTCAGCCGCGTGCGGGAGATGGCGCGACGGGTGCGGTACTGGCAGAGCGGGACGATGATCCTGAGATAAAGCGCAGCCGGGATACTCGAAGCCGAGCGCAGCTTTCGCAAGGTCATCAGTTATCGTTCACTGACTAAACTTGAAGCCGCGCTGCGCGCTCACGACGCCGCGCTGGATCGCGGAGGTGATAATCGAGGAAAAGCCGCCTAAATGACTATCGAGCCGCTACTCAAAATCAACAGCACTTCGGACATTGCGCGGCTTGGCTCGGGATTGCCATTTGAGGTTTCCCCGAATTTGGGCAGTTCTGCATCGCCAGTTTCCCGGCGACCACTCAAATTTTCGTTCAAGTCCGTTGCGTCTGCCAGTTCCGCCACGCCCGCGTGCGTGACTACTGAGGGTCTTCTATCACAGAGGTCGGCGGAACGTAACGTCAGTTTGGCCGCAACCGTACCAGACTTTCAAGTCGTTTGACTATAGGGAAAAACGCTTTGGCTAATTGCCTTTACTCGTATCAAATGTGAAAGAGTGTAAGTTTCCGTGTAAGTATTGAAGAACGCCCAACAATATCGGGCATCTTCAGTTCTGTCGTTCTAAAGGCTTTTCACCGCACCCGTAATTTCCGATTTTTTTTCGCTGTCCTTCGGAGCCGCTTTCGCGTCTCTTCCGTCATGCCCCCGTCAGAACGGACTTCGCTCGACAAGCCGCGAGAGGCTTTTCAAACTGACACACCGGGCATGCGCGGGTTCTTCCTGGTAGGGGGTCAGCCTCGACTTTCCGCTCTCCTCCTATGAACTTTGCAACTCGAATATATTTCCGCAGCGGTGGCAAAAGTAAGATCTCTGCCATTTCGCCATCGCCTGGTTGTAGGCCGCGAGTTTGGCCGGGTACTCTGCCTGCTGCGTCTGCTCCGACGAACGTTCAACATAATTGCCACCTATTACAGCGAGCACGACCGCGAGTACCACCGGAAGCACTAGAAAGAAAAAAAATCGCCTGTGTCTGATGTGTCTGGTGTGTCTGGGCTCGGGGTTGGGAAAACCAAGAAGCAAATGATCATATAAACGAAGAGTACGAGAAAAAATACTACGATGGCCGTGAGGCATCCAGCTATGCCAGAGTTGGGTTGCGCCGGTGGGGTTGGCGGCGCAGCGATCTTGGCTAGGGTTGATGAACTCGTTCCAGAGACCTGTCCGACCGCGCCGCCAAGGCCCGCGCGTTCGCTCGAATCGCCAAGCCCTATCGCCACGACTGTCTGCGTGGAAGAGATTGAGCCTTCCGAGTAGATGACAGCAAGCCTTTGGATATTTTCGCTCCTGCACTTGGGGCACCGCCATTCCGGTTGAACGGCAGCAGTATATGTTGCATTGGCGTCCGGAGGAGGCGCTGCCGTTGGTTCAGTTGCGACTGGTGGTTCCTTATGCTTTTCAAACCTGCTCGTTAGGGTGCCATCATATCGAGCGGTACCGCATGCGGGGCATACTGTTGCGCTGTCGAGCATGGTGCGGCCGCACCTTGTGCAATAGACAAGCTTCGGCGACGGTGCACCACAATTCGGACACGAAAGTGCGGTGGTCGAAACCTTGTGACCGCAGTTGGGGCAGGTAGCTAAGGCCATGCAGCTGCTCTACGGCTTCTTCTTTCCGATACTGGAGTCGAGAGGCGGCTTGTCGTGAAAACGCTTGCGGTACTCCACATGTAGCTCGCGCTCGCGTTTTTCCGCGGCTTCCTTCGACGCCATCCGGGCAAAATCAAATTAGAGCGATTCTTTGGGAAATTGAGATGCGAATCCGTAATCACGGAATTCACAACCGGCGGCATGGGAGTTACCATTGCCAATTGCCGCGTCGCGAAAGTGCCTGAGCCGCGTTCGCAGGCATTTCGTTTCGCCAATATGCAGGATTCCATCCGGGTCCCTTCCGTTGCACCGAGCGATGATTATTGGGTCCCGCGGAGAAGTAAAAGCTCGGATTCGATAAATTCCTGGCGAATCTTGAAGCTGACATCTATAGGTGTCTTTGTCGCTGTCCACACGAAAAGGTCCCTCCCAAGGTAACTGCCCGCCTGACACGATAAGCTCCTCCGTAGGATGAACTATTCTGTGTTGACTGTCACAGCTTTATACCGGAATTTCCGTTTTAACCCCTTCCTGCCAGCAGACTCATAGCGCAAATGAGCGCCGTAGCGCCAGTTTCCGAGGGGTGGTCGCCGCGCGCGCTCGGCCGGGCCGCCAAGGCGCTCAGCGCTGTCGCTTCGCCGGGCTGAGAGGCCGAGCTGGGCCACCCGCCGGTCGATTTCCGCAAGACACCTCGGCATTCCCTGGCTGGCGTCGCTCGCTTGCGAAGATGCCAACCCACCCGGCTACCCCGCTGGCACTGGCAGCGCCGCGATTTTCCGCGGCATCCCGGCAAACAGCCGCCGCGTCAGGCGACTCTCCGCCCGCAGCAGCCAGTCGTAACGCGCGTGCTTGACCAACTTCACCAGGCGCTGCTGCAAGCTGGTGAGTGACCAACTGCCGATAGCCTTGGGCAACGCCAGCCGCCGCCACAGGTTGCTGAGGTTGTACGCGAACACGCTGAGCCACAGCCGCACCACGTTAGCGCGCAAGCGGTGACAGCTAAGCCGCGCCATCGCCACCGCCTGCTTGCCTTCCTTGAGCCATTGCTCGGCGGTGCCGCGTTTGTTGTAGAACCGGACCACCGCGCGGTTTGAGCCAGTAAGATTGGTCACGATGAACCCGACGCGCGGAAACAGCTCGCCGAAGTGGAGCTCGACCTTCGCCACCACCCGCCGCGCCCGCTTCCAACTTGCCGCCTGATAGAGAAAGCTCTTGTAGCGCACCACCGGCTTGTAGCTCGGCCTTCCCACCGGCCGCTTCAGCAGCTCAATAATGGTGCGCTCCAGGCTGTCGTTGGCGGGAAGGCGGATCGCGTACTTCACGCTCCGTCCTTCCAGCGCATCGTAGAGTTGGGGCTTGGCGAAGGCGGCGTCGGCGCGAAAACCACCTGATTGAGCGCTTCGGTCTCGAACGATTGCAAGCGCGAGGTCAGGGCCACCCCGCGCTCGCAGACTTTCCGTGAGCCGCTGAGGCAAAAGGCCGGGTCCTGGGAAAGCCGCGCGGCGTCGTTGACATCCTCGTAGCCCGCCAGGCGGCTGTATATCGACTGCCGTACCAGGTCGGTCAGGGGCAACTCCGTGTTCTTGCCCCGCGCGGGTCGGTCAAGTACCGTTCGATGAGTTCGCCCAAGCCCAACCGCTCATCCAACTCCCGCACCAGCAACAGACCGCCATCGGAAGTCACCCATGCGCCCTGGAACTCGATTTGCAGCCAGCCATTGAACGAGAGCTGAAACGGCTCTTCTTGCGCCTCACCCATCGCCGCGCCACCTCCGTACCGCCGCGATCCCATCCAAACCCGCGTTATCAAGGACTTCGCAACGTTTTACCAAATTGCTACTCAACTCGGAAAACGGAAATCCGGGGTCATTGGCCGCAGGACGTAGGGATTTGGTCTAGACGCGTGGCATAGATATGGCCAGCCGACGAAGGATGAGAAACGCTCCCAGCAGGAGACAGCGACTGTGTGGCATTGGTTGAATATCAACTCAACCGCGATAGAAGCTGGTACTTCCATCGTTACCGCTCTGGCGACCGTAGTGCTCGTGTTCATAACAGTCCGATACGTGGCACTCACGAAAGGATTGGCAGAGGCCGCAAATGCCGAATTGTTCCGGCAAATTGAGGCTTCCAAGGGACGGCGACGGGAACTCGCAAGTCAGATCAGCTTCTTTCGCAGCGCCCTCGACTCGCTCCCAGATCGGAACAATTGGAATCAGGCGGATCGCCTGATGCGGAGCTCAATCGGTTGGGAAAACTTCGATTTTGCGAAGTTTCGCGCGCACGCCTCCGAGATTAGCGACGCTGCGGCATCGTGCGCTGCTACAGTCGAAGCAAAAATGCGTTGGATGGCAGAACTGGTGAACTCGGTAAAAGCAACACCCTTAGGCCTTGGCTATAATTGGAACGCTTTCCCGCGGGACGAATGGGATCTCGCTCTGCTAGCCGCTCGGAATGCACTGGCATCGATTCACAGAGAGCTATCGAAATAGGTAATGTACTCAAGTCCTCTGGCGTTCTCATGAATGCCAAACTTCCTTGATTTGTCTTGGCAGCCACCTGAGGAAGAGGGTCCCTCTGCTTCTCGATTGAGTCAGCATCGCCGGCAGGATCAGGACAACTCGTGACCAAGGCTGACAGATGAATTCGTTCGCATCGAGGGAATTGCCGTTCTTTTACCCCGAGCTGTTCAAGGTGTCGGCTCGTTGTTTTGTAACCCAAGCTGCGGACCCAGGTATCTGATCGTCTCCTCGGCGTCGTAAGCGTTAGGATCGTTAGCTGGTTTCTTTCCCTTAAACATCTTGATCGTAGCGTCGGTCCCATGTTTGTTAATGGGAATCGTGGTTCCGGAGCCATATGTTTGCGCCGAGGCGAATGCCGCGTTGCCCGTACCAAAAGCTGACGCGCTTGTATTAGACGAGTAGTTCGAAAAGTAGCTCGTTCGGGCGTCAGTACCACCAGTGGCGACGACGAAGTAGTCGTAACCACACTGTCGGGTAACCTCCGCACAGCGTATAAGGCGCGCCAGCAGGACAGGGCAAGCGCCCCCGAGAGGACGATCTGCTCGCCGCAGCGCGCACCAGGCGGTGCGCCGCTACCTCATCGTTCCCGTGCTCAGCGCGCGGTTCTCGCTAACCCGTTAAGACACAACGTTGCGGTGCGTGCGGACCGTTGGGATGGCTCGGCCGCCGCTCTACTGAGTATCGAAGGCCGATCTTTCTCGGCGGTGCTACGCGCCTCACACAGCGCGGCCGGTCGCTGGCGGATCCGGAATCGATGCGCATTCGGCTCAGGCGCTCGGCACCTTCCGTCCGCGCATCATGCTCAATGCCGAGGCAAGCACGAGCAGAGGGACACCCGCGTAGGTCAGCGCGCTCACATCCAACACGAACTTGCCCATCACGATCGCAACGCTCGCAACTACAGCGAGCATGAGCGGCGTGAAGCCCTGCCGCCGCGCCTGAATCGCAAGCCCCAAAAGCGCGATCCCGAGCAGAGCGATCGTCACCGGGAGCAGGTAACGCGCCGAAGCGAGGAACCCAAGCCCCAGCGACGACAGCAGCGCCGCATAGCCGGGCCAGCACAGCGGGCATCCGAGCACCGGCAGCATCGACGCTGCCGCCGCCGGAATCGCAAGGAAACCAAGCTTCGTTTTCATCGTGGTTTCTCCAAGGAGTTCTGCGCCTCGACCGATTCCCGCCGCGTTTGCGCCTCGCGCAGCGCCGCCGAGATCAACTCAACCGGCGGCGCCGCCGCAAACCGCCCCGCCTGCGGCTGATAGATGCGGCCGCAGGCCGCTCCGGATGCTTCGGTTCCGGCCACGTCGCGTCCATTTATCAGGATCGTTGGCGAGCCGTAGGCGCGGACCCGCTCCGGCGCGTCCGGCGACGACCGCTCCCATTCGACCCATCGCGGCGCAAGCCCGGCGCGAAGCATCGCCGCGCGCAGGTTCTCGCGCGCCTGCGGCGCGGCGGGACAATCGGGATCGTAAATCAGTTCCACCTCGATCATCGGACTTCTTCCTTTCGGCCGCGCCCGTCCGGCGCCGCAAGGCTCTCCAGGATAGGGCATGGCGCGGTCCGACGGCGCGCCTTGCACGCGCGGACCAGCCGGCCGAGAACGCGCCGGATGCGCGTAAGCGCCGCGATCTTTGCCTCCACGTCCGCAAGCTTGCGCGTCGCACGCGCGCTGACCTGCTCGCACGAGCTGCGCTCATCGAGCCTGAGCCCGAGCAGCTCGCGGACCTCTTCGAGCGTGAAGCCGAGCGCCTGGGCGTGCTTGATGAAACGCAGCCGGTCGACGGCGTCGTCGGGAAAGACCCGGTAGCCCGCCGTCGTGCACGCCGGACGGGGAAAGAGCCGGCGGCGCTCGTAGTAACGGATAGTCTCGCGATTGACGCCGGCGCGGCTCGCCAGTTCTCCGATTGTGAGCCGGAACATGGCCGTGATTAGTTCACGGAAGCGGCGTGCCGATACCGGCGGTCCTGAGCGCGGCCTCGTCCGGACCCGCGCCCGCGCAGCATGCGGCGAGCCTGCCGTCGATCGCGACCGCTGGCGCCGTTCGAACGCCGGCGCCCTTCGCGCGCGCGGCGACTGACGGATCGCGCATATCGAGCACCTCGACTTCGCACGAGCTGCACGCTGTGCGCCTTACCATCGCGATCGCCTCCGCGCAGAGAGCGCATCCGGCGCTGAACACCTCGACTCGTCGTTTGCCCGGCATAGCACACCTCCTTACGCCGCTGAGCCTAGACCCTGTACGCGGGTACAAGGTCAAGTGGCTGAAGGCGGACAATCAGCGCTGGCGTCCGAAGCTTCCGCCGTTCAAGGGGCGAACCGCTGATCCGGCAAAAAAATTTCTTGCGTGAGGCCCGCCGGGGGACAGGCCGCCTGCGCAACATTGCCGGGCAGGACGAAAGTTTCCTGGCGATTGACGATTATAACTTTCCATAACGCGAACGACGGACGGACAGAAAATCCGCCGCCTTGTTCTGGTCAAAAGACTCGGAGGTTACTAGGATCTGCCGCACGTCACCTTAAACTACCACTGGCAGTTAGCAACCATGCGCCGCCGCTCACTGCTGCAACCTGCTCGACTCGATACATTTCCCGAGCTCGCACTTTTGCGGCGCGGAGATCGCCGGCGGCGCGATTGCCAATTCGGATCAGACGGCTGCGCTGTTCATCAGGAGGGGGAGCCGCCGCGTAACTCGGTCAACCATGCCGACCGGAGAGGTGAAGCATGCGGATCAGGGCCAATGGAATCTTGGCCCGTGTGCCGCGCAGGTCGGGCGGGGCGGGACTGTTCCAAGTCCCAAGGTTGGAGGAGCTGGTAGCTGACCCTGAAAGAGTCAGGGTGCTCGATGCGCATACCACGCGGGTGTTGAGAAAGCAGGCGATCGCCGCGCTCAATCTTCTCTACGACCACGAGTTGGAGCGCGACGGTGCCGACGCAACTCGTGCGGCAGCGAGGCGAGACCGGCTTCTCGGCGTCGAGGAGGCAGCGGTCAAGCTCGGTGTAACCCCCGATTGGCTATATCGGCATCACAAGAATTTGCCGTTCACAGTGCGGCACGGCAGGCCAGTTCGCTTTTCAGAGCTCGGAATCGAGCAGTACATCCGGGAGCGCCGCGGTTGAAAAACACCGAGCCGCGTCGTTGACACGGCCGCAACTCAAACATTGATCTATTGTGGTGATGTACGTGGCGCCCGTGACGTGCGCCAGCGATTAGGCGGTTACGCGCGGGCGCGAGAGCACGCGCGGCGGGATCGATTTGAGAGACGCAGGGCGCGAAAAGGGATTGGAACCGAGGGAACGCAAATCGATGAGAGGAATGGGCCGCATCTTCAAGCGCGGCTCGATTTACTGGATCGCCTATTACTTTCGCGGCAAGGAGCATCGCGAGTGCTCGCGGTCCGACAACGAAAACCAGGCACGCAAACTACTGAAGAAGCGAATCGGCGAGGTTGCGAACGGAAACTTGATTGGCCCGAGCGAGGAGCGGATGAGCTTCGAGGACCTCGCGAAAATGCTAATCACCGATTACGAGATCAACGGCAAGCGATCGTTGGAATCCGTGCGGCTGTCGATCCGGCATCTGAGGAAATTCTTCGGGCTCGATCGCGCAGTCGATATCACGGCCGACCGGGTCGCGAAGTACGTTCGCGAGCGGCAGAGGGAAGGCGCGGCAAACGGGAGCATCAATCGCGAGCTCGCGGCGCTGAAGCGCGCCTTCACGCTGGCGACCCGCGCGGGCAGACTTGGATCGGCGCCGTACATCCCCCTGCTAGAAGAAAACAACTCGCGGCGAGGATTTCTGGATCACGGGTCGTTCCTCGCGTTGCGCGACGGCCTCCCCGAATATCTGAAAGACCCGGTGACGTTCCTCTACCTGTCGGGATGGCGCGTGAGCGAGATGCGCACGCTCGAATGGCGCGATGTCGATCTTCCAGGTCGCGAGCTATGCCTTCGTCCGGAGGTAAGCAAGAACAAGGACGGCAGGCCGCTTCCGCTACGGGGGGAGCTTCTGGAGATCATTCAACGAGCGCATGAGAAGCGGCGGCCAGAGTGCCCATACGTCTTTCATGATGATGGGCAGCCGATCGGCGACTTCCGGAAAGCCTGGAACACGGCATGTAAGAAGGCCGGACTTAGCGGCATCATTGTGCACGATCTCCGGCGCACTGCGGTTCGAAACATGGTGCGCGCCGGCATCCCGGAGCGCGTAGCGATGGAACTCAGCGGTCACAAGACGCGACGCGTTTTCGACCGCTACAACATCGTGAACGACGCGGATCGAGCGCAAGCCAGTGAGCTTCTGCAAACTCATCTTGGCGCGCAGGCAAA
>Ga0070741_10005772_pt1 | contig 27116 bp, 25 predicted proteins | sample Coa_R1_4_FD_66440 | JGI IMG/M metagenome (GOLD analysis project Ga0070741, IMG submission 66440) | Surface soil microbial communities from Centralia Pennsylvania, which are recovering from an underground coalmine fire - Coalmine... | ecosystem: Environmental > Terrestrial > Soil > Unclassified ...
ACATCGTGACGTGCGCCTTGACCTCCGCGGTGCCCTCCTCTTCGGTGATCAGCTTGATGCCGATCCACAACAGCAGCGCGCCGCCCACCAGCTTGAGATAGGGCGCGCCGAGCAGCACGCCGACGACGGCGCAGAACAGCACGCGCAGCAGGATGGCGCCCAGGCTGCCCAGGAAGATGGCGCGGCGGCGCAGGCGGCCGGGCAGATTGTGCGAGGCCATCGCGATGACGACGGCGTTGTCGCCCGACAGGACGATGTTGGAGAACATGATCTTGCCGACGGCGAGCCAGAAGGCGCCCGACCAGATCTCGATGACGGCGAAATCCGCCACCGCCATCTCGATCAGCGGCATCAGTCCGAACAAACCGTCTTCGATGAGCGCGTCCATCGTTCCCTCACTCTGCCTTTGTCGACTGCGCATTGTTGCGCCTGACGAGCCACAAGCCAACGAGCAGCACGAAGCCCGCGCCGAGCGCCGAACATACGAGCTCGGCATCCGGAATGGTGGCGTCGAGCCACGCCGCGGTCGAGCCCTCGCGCACCATCTCGACGATATGGCCCTTGCCGTCCGCCTGATCGAACCGCCCGTCGCCCGCCAGAACTCCGCCCGCGATCCAGCCGATCAGGCCGGCGCCGACGATGCCGACCCAGGGATAGCGGTCGAGCACGCTGGCGATCAGCGTGGCGCCCAGCATGATCACCGGCACACTGATCACGAGGCCGATCACGATCATGGTCATGTCGCCGTGTGCGGCCGCCGCCATGGCGATGGCGTTGTCGAGGCTCATCACGGTGTTGGCGAGCGTGATGGTTCCGATGGCGGCCAGCAGTGTGCCGTGCTGCTTGATCTTGCCTTCGGCCTCTTCCTCCTCCTCGGTCATCAACTTGACCCCGATCCACAACAGCAGCGCCCCGCCCACCAGCTTCAGGTACGGGATGGTCAGCAGGAAGTTCACGATGCCGCAAAAGATGATCAGCATGACGATCGCGCCCAAACTGCCGAACAGGATGGCCGGCCGGCGCAGCCGCTCCTCCAACCCGTGCGCGGCGAGTGCGATCACCACGGCGTTGTCGCCGGACAAGATCACGTTGGCGACGATGATCTTCCACAGCGAGCTCCAGAACAGGCCCGAGCTCAGATCCGGAACTGAAAACTCCATTCCCCCTCCACCGGACTTCCATCCCTCTTCATTGCCGGGCACCATATCGGAATCACCCCGACTGTAAACAGGAACCGGACCACATGACGGCGAGCAGCGGCTACAACAAGATGTTTCCCGTCTCGTGGACGGAATTGCACCGCGATGCGCGGGCGCTGGCATGGCGGCTGGCCGATCTCGGGCCGTTCCGCGGGCTGGTCGCGATCACGCGCGGCGGCCTCGTGCCGGCCGCCATCGTCGCGCGCGAACTCAATCTGCGATTGATCGACACGATCTGCTCGTCGACCTACGACCGCATGGAGCGCGGCGCCAAGCTCGAGATACTGAAGGGCACGGAGGCCGAAAAGGAAAAGGGCAAGGGCTGGCTGATCGTCGACGACCTGGTCGACACCGGGGTCACCGCACGTGCCGTGCGCGCACGCCTGCCCGAGTCGCATTTCGCGACGGTCTATGCCAAACCCGCCGGACGGCCAATGGTCGACACCTATATCACCGAAGTGAGCCAGGACACGTGGATCCTGTTTCCGTGGGACCAGGAGGCGGTCATGGCCAAAACGATCATCGAGATGAAGGGCGGACAGTGAAAATGAGACGTCGTGCTTTCGCCGCGGGCATCCTCGCGGCGCCGTTCGTGAAGAGCGCTCATGCCGAGGGCTGGGCGCCGTCTGGCCCGATCAAGATGGTGGTGGCCTATCCGGCGGGCGGCCCGACCGACGTGATCGCCCGCATCGTGGCGGCCGATATCACCGGGCCGCTCGGCCAGCAGGTCGTGGTCGAGAATATCTCGGGCGCCGCAGGCGCGATCGGCACGCGCAACGTCGCCAAGGCCAGGCCCGACGGGCTGACGATCACGTTCGGCAACAACCAGACGCATGGCAACAACATGTTCATGCTGAAGGACCCGGGCTACGACGTGATCAAGGACTTCGCGCCTTTGGCCGGCGCCGGCGCCTTCGAGCACGTGTTCGTGGTGCGCCAGGACCTGCCGGCGAAGACCCTGCAGGAGGTGATCAAGCTCGCCAAGGAAAAGCCCGGTGCGCTGAACTACGGCTCGACCGGCATCGGCTCGGGCTCGCACCTCACGACCGAGCTGTTCATGGTGCGCACCGGCACCAAGATGACCCACGTGCCCTATCGAGGGGCCGCGCCGCTGGTGCAGGACATCGTCGGGCGGCGCATCGATCTTTCGATCTCGACGCTGCCCAGCGTGCTGCCGCAGATCAACGCCGGACAGATCCGTGCGCTGGCGATCTGCAGCCCCAGGCGCAACCCGCACCTGCCCGACGTGCCGACGCTCGAGGAGCAGGGCGTCAGCGGCGCCAACGCCTCTTCGTGGGCGGCTTTCTTCGCGCCGGCCGCGACTCCCAAGCCGATCCTCGACCGGCTATCGGGCGAGATCCTGGCCAGCCTCAAGAAGCCCGCGATCGCGGCCAAGATCGATCAGCTCGGTTTCACCGTCGAGCCGCGCGATCCCGCCGCGTTCCGCCCCTACTGGGAGCACGAGGTGGCGACCTGGGAGAAGATCGCCAAGGATGCGGGCGTGCAGCCGGAGGGGTAAAACGCCGGCATGAAAAATCTCTGGTCCGAGCAGGACGCCAAGGCTGCCATCGAGCAGCACGCCAAAAAGGGAATCGGGCAAGACCTGGCGCTACGCGTCTACACCACGCGGCTGCTGGGCGGCGAGCCCAGGCTGGTGCTACATGGCGGCGGCAACACGTCGGTGAAGACCAGGATGGCCGACATCTCGGGCCGCACGATCGACGTCTTGTGCGTGAAGGGCAGCGGCTGGGACATGGGCACGATCGAAGCGCCCGGTCTGCCGGCGGTGCGGCTCGATCCCTTGCGCGAGCTGGAGGGCCTGCAGGCGCTCTCCGACGAGGACATGGTGAACGTGCAGCGTTCCAACCTTCTCGATGCGAAGTCGCCCAATCCGTCGGTCGAGACGTTGCTGCACGCCTTCCTGCCGCACAAATTCATCGACCACACACATTCCAACGCCGTGCTGGCGCTCACCGACCAGCCCGACGGCGCCGAGCTCGCGACCGATGTCTATGGCAAGCGCGCGGCGCTGGTGCCCTACGTCATGCCGGGCTTTGCCCTGGCCAAGAAGTGCTCGGAGGTGAGCAAGGCGCATCCCGGTGTCGAGGGATTGATCCTGCTGAAGCACGGCATCTTCTCGATGGGCGCAACGGCGGAAGAAGCGTACGTCCGCATGATCGATCTGGTGACGCTCGCCGAACAGCGGCTGGCCAAGGCGACGCGCAAGATCTTTGCCGGCGCCGCGTTGCCTTCGAAGGCGCCGACCGTCGCCGAGATCGCACCCATCCTGCGCGGGCTGATGTCGATCCCGGCAAAGAGCGGCAGCCGCGAGGCGGCACAGCGTTTCGTCTTCGAGTTCCGCAGCAATCCCGACATCCTGGCCTTCGTGAACGGCAAGGAGATCGGCCGCTACAGCCAGCAAGGGCCGGTGACGCCCGACCACGCCATCCGCACCAAGAACCTGCCGCTGGTGGCGCCGGCGCCCGAGGCCGGCAAGCTCGACATCTTCGCCGCCGAGACAAAGAAGGCGCTGGCGAAATTCGCCGCCGACTATCACGCCTATTTCACGCGCTACAACGGCAAGCAGATCGTGGCCAGGAAGGAGCTCGATCCCGTGCCTCGGGTCGTGCTGCTGCCGGGCATGGGCCTGTTCGGCGTCGGCAACTCCTCGAAGGATGCCAAGATCGCGGCCGACCTGGCGGAGACCACGGTCGCCGTGATCGCCGATGCCGAGCGGCTCGGCACCTATCAGTGCATTCCCGAGCCCGACATCTTCGACATCGAATACTGGTCGCTCGAGCAGGCCAAGCTCGGCGCCGCGGCCGAGAAGCCCCTCGCCCGCCGCATTGCCGTCGTCACCGGCGGTGCTTCGGGCATCGGCGCCGCGACCGCCGCCGCGCTTGCCAGAGAAGGCGCCGAGGTGGTGATCCTCGATCGCGACGTTTCCAAGGCGAAGGGCTTCGCCATCCAATGCGATCTCACCAAGCCATCGGAAGTACGCGCCGCGTTCGACAAGATCGCGGCCATGTTCGGCGGCGTCGACATCGTCGTCTCCAATGCCGGCGCGGCCTGGCAGGGCAAGATCGGTACCGTCGACGAGAAAGTCCTGCGCGACAGCTTCGAACTGAATTTCTGGGCGCACCAGAGCGTGGCGCAGAACGCCGTGCGCATCATGAAGGCGCAGGGGCTGGGCGGCTGCCTGCTGTTCAACGCCAGCAAGCAGGCGGTCAATCCTGGGCCCGATTTCGGCCCCTACGGCCTGCCGAAGGCGGCAACGCTGTTCCTCAGCCGCCAGTACGCGCTCGACCATGGCGCCGACGGCATCCGCTCCAATGCCGTCAATGCCGACCGCATCCGCTCGGGTCTGCTGACCGACGAGATGATCGCCCAGCGTTCCAAGGCGCGCGGGCTTTCCGAGGCCGACTATATGGGCGGCAACCTGCTTGGCCTCGAAGTGACCGCCGAGGACGTGGCGCAGGCTTTCGTTTCGCTGGCCAAGGCGAGCAAGACGACGGGCGCTGTCATCACCGTGGACGGGGGTAATATAGCCGCGGCCCTTCGATGAATACGCTCGGCTTTCGCCTCACCGGCATCGATGCACGCAAGTCGCTCTCGCGCGAGGAAGTCGCGCGCATCGAAGCGGCGATGGACGAACATGCCGTCATCGTGCTGCCAAACCAGGACATCGATGACGCCCAGCAGCTCGCCTTCAGCCGCAATTTCGGGCCGCTGGTCGACGGCGCCAACTCGGGCGCGCGCGATCAGGACCTGCGCCTGCCGACGGTATTCGCCGACGTCTCCAATCTCGACAAGGACGGCAGGATTGCCGCGCGCGAGAACAAGAAGCGCATGGCGGCGCTGGGCAATCGCCTCTGGCACACCGACGCCTCCTTTCGCGTGATCCCGGCGCGCTATTCGATCCTGAGCGGTCGGATCGTGCCCAAGGACGGACCCGACACCGAGTTCGCCGACATGCGGGCGGCCTATGACGCGCTCGACGCCCGCACCAAGGCCGAGATCGAGGACCTGGTGTGCGAGCACTCGCTGATCTATTCGCGTGGGCAGCTGGGCTTCACGGAGTTCCTGCCCAATGAGCGGGTCGCCATGAAGCCGGTGCGGCAGCGCCTCGTGCGCACCCATCCGGTGACGGGGCGCAAGTCGCTGTTCCTGGCGAGCCACATCGGCACCATCGTCGGCTGGCCGCGGCCCGAGGCGATGGCCTTCATCCGCGACTTGATCGAGCATGCCACGCAGCCCGAGTTCGTCTACGTCCACAAATGGGCGCCACACGACCTGGTGATCTGGGACAACCGCACGACCATGCATCGCGTGCGCCGCTTCGACGATCTCACCGTCGTGCGCGACGTGCGCCGCACCACCACAAGAGCCGAAGGCCCGACGGCGGAGCAGGAGGCAGCGTAATGACTCTCCAATCAACCCTCCCCAAGCGCCGGGTCGGCAAGACCAAGCTCGAGGTGACGGTGCTGGGCCTGGGCGGCGCGCCGATGGGCGGCTTCCGCGCCACCATCCCCGATGCAGAGGCGGTGGCGCTCTCCAACGCCGCCTGGGACCTGGGTGTGCGCTACTACGACACCTCGCCGTTCTACGGCTATGGCCGCAGCGAACTGCGCATGGGAGCCGCGCTGCGCGAGAAGCCGCGCGAGGAGTTCGTGATCTCGACCAAGGTCGGCCGCATCCTGCATGCCATGAAGCCGGGCGAGAAGAGGCCGGCGGACTTCCGCGACAACGGCCTGCCGGGCTTCGCGCCGGTGTTCGACTACACCTATGACGGCGTCATGCGCTCGCTCGAGCACTCGTACCTGCGGCTCGGCCTGTCGCGGATCGACATCGCGCTGGTGCACGACGTCGATTTTTGGACGATCAAGGACCGCAAGATCCTCGATCAGCGCTTCAAGACGGTGATGGAGTCGGGCTTCAAGGCGCTCGACGAGTTGCGCCGGGCCGGCGTGATCTCGGCCGTCGGCGTCGGCATCAACGAGAGCGACACCTCGCTCCGCTTCATCCAGGCCGGCGACTTCGACTGCATGCTGCTGGCCGGCCGCTACACGCTGCTCGAGCAGGGCGCGCTCGAGGCGTTCCTGCCGGAATGCGTGAAGCGCAACGTCTCAGTGATCCTGGGCGGACCGTACAATTCGGGCATCCTGACCGGCGGCGTGAAGGACAACGCCACGCACGATTACGTGCAGGCGCCGAAAGAGCTGATCGACAAGGCGCGCAGGATCGAGGCCGTGTGCCAGCGCCACGGCGTCGAGCTGGGCGCGGCCGCCATGCAGTTCCCGCTGTTCCATCCCGCCTTCTGCGCCGTGATCCCGGGAGCGCTCAGCGTCACCGAGGTGAAGCAGAATGCGGCACGCATCCAGGCCAAAATCCCGGTGGAGCTGTGGAGCGAGCTCAAGCGCGAGAGGCTGATCGACCCGGCGTCGCCGACGCCCAATTGAGGACAGAGCGATGAAGATCGTCGACGCCCAGGTCCATATCTGGCAGCAGACCGTCACGCCGCCGAGCGGCAAGCACCGCAAGGTCTCCAAGGTCACGGCCGAGGAGATGCTGAAGGAGATGGACGAGGCGGGCGTCGACGCCGCGCTGATCCATCCGCCCTACACCTGGGATCCGACGTCGGGTGCGATGGCCCTGGCGGCGGCCAAGAAATATCCCGACCGCTTCGCCGTGATGGGCCAGTTCGATCCCAGGAATCCGGCCAACCGCGGGCTGATCCCGACCTGGCGCCGGCAGCCGGGCATGATGGGCCTGCGCTGGGCGCTGCTGCACCCCGAGGACCAGAAGCTGCTGCACGAGGGCGCGCTCGACTGGATCTGGCCGGAGGCCGAGAAGGCCGGCATCCCGATCGCCATGATGGGTGGCATCTTCCTCAAGCAGTTCCGCGCCATCGCCGAGCGCTACCCGCGCCTGAAGCTGATCCTCGATCATTGCGGGCTGAATCGGCTGGGTCAGGACGCCGAGGCGTTCATCCATCTCGACGAGATGACCGCGCTCGCCAAGCTGCCCAACGTCGCGGTCAAGATGACCGGCGCGCCGCATTATTCGACCGAGCCCTATCCCTTCAAGAACATCCAGGACGGCCTGCACCGCATCTTCGATGCCTACGGACCGGACCGCTGTTTCTGGGGCACCGACATCACCCGCATGCCGTGCAGCTACCGCCAGTGCGTCACTTTCTTCACCGAGGAGTTGCCGTGGCTCAAGGGCCAGGACCTCGAGAAGGTCATGGGCCGCGCGCTGTGCCAATGGCTCGGATGGGATTACGGCGCCTTGCGCGGCAAGTAGAGGCTACTGCAGCACCAGGGCCCCGCGGATCTCGCCGTTGGGATATTGGCCCGTGCGGATCTCGACCGACCATTTGCCGGCCAGCAGGTCAGCCGCCTGCGCCTCTGTAAGCGTTGCGCCGCCCTTCTGGATGTTGCCCTCGAACGGCGGATTGATCGGCACGATGTCGGCGCGCTCGTTGCCGACGCCGTCGGGGCCCTGCAGGAAGGCATAGGTCACCGGACCGGACAGCTTGCCGAAGTAGAGACGCCATTCGAGCGTATGCATGGTCGGCATGTAGCGCGCCTCCATGACACCATAGCCCGCGCTCGCCGTCGGCGGGGTCTCGTTGGCGCCAGCAAGCGTCGCCTTGAATTGCGGCTTCGGCCCCGCCGGATCGCTCATGTAGGCGAGCTGGCAGCCCGCGACCGCGAGGGCCGCCAGTGCAGGCAGGACGGACGCTTTCATCATGCCGCACATCGTACAACAAACGGTGATGCCGCGAGACCGTCTGTCGCACGGAACCGGCCCCACTCCTGCTGCATTTGCCTCCAACAAGAATGCAGCCGCCAACGGAGCCGCAATGAAAGCCGACAAGCCCCGAATCACCGCCCAGCTTGCCGGCCGGCCGCTCCATCCGCTGTTCCGGCCCTTCGTCGTGGGCTACTTCCTCGCCACCGGTGCCTGTGACCTGGTCTATTCGCAGGCCGGCACCTTCATGCAGTACAGCTCGCCCGAATTCGCCTCGATCACCGAATGGCTGCTGGCGGCAGGCCTGGTGATGGCGGCCGCCACCGCGGCCACGGCGCTGATGGACTTTCTGGGCGACGCGCGGTTCCGCGCCCTGCCCGGCGTCGGCATGTATGCCTTCTCGACCCTGCTGGTGGTCGCGCTCGAATTGCAGAACCTCTACATCCGCTGGGCGTACGGTGCGGCCGCGATCATCCCGATGGGTCTCACTCTCTCGATCGCCGCGGCTGCCGTGCTGCTCGCCACGCCGACGCAAGGCTGGGCCGACCTGTATCGCGGAGCGGACCCGGCAAAGGGGTAGCAAAGCCTGGCTGTCGGGAGGATGATCCGTCCCCGGAGGAACGGACCATGCATTACGACGTCATCTCGGCCGACGGACATGTCGACCTGATCTGGCTGCCGCCCGACCTCTTCACCAAGAATGCTTCGGCGCACCTCAGGGACCGCATGCCGTACGTGGTCGACGGGCCCAAGGGACCGGAATGGGTGTCGGCCAAGGGCGCCAAGTTCGGCCTGGTGAACGGCATGGGCTCGGCCGGCCGCGAATACGTCCCCGGCGTCATCCATCGCTCAGACCGCATGGCCTCGACCGGCCTCTATGACGACGGCAAGAAAGGCATCCGCCGCCTCACCGAGGTCGACCTGCGCCTGAAGGACCAGGACCGCGACGGCGTGCAGGCCGAGGTGCTGTATGGCATCCTGGGCTCGAGCGGCCGGCTCAACGATCCCGAGGCGGCGCTGCAGATGCTGCAGATCTACAACGACTGGCTGCACGATTTCTGCAAGGCCGCACCCGACCGGCTGATTGGCCTGGCCAACATCCCGAATTACAACATGGAAGAGTCGGTGGCCGAGATGATGCGCAACGCCAAGCGCGGTGTGCGCGGCTTCGACGTCGCCAACCGGCCCGACATGACGCCGCTGTGGGATCCGTTCTGGGAGCCCTTGTGGAAGTGCGCGCACGAGACCGGCATCCCCGTCCATTTCCACACGATCGGCGGGCGCTCGCCCGACGTCTCGAAACTGCCGGTGCCGATCCAGCGCCGTGTCTTCGCCGTCCACATCACCGGCTTCCAGATGCACATGAGCACCATGCTGATGGGCCTGATCTTCTCGGGCGCACCCGAACGCTATCCCAATCTCAAGGTGGTGATCGGCGAGGCGGGGCTCGGCTGGATTCCCTACGTGCTGCAGCACATGGATCTCGAGTGGGGCGATCAGTTCCAGGACCTCGACCTCAAGATGAAGCCCTCCGACTACTGGCGCCGCCAGTTCTACGCCACCTACCAGACAGATCCGGTCGGCGTGGAGCTGCTCCATCATCTCGGCGAGGACAACGTGATGTGGGGCTCGGACTATCCGCACCCCGACGGCATCTGGCCCGACAGCAAGGAATTCCTCGACAAGGAGCTCGGCCCCTTGCCCGCGGAGGTTCGCCGCAAGGTGACCCGCGACAACGCGATGAAGGTCTATCGGCTGGCCAACTAGTCGCGTAAGCACCCGCGCGTGCGTCTCGTCGTCCTGACCACGCTGGCGATGCTGGCTTTCGCCGGCAACTCTCTGCTGTGCCGCATCGCCTTGCGCGATACCGCGATCGATGCGGCGTCGTTCACCGCGATCCGCATCGCCTCGGGGGCGCTGATCCTGATCGTCATTCTCGCCGCGCGGCGCACGCGGCCGACGGCCGGTGGAAGCTGGCCGATGGCGGCCATGCTGTTCGCCTATGCCGCCTTCTTCTCCTTCGCCTATCGCGATCTCACCGCGGCGACCGGTGCGCTGCTGCTGTTCGGCGCCGTGCAGCTTTCGATGCTGGGTTGGGCGCTGCTGAGCGGTGAGCGCCTGCGTAGCCTGCAAATCGGCGGCCTCGTGATCGCGATCGGCGGACTCGTCTATCTGCTGCTGCCCGGCCTCGCCGCACCGCCACTCCTGGCCGCCGCGCTGATGATCGGCGCCGGCATCGCCTGGGCCGCCTACTCGGTGCTTGGCAAGAAGGCTGGCGAGCCGATCGCAAGCACCGGCGGCAATTTCGTGCGCGCCGTGGCGTTCGCCGCAGCCCTCGGCGTCGCCGCGTCGAGCCAGGGGTCGCTCGACAAGATGGGTATCGCTTACGCCGTGCTGTCGGGCGCCGTTACATCCGGTTTGGGGTACGTGCTGTGGTACGCCGCCCTGCCATCCCTCAAGACCGCATCGGCCGCCATCATCCAGCTAAGCGTGCCGGCGATCGCCACCTTGGGCGGCGCACTCTTGTTGGAAGAGGCGATCAGTGTGCGCGTGCTGGCGGCGTCGGCCGCCATCCTGGGCGGCATCGCGCTGACGATCGTGAAGAAACCTAGAGCGCCTTGATCTCGCGGATCTGAGCCGGGAGGTTGAGCTTCTTGGAGCAGACCGGCCAGTGCCACGGCTCCTCGAGATCGAAGATCATGTATTTGGCGAGATTGGCCGCCTTGTCGTAGTCGTGCGCCAGCTCGGCTGCCTGCTGGGCATTGAGTTGCACGCCGTCGCGCTTCTGCATGTAGATGATCACGGTGCGCGTGGCGAACTGCAGGCGGCCGAGATAGGCGCCGCGCCCGCCATAGATCGGCTTATCCGATGGCCCGAAGCCGCCGCTCTCGCAGGTCGCGACCTGGCGGATGATCTCGTCCTTGCGGCCCTCGATCATGCGCGTGTGCTCGTTTGCGGCAGCGGCAGCGGCAAGGTTGGGATTGGGGGCAGGCTGGCGGTTGGCACAACCGCCGGCAGCGAGCGCGAGAACCGCGGTCGCCGCGGAGAGCATCGGTCGAAGAGTCACAACCGCGCATTGTTCACACGATTTGCGGGGCCTCGTAAACCCCTCAATTCGCCGAGGCGATCGCCGTCAGCCCCTCGCGATAAGTGGGAAATTGCAGTCGCACGCCGAGTTCACGCTTGATGCGGTCGTTCCGTACGCGCCTGTTCTCGGCGTAGAACGAGCGGGCCATCTCGCTCATCTTGGGCGCGGCTTCTTCCCACGGCACCAACCGCGGCGCCGGTCGCCCGAGCAGCTTGCAGGCAAACGCGATCACGTCCGATTGCGCGCATGGCTCGTCGTCGCAGACGTTGTAGAGCGTTCCCCTTGCCTGTTTCATTGCCGCGAGCACCGCGCTCGCAATGTCCGCGACATGCACACGGCAGAACACCTGCCCCGGCTTGTCGACGCATTGAGCACGACCTTCGCGCACCTGGTCGAGCGCGCTGCGGCCGGGCCCGTAGATCGCCGGCAAACGGAACACATCGAGCGGCGCGCCGCGCTCGCGCGCGAGATCGTGCCACGCCCGCTCGGCCTGGAGGCGATGGCGGCTGCGCGCCTGGCCGGGATTTGGCGTATCCGTCTCGTCCACCCAGCCGCCGCCCCGATCGCCGTAGACGCCGGTGGTCGAGATGTAGCCGAGCCATGTCGGCCGCAGCTCGCGCACGAGCGGCAAGACCGGATCGCCCGATGCCTGCGGTGGCACGGTGCTCAGAATGTGCGTCGCCGCCTGCAGGGCCCTGCTCGAAACCGATAACAGCTCGGCCTCGATGCCCTTGCTGCGCAGCTCGTCTGCCTTTCCTTCGCCGGTCACCGAGCCTGCCACCTGCCAGCCGTTCGCTTTGGCACGCCGCGCGATCTCAAGGCCGCAGAAGCCGAGGCCGATGACGAACAGCCTATCCATCATGTGCCGGCCGGATGCACCTTCATCCAATGCCGCGCGATCTCCTCCCGCGTCGCCACCCAGACCTTGGGCCTCGACGCCACATAGTCGAGGAAGCGAGCCAGGGTCGCCGCACGGCTCGGCCGGCCCGCGAGCCGGCAATGGATGCCGATCGACATCATCTTCGGCGCCCGCGCGCCCTCGGCGTAGAGATAGTCGAAGGAGTCCTTCATCGACTGCAACCAGCCGTCGGCGATCCCGAAACCCGGCGGCACCGCGAACTTCATGTCGTTCACCTCGAGCGTATACGGAATGATGAGGTGCGGCTTGCCCTCGACTCGCACCCAGTAAGGCAGGTCGTCGTTGTAGGCGTCGCTGGAATAGAGGAAGCCGCCATACTGCACGACGGCCCTGAGCGTGTTCATGCCGAACTGTCCTGTGTACCAGCCGAGCGGCGCCTTGCCGGCGGTCTCCTTGATGATCCGCACTGCCTTCCGAATATGGTCGAGCTCCTGCTCCAGGCTGAAATCGCGGTACTGGATCCAGCGCCAGCCATGGCTCGCCACTTCGTGACCCGACTCGGCCATCGCCTTGCCGGCGGCCGGATTGAGCTCGAGCGCACGGCCCACCGCCCACGAGGTGAAGCGCATGTTGCGCTCGTTGAACATGCGCAGGATGCGCCAGAAGCCGGCGCGGCTGCCATACTCGAAGATCGATTCGGTCGAGAGGTCGCGCTGGCCCACGAGCGGCACCTGGCCCGTGACCTCGTGCAGGCGCACTTCGGAGCCGGCATCGCCGTTCAGGATCGTGTTCTCGCCGCCCTCCTCGTAGTTCAGCACGAAGGAGACCGCGAGGCGCGCCTCGCCCGGCCACTGCGGATCGGGCGTCTGCGGGCCGTAGCCGATCAGGTTGCGATCGAGGTGATTGTGCATTGCAGGCCTCCCGACTATAGCTCGCGCGGAAAGGGAGGATGCATGAGCGGGGCCAATTCGGTCAAAGAGGACCGGCTGTGGCAGCGGCACGCCGACATGGCCAAGCTGGGCGGCACGGCCAAAGGCGGCGTGAATCGGCAGGCCTTGTCGGCCGAGGATGCCGCGGCGCGCAACCTGCTCTGCTCGTGGGCGAAGGCGCGCGGCTTCGCCATCTTCACCGACGCGATCGGCAATCTCTTCGTGCAGCGCGCCGGCTCTGACGCCAAGGCCGCGCCGGTGGTGAGCGGCAGCCACATGGACAGCCAGCCGACCGGCGGACGCTTCGACGGCATGTACGGCGTACTGGCGGCGTTCGAGGCGTTGGAGGCGCTCGAGGACGCCGGCATCAGGACCAAGCGGCCGGTAATGGCGGTGGCGTGGACGAATGAGGAAGGCTCGCGCTTCCAGCCGGGCGCCATGGGCTCGGCGGTGTTCGCCGGCATCTACAAGCTCGACGACATGCTGGCGGTGAAGGACTGGAAAGGCGTCGTGCTGAAGGAAGCGCTCGCCGACACCTTGAAGGCTGCGCCCGCACCGCTGCGCGACGGCGCGCCGGGCTTCGCCGTCGATTCCTACGTCGAGGCCCATATCGAGCAGGGCCCACGGCTGGAGAACGAGAAGAAGACGATCGGTGTGGTAACCGGCATCCAGGGCAGTCGGCGCTACATCGTCGAGGTCGACGGCGAGGAAGCACATGCCGGCACGACACCGCGCGCCGCCCGCAAGGACGCCTATGCTGCGGCGACGCGCATTGCCGCCGCCATGTACGAAGCCACGACCGATGCCGACGACACCCTGCGCTTCACGATAGGCCGGGTCGAAATCTCACCCGGCTCGCCCAACACCGTGCCCGGCAAGGCGCTGTTCACCATAGACATGCGCCATCCGCGCAACGACGTGCTCGACAGCCATGAACAGAAGCTCAAGGACATCGTGGCGGCACAGGCCGCGCCCTGTCCGGCCACCATAACGCGCCTCACCAACGTGGCGCCCACCGATTTCGACCCCGCCGTGATCGACCTGGTGCGCGCCAAGACCAACGAGCTCAGGCTCTCCAACATGGACATGCCGTCGGGCGCCGGCCATGACGCCATGCACATCGCCAAGCTTTGTCCCGCCGGCATGATCTTCGTGCCCTGCGAGCGCGGCATCAGCCACAACGAGGCCGAGAACGCCGCGCCGGGCGACCTCGCCGCGGGCGCGCGAGTGCTGGTCGAGGTCCTGGAGGCTCTGGCCAACCGATGAAGAAAGAACTCGTCTCCATCCTGTCCGACCTGATCGCGCTGCCAAGCCCCTACCCGCCGGGCACGTCCGTCCAGATCTGCGCCTACGCCGCCAGGCGTCTCAAGAAGGCGGGCTACAAGGTCGAGATTGCCACGCGCAAGAAGGGTGTCGACAACGTCGTGGCGTGGCGCAAGGGCAAGGCCAAAGGCCCGGTGATCGCCTTCAACGCGCATGTCGACACGGTGGGCGTGGGCGAGCGCACCAACTGGAAGACCGATCCGTTCAAGGCCGTGGTCAAGGGCGGCCTCGTCTATGGTCTCGGCGCCGGCAACTGCAAGGGCTCGATGGCGGTGCAGCTCTGGCTCGCCGAAGAGATCGCGCGCCGCGGCGGTCCGGCGAAGGGTGAGCTGATCTTCACCTTCGTGGCCGACGAGGAGAATCTCGGGCCGGATGGCATGGCGTTCCTGCGCAAGTCGGGCAAGGTGCGGCCGAACGCGCTGATCCTGGGCGCGCAGACCGAAAACAACCTGATCGTTGCCGAGCGCGGCGTCATGTGGGCGCGCATCACCACCAAGGGCCGGGCGGCCCACGCCGGCAATCCGGCAGGCGGCGACAATGCCATCCTGCGCATGATGCGGCTCGTGGGCGCGCTGCAATCCTATTACGACAAGGCGCTCAAGACGCGCGTTTCGGGTGACATGAAATCGACGGTCAATGTTGGCATGTTCCATGGCGGCCACAACACCAACGTCGTGCCGTCTTCCTGCACGGTCGAGATCGATCGCCGACTGCTGCCCAACGAGAAGGTGAAGGATGCCTTCGCCGAATTGAAGAAGGTGATCGACGGCGTTGGCGAACCGAAAAACCAATATACGGTCAAGTTCCTGACCGGCACCAACGGCTTCTTCGCGCCCGAAAATGGCCGGACGGTCGCCGCCTTCGAAGCCGTCGTGAAGAAGCAGACGGGCCGCAAGGTGAAATTCCTCAACGCGACCGGCGTGTCGGATGGCCGCTACTACGCCGACGACAATATTGAGATCATCAATTTCGGGCCGGGCTCGGGTGTGCAAGGTCACGCCGCCAACGAAAGCGTTCCGATCGCCCAGATGGTCGAGGCGGCCGAGATCCAGCTGGAAGTGGTGCAGCGCCTGCTCGGCTAGAGGAGTGCAGCGGCAAAATGATCGCACGTGACAATTGGGGCTGGCGGGCCCGCATCGGCATGTTCATCGTCGGCAACGAGGCGGTGCCCGAGGCCGAATGGTGGGCGATGGTGCCGCCCGACGTCTCCGTGCATGCCGCGCGCGTGACCGCCAAATCGCCGTGGCCGCTCGACGGCGACCTGAAGCGCGGTGCCGAGCAGTTCGCCGCCATGAAGCTCGCCGCCGTCGTCCTCGGCCACACCACGTCGAGCCTCGTCGGCGGCAAGGGCTGGGACGAGAAGATGGCGGCCGAGCTCGGCGCCATCATCGGCAAGGATACGTTCTGCACGACCAACGGCCTCGACATGCAAGCCGCACTCAAGGCGCAGCAGATCAAGCGGCCCTTCCTGATCGTACCGCCCTGGTTCAACGATGTGAGCGTCAAGGCAGGTTTCGACTATTTCGGCGAGCGCGGATTTCCGGTGGCGGGTTATCTGCGCTACGACCCCGGCCCCGGCTGGCGCGACATCGCGCCCGGCGACCTTTACGCCAAGGGCATGGGCTTCGCGCAGCAGGTCGAGCCGCTCCACGCGCAGATTCGCGCTGCCTGCCCGAATGACGCCGACGGCGTGCTGATCGGCGGCACCGGCTTTCGCTGCGTCGGTATTCTCGAGAAACTGGAGCAGGACCTGCAGCGGCCGGTCGTGTCGGCCAACCAGGCGAGCCTGTGGCATTGCCTGAGGCGGAGCGGTGTTCATGCCACAATCGACGGCTACGGCAGTTTGTTGAGAAAGCCATGAAGTACGACGCGATCATCATCGGCGCCGGTATCTCGGGTCTCTACCAGCTCCTGAAGCTGCGCCAGCTCGGGCTGAAGGTGCGCGTGCTGGAGATGGGCACGGGCGTCGGCGGCACCTGGTACTGGAACCGCTATCCCGGCGCGCGCTTCGATTCGGAGAGCTGGTCCTACGGCTATTCCTTCAGCCAGGAGATCCTCGACGAGTGGGACTGGACCGAGCATTTCTCGCCGCAGCCCAAGACGCTCGAATATTTGAACTTCGTCGCCGACAAGTTCGACTTGCGCCGCGACATCCAATTCAGCGCCACCGTGACCGCCGCCCACTGGCGCGAGGACACGCGCGACTGGGCAGTGACGACAGCGAGCGGCGCCAAGTACGAGGCCACATTCCTGATCACCGCCATCGGCCCGCTTTCCGCGCCAACCATGCCCAAAATTCCGGGCATCGAGAACTTCAAGGGCGTGTCCTGCCACACCGCGCGCTGGCCCAAGGAAGGCCTCGACTATGCCGGCAAGCGGGTCGCCGTGATCGGCACCGGCGCCACCGGCGTGCAGACGATCCAGGAGGTCGCCAAGACCGCGGGCACCCTCACCGTCTTCCAGCGCACGCCCAACTGGTGCGCGCCGCTGCACAACCGGCCGATCCCGAAGGACGAGATGGCGGAGATTCGCAAGGCATATCCCGAAATCTTCAAGCGCTGCCAGGAGACCTTCTCCTGCTTCATCCATACCGTCGATCCGCGCGGCACCTTCGAGGTGACACCGGAGGAGCGCGAGGCATTCTGGGAGCAGCGCTACGGCTCGCCCGGCTTCGGCCTGTGGCAGGGCAATTTCCGCGACGTGCTGACCGACAGGGCCGCCAACAAGCTCCTGAGCGACTTCGTGGCGCGCAAGATTCGCCAGAGGGTGAAGGACCAATCGGTCGCCGAGAAGCTGATCCCCAAAAACCACGGCTTCGGCACGCGCCGTGTGCCGCTGGAGACCCGCTACTACGAGGTCTACAACCAGCCCAACGTCAGCCTGGTCGACATCAAGGAAACGCCGATCGAGCGCATCACCGAGAGCGGCCTCAGGACGACGGAGAAGGAATACGAATTCGACGTCATCATCTATGCCACCGGTTTCGACGCCATCACCGGCAGCTTCGATCGCATCGATTTCCGCGGCACCAACGGTCAAAAGCTGAAGGACCGCTGGAAGGGCGGACCCAAGACCTATCTCGGCGTGCAGGTCGAGGGCTTCCCCAACATGATGATGCTGATGGGCCCGCACACGGCGCTCGGCAACATCCCGCGTTCGATCGAGTACAACGTCGAGTTCGTCACCGGTCTCATCAACTACATGCGCGAGCACAAGTTTGGACGGGTCGAATGCCGGCCCGAGGGTGTGGCCGACTGGACGGCGCATGTGCACAAGATGGGCGAAGGCCTCTTGTCCAATGAAGTGGATTCCTGGATGACGGGTATCAACCGCAACATCGAAGGCAAGAGCGAGCGCATCATCGCGCGCTACTCCGGTTCGGCGCCCGCCTATCGCGCGCGCTGCGACGCCGTCGCGGCCGACGGCTATCGCGAGATGAACCTCAGCTGACGGTTAGCGGAAGACCGAGCTCAGCCAGATCGTGATCTGCCGTCCGGCCATCTCGACCGGCCGGAACACCGCCGGCGTCCGGCGCTGTGGCGGCTCGGCCTGGGCATATTGCGGCTGAGGCTGCGGCGGCGGTGAAGCCGGGCGTTGCGCAACCATGACCTTGGGTGCCGGATCCTGGCGCAGCCGCTGCAGCATGGCGGCGTCGAGGGCGCCGGTGCGGGGCAGCCCGCGGCTTTCTTCGTAGCGCGACACCGCCTCGAGCGTGCGCGGACCGGCGGTACCGTCGATCGGGCCGGGATCGAAGCCGAACTCGGCGAGAAGCTGCTGGGCGGCGATGATGTCGCGGCGCGGCAAAGGCGGCGGCTCCGGCTTGGTATTTGCCGTTTGGGCATCAGGGGGCTGGGCGTCCGCAGGTCTGGCCTCCGCTTGGCGGGTCTCGACGGGCTGCGCATCGGGCGCGGGCACGGTCGTGACCTCGACGGCGACGGCGTCCGGCGCGGGCGCCTGGTCGGGCGTCGCCGATGCCGTCTGGACCGGAGCGGCCGGCTCCATGTGCGCCGTCTGGACCGGCCCGACCGCGCGATCGCTGGCGGGCCGGCCCGCCGCGGCGAACATCACGATGCCCCAGGCAAGCGCGCCGGCGGCGACCATGCAGCCGAAACCGCCGGCAATCAGCCACAGCTTCTGCCGCCGCTGTTCGTCGTAGGCCTTGAGCGCTGCTTGCCGCCTCTTCAGGGCGCTGATGGGATCGGTCGGCGGATGCTGCGCCATGCGCTGGCGCAAGCGGCTCGAGAGATCGGCCATCGATTGCGCAAAGCGTTCGTCACCCGGAGTCATGGCGCGGATTCGCGCATAAAACGCAAGACTTTACCGGTGACCAATCTGGGACAAAGCGGCGACCGGCTTGGCGCCGCTCGGCCGGGTTCAGCCCTTGACCGAGCCTGCGGTCAGGCCGGCGACATAATGCTCGACGAAGAACGAGTAGATGATTGCCACGGGAACCGAGCCCAGCAGCGCCGCCGCCATCAATTGGCCCCAATAGAAGACGTCGCCCCGCACCAGCTCGGAGATGGCGCCGACCGGCACGGTGCGCACCTCGGTCTTGGTCAGGAAGATCAGGGCATACAGGAACTCGTTCTGCGCCAGGGTGAAGGCGAAGATGCCGGCCGAGATGAAGCCCGGGCCGCAGAGCGGCAGCACGATCCGGACCAGGGTCTGCACGCGGCTCGCGCCGTCGATGCGCGCGGCATCCTCGAGTTCGGACGGCACGGTGCGGAAATAGCCCATCAGCAGCCAGGCGCAGAATGGGATCAGCAGGGTCGGATAGGTGAGGATCACCGAGGTGAGCGTGTCACCCAGTCCCAGCTTGTTGATGATGTCGGCCAGCGGCACGAAGAGCAGCGGCTGCGGCACCAGGTAGGTCGCGGCGATGGCGAACGAGACGAGAGCGGCACCGGCGAAGCGGATGCGCGCCAGCGGATAGGCCAGCATCGCGCCGAAGACCAGCGAGATCGCCGTCGAGGCCACCGCGACGATGAAGGTGTTCCAGGTCCACTCCAGGAAGTTGGTCTCGGTGAACAGGTCGATATAGTGCTTCAACGTCGGGTGATGCACGATCAGCGGCATGACCTTGCGGCTGTAGAGCTCCTGGTTGGGCTTCAGCGACGTCACCGCCATCCAGTAGAACGGGAACAGCGTGAACAGCAGCGACACGCCGAGCGGCAGCCACAGCCTGAGCAGCCGTCCCTTGGGCCCGACCGTCATGTCTTCTCCGGCCGCATGTAGATCGCCATGGCGAGGATGATCAGCGCCAGCGGCGGCACCATGCTGAGCGCGATCGCCGCACCCTGGCCGAGCTGGCCGCCGCCCATGGCGACGTCGAAGGCGTAGGTGGCGAACACCTGAGTGGCGTTGGCCGGCCCGCCATGGGTCAGCACGTAGATCAGCTGGAAGTCGGCGAAGGTGAAGATCACCGAGAACATGGTGACGATGAAGATGATCGGCTTCATCAGCGGCAGGGTGACGAAGCGGAAGCGCGTGAAGGTGCCGGCGCCGTCGATCGTCGCCGCCTCGTAGAGCTCGGGCGAGATGGTCTGCAGGCCGGCCAGCAGGGTGATGGCGTAGAACGGCAGACCGCGCCAGACATTGACCACGATCAGCGATGCCATCGCGAGATGGGGGTTGCCGAGCCAGCTCGGGCCGGGCGGGTGGATCAGGCCGGTCGCCACGAGCGTCCACGTGATGATGCTGAACGCCGGATCGAGGATCCACTGCCAGGCGATGGTCGACAGCACGGTCGGCACGATGAACGGCAGCAGCAGCAGAGCGCGGGCGAGGTTCTTGAAGCGGAAATCCTGGTTCATCACCAGCGCCAGGCCGAGGCCGCCCACCATCTTCAGCACCGTCGCCACCGCGGTGTACACGAAGGTGTTGAGCACGACCTGCCAGAAGATCGGGTCGTGCCAGTCGGCGATGTAGTTGGCGAGGCCGACGAACGTGCCTTCGCTCGCCACCGGCCGGTTCATCAGGCTGAGCCAGATGCCGTAGAAGAACGGATAGCCGACCAGTGCCGCCAGGAAAAGGATCGGCGGCGCCACCATCAGCCAGCTGAAAACACTGCCCTGCTCCAGCCAGCGGCCAAGCGAGAATGCCGGCCGCCGGTGCGTGAGCGCCGGCGCGAGTGACGGCGCGGTCATGTCCGACTACGCCGTCTTGTAGATCTGCTGCAGCTGCGCCTTGGCCTCGGCGATCACGTCCTTGGTCGACTTGCCCGCGCAGGCCTTGGCGAACATGTCGATCACGACGTACTTGGCGATCGTCTCCGACTGCGCCCGGCTGAGCGGCGCCGGCCAGCCCGGCAGGTGCGCGCTCGCCACGGCGTCGCGATACGGAATGTTGCGCGGCTCGACCTTCCACATCGGCGCATCGTCGTACGCGTGCAGGAACGGCTGGTAGTAGGTGACGGCGATGTCGTACCACTTGCCGAGCTGCTCGGGCTTCATCAGCCAGCGCAGGAAATCCTTGGCCGCCTGCTTGTCGGGCGTGTGCGTGAAGATCGCGTGGGCCTGCGGATTGAGCATGTGGAAGCGCCCCTTGGGGCCCTTCGGATTCTGCGACTGGTCGATCACCTTGGCCATGTCGGGGAAGTCCTTCTTGGCCGCCCACAGGATCGACTCGGCGTTGTTGGTGCAGGAGATCTGCTCCGACAGGAACGCCTTGTTGTTGTTGACGTCGGTCCAGGCGAGGCAATCCTCGACCATGGTCTCCTTGTAGAGCCGGCGGCAGTAGTCGACCGCGCGCGCCGTCTCGTCGGAATCGATGACGATGGTCTTGCCGTCGGCCTCGACCTCGCGGCCGCCGTACGACCACAAGAGCGGATAGAGCCAGCCGTGATTGTCGCCGAAGCCGTGGCCCAGCTCGAAGCCGAACGGATGGCCCGCCTTCTTGAGCTTGATGCCGGCCTCGAGCAGCTCTTCCCACGTGTCGGGGAACTTCTCGTAGCCCGCTTCCTTGAACCAGTCGGTTCGCCAGTTCATCAACTGGCCGATGTTGGCGTAAGGGATCGCCTTCCACTTGCCGTTGACCACCACGGCTTCCTGGGCGTTCGGATACCAGCCGCCCGACGACTTGCCGACTTCCTCGGCGATGTCGCTCACGTCGACCAGCTTCTCGTCGAACAGGTAGGCCCAGTTGAAGCCCACGGTGCTCATGTCGGGCCCGGTGCCGTTCTCGGCCGCGGTGGTGACGCGGGTCAGCAGGCCACCGACCGAGACGATGTCGTAGTTGATCTTGATGCCCGTCGCCTTCTCGTAGGCCGCAGCCAGCGGACCTTTGAAGAACGCATCGAACGGCGGGATGAACGAACTCTCGTGCATCATCGTCAGCGACTTCGGCGCGGCCAGGGCCCGCTGAGGCACCCAGAGCGCCGGGGCGCTTACCGTCGAGGCGACGGCGCCGGCAGTGGCAACGCGAAGAAAGCTACGCCGCGACGCAGAGGCGTCGCCAGACCGACGGTCCTTCATACAATCCTCCCTGAACGGACTGTTACGCAGAACGCTTAGTTTCTTGTAAATTTACGCGGAGCATCAAAACTCTAGGCGTCTCGCAGAAGCACTGTCAAGGAAACGCCATGCGTGCCAACATGCGATCCATCTTGGCAGGAGGATGACATATGGCCACATACGAAAAGGGTCCGGTCCGCATCCACTACGAAGAGCGGGGCAGTGGCTTTCCGCTCATGGTGATCCCGGGCGGCGGGCTCAATTCGACCGTCGCCGGTCTCGACGTCAAGCCCGGCCATCCTTTCAACGCGCTCAAGGAATTCAGCAACGAGTTCCGCTGCATCGCCGCCGACCTGCGCAATGCCTATGCAGGCCAATCGACCGGGCCGCTCGACATCGAGCGCACCTGGGACTCCTTCACCGACGATCACATTGGCTTGATGGACCATCTCGGCATCAAGAAGTTCATGGTGCTGGGCTACTGCATCGGCCAGCCCTTCATCTGGAACCTGATCAAGCGCGCCGGCGACCGCGTCGTCGCCGCCGTGCTGACCCAGCCGTCCGGCCACCGGCCGGAGATGCCGACCCAGTTCTACGACAACAACATGAAGGGCTGGGGCCCGGAATTCGTGAAGAAGCGGCCGGAATATACGATGGACCAGGTGAGCCAGTTCCTCACCAACATGTACACCAAGCGCGCCGACTTCGTGTTCACCGTCGACCGCGACTTCGTGCGGAACTGCCAGACGCCGATCCTGGTGGCGCCCGATGACATCCCGCCTCATCCGTATAAAGTGGCGATGGAAGTGGCGATGCTCGCGCCCAACAGCCAGGTCACGCTCTATCCGTGGAAGCTCGACCCGGCGACGGTGCCGCTCGCCGTGCGCCACATCCGCACGTTCCTCCGCGCCAACCGGCCGGCGATGGCGGTCGAGCAGCGGGCGGCGGCGGACTAGTCGCTCTGCGCAGCAGAGCGAGTAGACAATGAGTCAAAGCGTCTAGTTCAGCGTTCCCTCCCAGGCGCAGCCCTGGGTGAGGTTCTCGACGCTGACGATGCCGCTCTTGAGGTTGCCGGAGAGCTTGAAGTCGAGCGGCTTGGGCTTGGTGTCGACGGTGAAACTCCCGCCGTAGACGCCGGCTGCGTCGGCCTTGAAGGTGCGCCACGTGTCGACGTAGCCGAACGACACCCTGTCGGGATAGAGGTTGGCCCAGTAGGTGACGCGCTCGGCGCACTTGCCCGCGATGCGCTTGAGCGTCGCGGTGGCGAGCAGGAAGCTCTCGCCATTGGCCACGCGCTCGGCGCGCTTGTGCGGATCGCACACCGCCTGCCTGTCGGCGTCGCTGCTCGCCATCCGGCCGGCCAGCGTCTGGCAGGCCTGCACCGAAGCGGTGAGCGGCGCCGTGCCGAGCTTGAGCGCGGGATCGTACAGCGTCTTGATCAGGTTGACGTCGAGCGGCGTCAAACTGGTGCGCTTGTAGACGTAGCTCAGCACGCTGTCGGCGCCATGCGGATGCGAAATAAAGCCGAACGCATGCATCGCCTCGTGGATGACGCAGTTGTCGAGCGACGTCGAGAGAGAGGGATTGATCCTGATTTCGGCATGCGTGAGCTTCCCGGCCCCATTCCATCGAATGGTGGCCTCGCAGTTGTTCTTCATCGGCTTGCCGTTCTCATCGAAGAACAGAATGAAGTCGGCCGTCTTGTCCGAGATATCGACCTCGCCCACTTCGATGTTCGCCACGTCGGCAATCGCCCGGACCGCCTTTATGGAGGGCGCCACGAGGCTGGGCGAGCGGCTGCCATTGCGCACCGCCAATTTGAACGGACCCGGCCATCTGCGCACGAACAGCTGCTGGGTGCTGTCGTCGTTGCTGCGCAGCGCCGCCTCGTCGAAGGCGCGCGCGGCGTCGGCCAGTTCCTCGCGCGGTGTGGCGGCGGCAGCACTGCTCCACAAGGCCACCAGGACGGCGAGCGATCCGACGAAGCGCATGGCGATGCCAATAGACTATCACAGCTTGAGGACAACCGGCCTCGGGTGTTGACTGGTGGCCTCACAAGGGATGAAGCGATGACGAGCAACGACAGCCCGACCTACTGGAAGAAGAATCGCGTCGAGATGCGCGCGGCGGGGTTTGATCCCGACCGCGCCGCCAACACCAACGCCATCGTCACCATCGCCAGCGCTTACACCAACGCGCATCGCTGCAACAACCGGGTGCGCGAGATCACCGACCTGCTGGTCGAGCTGATCGGGGAGAAAGGCGGCCAGGGCCTGATCGTCGGCGCGCCGGCGGTGTCCGACGCGCTGACGCAAGGCACGCCGACCGCGGGCTACTCCCTGGTCAGCCGCGACGTCGCCGCCGACTGCTTCGAGATCGGCCACTACGCCCATCACGGCGAGGCGATGATCGTGATCTCGGGCTGCGACAAGACCGGCGCGGCGGCGCTGATGCCGCTCGCCCGCACCAACGCCTTCGGCCTGGTGCTCTATCCCGGCACGTCGTCGCCCGGAAAGGTCGATTTCGGGCCGTGGGCGCAAAAGGGCAACAACCTCACCATCATGGATTGGGCCGAGGGCCGGGCCGCGCACGAGGCCGGCCGCCTGTCGGCCCAGGAGTTCGATGCGCTCGAGCGCAACGTGCTGCCGGGCAGCGGCACCTGCGGGGCGATGTTCACCGCCAACACCATGAGCACCATCGCCGAGTCGATCGGCATGATGCTGCCGCACGGCGCCTCGCATCCCGCCGACTACGATGCCCGGAGCGAGATCCACGATGACGTGAAGGCGCAGGCGCGCGCTTCGGTCGAGGCGCTCTACCGCCTGATCGCCGCCGGCATCCGCCCAAGAGACATCATGACCGAGCACGCCTTCGAGAACGCCATCACGACGGTCTATGCCATGGGCGGTTCGACCAACATGTATCTCCACCTGCTGGCGATCGCGCGCGAGGCCCAGGTGCCGATCGACATCCAGCGCATCCAGGCGATCGGCGAGCGCGTGCCGCTGATCGGCAATCTGCAGCCGCACGGCCCCTATGCCATGACCAGCCTGCACGCGATCGGCGGCGTGCCCGTCGTCATGAAGGAGCTGCTGCGCGCGGGCCTGCTGCATGGCGACGTCATGACCGTCACCGGCAAGACCCTGGCCGAGAACCTCGCGGGCGGGCCGCATCTCGAGGACATGCCGAAACAGGACATCGTGCGGCCGGTCAAGAACCCGATCGCCCAAGCCAACAATCACATCAGCGTGCTGAAGGGCAATCTCGCGCCCGAGAGCTGCGTGCTGAAGCTCTCGGGCAAGACGCTGGAGAAGGGCGAGTTCCGCGGCACCGCCCGCGTCTTCGACTCGGAGCCCGCGACGATGGCGGCGATCCGCGCCGGCGAGATCAAGAAAGGCACCGTGATCGTGGTGCGCAACGTGGGACCGGTCGGCGGCCCCGGCATGCCCGAGATGGTGATGCTCACCATCCAGCTTCAGGGCCGGGGCCTGGGCGAGGACGTGGCGCTGATCACCGACGGCCGCTTCTCGGGCGTGTCACACGGAATCCTGATCGGCCACATCTCGCCCGAAGCGGCCAAAGGCGGGCCGATCGCGGCGGTGCGCGACGGCGATACGATCGTGATCGATCCGAAAAAGCGCACGCTCAATGTCGAGCTGAGCGACGCCGATATTGCGAACCGCATGAAGGCGTGGACGCCGCCCAAGCGCGACGTGCGGCCGGGCTCGGTGCACGACAAGTACACGAAGCTGGTGTCGAGCGCGCACTATGGGTGTGTGGTTTAACCTTTGGAGGCTTTGGCCTATTCGGCACTTGCTCCAAGAACTTCCGAAGTGAATTCGGTTTTGTGCAATAGGGGTACTTTGGTTCCCCGGTATCGCTCGTCCTGACTTGTGGTTTGCGTTTAGCCTTAGCCATCGATCTCTGTTCTACCTTCGCCCATTACTGATTTAGCTGAACTACCCAAGAACACCACAACCCAAACCTGTAGTGGCCAAGTTCACGCCGGCCGCTAGGCTCGATCACCTAGGCGCCATTTCGCGCAGTTACCGGGCCCTGCACCGCGCGAGATGACTATTGGACTAAGCCCTCGGACCCGGCGGATGCTCATCCGCGTCCGGCAGCCCAAGTTCGTCACGCACGTCACGGATGAGTTCATCAATGCGCGTCGCTAAGGCTTCGCCTTCGTCCGCGCGAGCACCGGCCTCGCTTAAGCGATAAAACTCAGAATCTCGGAGAGACAGGACCGCGAGATCGTCGGGAGTACTTGCTCCCTCATACAGCGGCGGAAACAGAGACAAGGCCAACGACACAAGATGTGGCTGTAGGGGTGGGTTAATTGTATTCCACACATGAACGGCGATTTCCCGACGGCCTACCCGGACGCCGAAGTCAGGCGTAAACGCGACGCTGAAGAGCCCCGCCGGGCTTTCGTAGGTAGCTGATGCGAATTCACAAACCTCGCCGCGATGATCGCGGCGCCAAGCATCAAGACGCTCCATTCCAGCGCGAGCAGACCGGCGCTCGGCATCGCGTGTAATCTCCTCGATCGAGGTATCAATGGACGCCAGCGGCTCACCACCAACGATCATACGGCGCGCTAGGCGCCTTAGACTGCGATGGAAGTCATACCCGCCGTCGCCAGATGACCGAACCCTGTCCCGGATCGTCCGACGCTGTGGTCGAGCGTTTTGGCAAACTAGCTTCAGAAATGCCGACGTGCCAAATCTCAACATTATTTGCCATAGAAGTTGGCCGGCCCGGCTGGATAGGGACGCGGCGTTGAGGGGAATACGCAACGCAACGCCACGCGAGCCGCTATCGAACAGCCCGTGCGCGACTTAGGATTTCTTTTATGGCATTCAAGTATTCCTCGTGGGAACTTGAGCGTCCCCGGCAACGTTTCGTTTGCGGAGCTTCGCATTCACCTCGGAATTCCAAGGCAATAGCGCCGTTTCTTCATCTTCGAAGAGTATGGAAATATTTTTTGAGTGCTGCTTTAGACGGCCCTCGCCACCCCCGGCACCTTGCGCAGCAGGTCCGACGCCAGCCAGCTCAGCAGGAAGCCCGCCACCAGCACGAACGCTCCCTTGACGACGACGCTGGCCGCCACGCCGAGCAGGGCGAACTGCAGCCACAGCACGATCGGATAGTGCAGCAGGTAGATGCCGTAGGCGTTGGCGCCCAGGCTGTCGCCGACCTTGCTGCGGCGATTGCCGACCTTCAGGAACAGCGCCAGCAGGCCGAGCGCCATGGCGCTCGAGAACAGCACCATGATCGTGCCGTCGACCGCCTCGGGGGGCTGCTTTCCGTCGAGCGCGAAGAACGGCACGGTTGCCAGTGCCGCAAGCAAGGGCCAGCGCGCCCACTGCCTGTCGAACGCGCGCGCCAGGCGCTCGGCGCCGATCAGCGCGCCGGCGGCGAAGCAGAAGAAATAGAGGCCGATGCGGCAGACTTGGACGCCGAACGGACCCGCGGTCGCCCACAGCGCCGCGCCGAAGACGAGCCGCA
>Ga0070741_10005773_pt1 | contig 27111 bp, 29 predicted proteins | sample Coa_R1_4_FD_66440 | JGI IMG/M metagenome (GOLD analysis project Ga0070741, IMG submission 66440) | Surface soil microbial communities from Centralia Pennsylvania, which are recovering from an underground coalmine fire - Coalmine... | ecosystem: Environmental > Terrestrial > Soil > Unclassified ...
TACCGCCACGATTTGTTCTTCCGTGTGGGCTTTCTTGGGCATCGTCCTTGTCTCCTCGTCCGGACTTCTGCCCCAGCTTACCTCTAATATCCTCTGTGTCAGTTTTTGGGTTTTGGGTCACTCCCATCCAGAAGTACACCATTCTTTGCGAGATTGACGGAGTCACGGTTGCACTCGGACACCCGCCAACGCCGGTACCGTTGTTTTGGTCGTGTAATGCATTACCACGGACACCTGTGCACCGGATGGGCTTGTGTATTTGAAGCTAACCGGATTTGGAGCAGCCCCTGAAACCGTCAACGCAGCCGTGTTCAGCGTGTCAGCTAAAACACCAGTGGTCTTGACGGAGATTGGGTTTCCATTTGAGTCTGTGCCAACCGCGGCTCCTGCGGAATTATTCGGTCCCACGCTTCTGTACAGGCAAAAAAGGTCCTGATTAAATGCCAGGAACGATGAACTGACTGGATTTGGACCCGGGAACTCCTCCCGTGATCTGGGACTAAGTTTTACTTCCGGCAGACCAAGCTTTCTCGGTTGGCTGGTTCCATTCGTTTCCTTGCCTTTGCAAGGATCGCCAGACCGTGTCTCCCCGCAGGTACTGGTACATTCCCTGCAAGCGCCATATCATATGCAGCTGCCGGTAGGGAAAATGTTCCAAAAAACAATAGCTCACCAGACGAGCAACGTCCTGCCAGTCGTTGTATCGCTTATACGTGAGCTCCTCCAGCAAGACAGATCCAATAGAGATTACAGTTGCGAATGCGTACCCGAACAATAAGAACTGCACAAAGAATTCCCTGCTGAGAATGCCGAAAGCCGCTGCCAGCAATATGGTGACAAGACCACCGACTTCAAAAACGGGTGCGAGCAACTCAAAGAGCCACAGATAGGGAAGTGCAAAGTTTCCGATTCGACCGTAACGGCGCAGGAAGAGCATATCCCGGTTTGGCCATAAGACATCGATAAGCCCCTTTTGCCATCGTGCCCGCTGTCGCGCCAAAGATTGCAAATCCGACGGAACTTCCGTCCAGCAAACAGGATCTGGGACGAATTCGATCCGATACTCCGTATGCGTATCACGAAGATGTCGGTGAAGCCTGGCCACGAGGTCAATATCTTCGCCAATGGCCTTCGATCGATAACCGCCTATCGCGCGCAGCAAATCTGTACGGAATATTCCAAACGCTCCGGAAATGATCATCAGCATGTTGCCCCGCGCCCAGGATTCACGCCCTATGAGAAAGGCTCGGAGATATTCCACCACCTGAATGACTTCAATGCCCTTTCTTGGCAAGCGAATTCGGCGAATGCGACTTCCTTCAATCTCCGACCCATTTAGCACGCGTACTATGCCGCCTGCCCCCACGACACGTTGTGGATCCGCCAACACGGGAACCATAATTCTCAGAAGTGCATCGCGCTCAAGTACGGAATCGGCATCAACGACACACACGTAAGGTGACGTTGCGGCGTTCAATCCGGCGTTGAGTGCGTCGGCTTTGCTTCCGCTTGCCTCCTTGTCCACGATGACAAGCCTTGGATCCGAATCGCTTCGGTAGAGTCCACGTACAACAGCGCTCTTCACCTGCGGCACGTACACCATGCGCACAGTTCTCAAGCGAAAGACTTGTCGGAGTGAAGCGAGTGTGTGATCTACTGACCCATCATTGATTACGATGACTTCGATTTCCGGGTAGTCGAGATCGAGCACGTTTCGAACAGCCGTACAAATACACTTTTCTTCGTTATGAGCCGGCATGAGGATGGTGACCGGGGGGGCCAAGGGTGATCTCTTAACCCAATTCAGGGGTACACTCGTAAGCCGATTTTGGTGTGCTCGGCTGCTCCATATCGCGATCAACAGCATTACCAAGTAGGCAAGATTTGACGCGAGGTAGTAATAAAACAGCGTCCAATTCGAGATTTCAAGAAAATGATTCATGGGTTTGACGCTGCCTTCTTAAATGTAAATTCCTCCAGCGGAATCTGTTGCGCGGGCAATTTGCTGGTGCTCAACACCTCAAGTAGTTGAGTCTGATGTTGTTGACTTATTGAACTGGATTTGATGGCACTTTCGAGGTCTGCCGTTTGGCTTGCGTTTTCAAGTGCAGTCAAGTAGGCGTGCAGGCCGTAGCGATCTCTTATTGCCACAACTTGCTCAAAGATTTCGGCTCTTTCTGTCTTCAGGTTCACTAAGCCTTCTGCGGCACGCAGTCGCACAAGGCGGTGGGAATCCGTTAGCGCACGCAGCAAGGGAGGAACTGCACCCACGTCACATAACTTTCCTAAACTGACGACGGAGCGCAGTCTCACAAACCACACATTGTCCTTTGATAGCTCACTGAGAGTTTCCAGTGCGACCGTCGCCTTCATATTGGAAAACGCACGCGCGGCAGCGGCCCGCAACTCTGGAAGATCGTCATCGACAAACGGCAGGAGATCTTGCGCAAGTGCGGGCGTTGCTACTTCTCCCAGGACCCGTGCTAGGACCTCGCGGATTGCTCCCTCGCAATGTTGCACGTAAGGCAGCAATATCTGCGGACGCTCTGCACAGCACTGGATCAAAGCCATTTGCAGAGGTAGGGCTGGCACTTGCAAGCCGCCCTCCAGCACCCAGCATAGGATCTCCTTTCCAGCTTCGGGACATGCCATTCGTCCCAGTCCACGTAACGCAGCTAATCTGGTCTCTAATGCCGGATCGCTCAAGCCTTCCGCTAGAGCCGGAACGCCCTCCGGCGCTCGGGTTCTCCCCAGAGCTACTAGAGCTCGCAGACGACGCCATCCGCGGTGGCTTCGTGCATCAAAGATCATCTTTTCGATAAGCCCGCTAGACCGAAGAAATCTTAGCAAGCGAGCGGACTCGGAGGCTTCGGCAGCTTCAAATGCATCGAGGACGATGGTCTCTACAATTCTTCGATCCGATGGATTGCTCCTCCACGTCTCGTATGGAATGTTGCCTGAAACAAGAGCCTCCCAGTCACGACGCAGTTCGAGCAGACGCTTGTCGCGGTTGGCAAAATAACGCTTTCGGTAGTTCCGCCGAAACAGAATGAACCCGAGCAGCAATGCGTCCAGCACGACGGCGACAATGAGGGCCTTTAGAACTAAGCTTGCAGGGCCCAGCTCGCGAAGTCTGTCAAAAGTGAACACCATAATAAAATCCAAAACTCGTTTCTGATCGATTGCCAGTTCTTTTCTGGTAGGCCGCGTATCCGCTGATATCCTGACGCCTGGCGAATTCAAAGCTGAGGCTGCCGCCGAAGGTCTGAGAAGCAAATCTTCCAATCTGGTCAACACGGCCAAACGTCTCGGTGCCCACAGCAAAGAAGGTGCTTCCCTTGAGCTGCCGACCCTGTGGGCGTGCTATTGGAAATCCGAGCTTAGTCATACCGCTCGGGCGCCATTCCGTACCAGCTCCATAAAACTGGCTTCGAGCTTCGCTGACCCGCAAAGACCAGGTCCACTCATTGGGGAGATAAAAGAGTGCCAATTCGCCGAACGAAAGAATTCTTGCGGTTCTATACCAGTACCAGTGCTGCGTGTATACCATTTCCACCCCGCGCATCAATCCTCGCTGGCGGAGTCTCCAGCCTCTGTCATACTCAAAAAAAGCCTCGGCTTTAGGGACAATTCCTTCATCTCGAGCTCCCGATCCTCCGATGGTAATTGCCCCTAAGGACGACGTTCTCGCAGTCAAACTTGCGATTGCCTGTTGCGCATTCACCGCATCGAAATGGTAGGCGTTCGCTCCTACATAGGTTTGCCAGTGCGGAGTCCAATATGATGTGAGAGCAACGCCTCCATGATGATTCGCGGCGGCAAAGGGGAAAAGATCCGTATTCATCGCAATGGACAAGTAATGTCTAGGCTCGTCTTCTCCCGCAGCTCGAGCAGCACGAGCTTCGACACTTGCGGGGCTCAGTCTTAGTACTTGGGAGAATTCCAGCTTCGCTTCCGCTCGCCTCCCTGCCGACCATAGCGCACGTCCTAAAGCACCTCGGAGATCTGGTCTATGGGGGTCGAGTGCGACGGCCTTCTCGAGGGTTACGACTGCATCTTCCAATCGACCTTGGGCCACATAGACACTCGCCATTCCCAAGTAATTGTCTGGATCGTTGGGAACCGCGGCGAGAAGCCAACGATACTCGCCTTCGGCAGCAACTAACTGTCCCGACCATGTGAGTATGCGCGCCCGCCACGCCCTGGCGTTAGCGTCATTCGGTGATTCAGCAAGTTTGCGATTGACCGCCTGCATAGCTGAACTCCAGTTTTTGCTCGCGACATAAACACGAACCTCTGGTTCCCATGCTGCAGTACCCACCTGTCCAGCAGCGAGCGCTAACAAAACCCACATGGTCGCAAGACAACCAACAAACAGCCTCTTCACAGTCGTCCTCGTATTACCAGTGCCAAGGCCGTCACCATCCGATCAGGGGCGCATCCCGAGTGGGCTTAAGCAGACTGAGTACGGAGACCTCACATTCCTCCGGCTCGGATCCTGACTGGCCTCGATGGTTGTATTTCTTTCCAACAGTCTGCCGTCTTAACAGCGCGAAGTCAGGTCAATGTCGCTGATTGTCATTACATCGGTAACGGTAAGTGGTCGTTCCGAAGGAGATATAAGCTCAACAGTGACGGCCCGGCCTCATATCAATTCCTGGAAGACTGGTAAGCACGTGCAGACTCATCCCAAACAAACAGTTGTCGTGTAAGGTGTATGCTTACATAGCGTAGGTAATATACCTACATCTCACTCTGAGTTATAACCTGCAAAATAGCAGAAAAGCACTTTAGGTCTGACCTGCCCCTGCTTTCGTCCACGTAAGGATACGTCAAACTGCATTTGTTTCATCTCCGGCGTCAGCGGGGATGGGGCCTGAAGCAAGGGGCCAGCCTTTGAGTCCTCTTGCCCCAGTTCAGCTCTGTCGAAGCTCGCGGCTTGAGCAGCCACTCTTCTGGTGTTTGGTATCCCAGGCTGCTGTGCGGACGTTCCTCGTTTTACCCCGTTGCGATTTACCGTGTGACAGCCATTCAGTCGTCAACAAATGGTAAGGCTCTGGAGGACCATTTGCATAGCATGTTTCACCGCGGCAATGGCCGGGCGCTCGCTGAGGATCTTAACGCGCAGCCAGAATGCTTCATTGTATTTGAGATCCGCGCGACATTTTGGTTTCGGTATTGTGAGCCCTGGAACAGGATTCACTTCGATGCGACCTTTCGTGATCGTATTCAGTGCGATCGCAAGAGCGCAGTCATTATCCCGCGCAAAGCATGTGATCAATCGGGTCGGCGATCAAGACGTCGGGTTTTGGGAGGCGAACCTTCAGGATATAGCTCATCCTAGCCGGATATATCGGGCGGAACGTCTGGTTTACTATCTAGGTCTCTCGGAGGCGCTGCGCCGCATGCGTGGCGAAAAGCAACCCCCCGCATGGCGGTTAATGGCGTACGGCGTAGATCACGGGAACAGCCGGTTGCCGACGATGCGTATTAGCTCATGCTTGCGATCAATCAGGCGTTCGCGTCGCAAGTCCTTCCCATTCACTTGAAGGAGATCGAAACCCATAAAGCACGGTTGCCGGGGCGTCAATAACAGATCATTGAACTGGTAGCGACCTTTTTTGTCCGGGCACACTATTTTCCCGTCCATCACGACAGTTCGAGGCATAGCGTGTAGCCAATTCGCGAAACTAGTTCAGAGAACGACACGAACGGATGAGAGTTGCCCGAGCAGCGGGTACAGTGACCGTGTTCTATGACCCCAACCGACCGGAACCCATCATACTCGAGTAGGCCCATTCCGGGTGATCAAAGGGTTCAGGTTTTCGGCGCAAAGGCATCGGCTCGAGAAAGGCCGTATCTAAGAAGATTAGCAGAAGGACCGGAGTAAGGTACGCCCCTGCTGGTGGATTCGGGACGCCGTTCTTGCAGTTGGGCCGTTTCGCCCAATTTAAAGATGCACGGCACCTGTTCAGAGTCAACAGCGACGGTAGTCTTCGAACTGGTCGGAGTCCGCTGGTGGTGTTGGTAGTTTTTGACGAACTCGGTTGGTGACAACCTCTGGCGTTTTCGCGATGCTGTCCGTTGCCGCAAAACCACATTAGTTTGTGGCTCTACGTCCAAGCTATCTGGGGCCGATTGGTTTCTGGCAGTCCGGTGAGCGCCATCGATGATGAAAGGAGCTTAGCAATGCCCGAAACACCTATGATCCCAGCTGCTCAATACTTAAGAATGTCAACGGAAGACCAACAGTATTCGATTGCCAACCAAAAATCGCGGATTCAAGAGTATGCCAAGCAAAATGGATTTGAAATCATAAAGACGTACGAAGATCCCGGTAAAACGGGTGTAATCATCAAAAACAGAAAAGGTCTCAGCGGGCTGCTGAAGGAAGTCATCAGTGGTGAAGCGAAGTTCAATGCAATCCTGGTCTACGACGTGAGCCGGTGGGGGCGATTCCAAAATCCCGACGAGGCCGCGCATTATGAATTTCTTTGCGCGAGCTCCGGTATTCCCCTTCATTACTGCGCCGAGCAGTTCTCAAATGACGGTACAGCATCGAGTTCAATTGTCAAGGCTCTCAAGCGGAGTATGGCTGCTGAATTTAGCAGGGAATTAGGCGAAAAGGTATTTCGCGGTAAGACTCGGTTGGCCCAGATGGGATTTTGGATGGGCGGGCCGCCGGGTTATGGTTATCGAAGGCGCCTGGTCTCTGGACAGGGGAAGCTGAGGCAGATGTTGAAAGATAGAGAACAAAAGAATGTCAAAACTGATCGAATCATCCTAGCCTTCGGTCCACACAAGGAAGTCGACAGTGTACGACTAATATTCGCAATGGCTGCCCAAGGACAGAATTGCACCGAAATAGTTCGTGAACTTAATCGGAAACACACTTTGATCCGTGGCAAGGAGTGGAATGATGTGACAGTTCTGCACATTTTAACCAATCCAAAATACACGGGCGCAAACCTATGGCATCGGCATACTCAACGTTTGCACACTCCCTTGCGGTTAGTAGAACCAGAATATTGGGTCAAAAAACCTGATGCATTTCCCCCAATCGTAGACCAACAAACATTTGACCGTGCTCAGGCCACGATTCACAAAATGCGAGAGTCTCACTGGTCGCCGACCAAAATTCTGAAGAGGATGAAACGATTGCTGAAGGACCAGAACCGACTTAGCGACCAGATCATTTCAGACGCCCAAGGGGCACCATCAGTATCAACTATTCGTCACTATTTTGGCACACACAGGCACATGTACGAAGTGCTTAACCACAAACCTGAGTCTTTCCACGTTAAGCGACTGGAGCAAGCACGCCGGTCAAAATGCCTTCGGCAAGCACTACGCGATCAACTCACTGCGCTGTTCCCTGATAACGTACAGGTATTACTTAGTAGAAAAGGCGCACGTTCCATGCTGCGCGTAGATGACACATTCATGGTGTCGATTGTGTTTTGTCGCTACGAACAATCGCTCCGCCAAAATGTAAAGCATCGTCGGCAAAACGTAAGCGGCCGACCGTTGGTCACGCGGCAGTGCTGGGGAGCCACCCCGATCCCCGCCGAGCGCGAGTACATTACCCTGCTATGTCTCCTCAGCAAAAAGTTCGATCGCATTCTTGATTCTTACGTTGTAGATAAGATGCCAAATCGAGCCTATCTTCGGCTACGAAGAAATAGCGACTTCTTGCAGAACGCGACAAAGTTAAATCATCTTCGGCAGTTCTACGGTGCGGTCAAAAAGCTCTGGGAATATAGATCAGATGACTTCAGACAAACGCTTTTGTCTTGACAGGTGTCGCTGAATCTAGAAGGACGGGAAGCTCGAAGGGCGAGGGGTGCACCCCCCCAGGGGGCATTGTATAGTCATTATGTGTTATAAGGGACTCCAAACTCGGCGCGGAGCCGGCAAAACCAAGGGGAGCACTCGCAACATCAAGACGTCTCGGGATCGCTTTGAAGTGTTAGTAGCCCGCAGGCACACTCGTGGATCTGCGTAGAGCGCTCTGTGATACGTCGTTTACTTTGGCGCAGGCGGAACCAACAATTGGAGCGATGCGATTTGTTTTTCAAGGTCCTTGATCCGAAGCGCAAGCTCCCAGCGCCTGCGTTGTCGGGCTAAATAACTGTCTGCATTAGCTTGGCTAGGTCCGAACAAGCGATCCCACGTCTCAATGACCTCCAGTTCCGTGCGAAGACTCAATAGCTCATCTTGAATCTCTGTCAAACGATCTCGATTGTTCATTGGCATAAGAAAAGCTCCCAAGCATCATACTTGTGCGAGCGCTTGTCGTACCAATTCCTAAGGCTGTGAAAACGCTTTGAAAACTCCCAGTCTCTGATCTAATGTTGCCGAGATATCGGCATTCGCGACGAAAGGTCGGCAACTTCTCAAGTGGGACCGCCCCATCACGTGACGGTGTGACAGCTATCACCACTCCATCGCCTTTCCTGGCGTACTCTGTTGTGCTGCTTGAGAGAGATGATTCATTCCTACCGATCGTTAGCCGCCCATGGCGGCTTGAACCAACAACGGCCGGGGCTGCTTAATCGCGAGATGGCATCGCGGTTCGGACAATGGCTCGCGTCTCAGCAATATTCCAAGAGCACAACTGATCACTATACGAGTCTAGTTCGCAAGCTTTGCGACTACCTAGGTGACCGCAGTCTGGCCAGTGTCACGCCATTTGACATCGGAGATTTCCTGCACCATCTCAATGGCCGGAGTGTCAGAACTGCTCAGTTCAGCAATGTGCTGGTGGCGTTGAGATGCTTTTTTGATTTCCTATACCTGGGCGGCGTTGTGGACAGTCTCGCTCCCAGATATGTTCGCAACCGACCGCGGGAAAGAAAGCTGCCTCGAGCATTGACGCTACGACAGGTAAGAGCGCTGTTCCGGCAAGCCAGAAACCGCCGTGATAGGGCCTTGTTCGAAGTACTCTACGCAACAGGATGCCGCGTAGGCGAGGTGGTTACCATTCGTCTTGAAGACATCGACTTTCGCCGCCGAACCTTCCGAGTACATGGCAAGAGAAAAGAGAGGTTTGTCTATTTTGGCGGGCACGCCGCTCGTGCCATACGAGCCTATGTCAACCGGAGGAAAAGGGGTTATGTATTTCAAGACATTCTTCCCCAGCAAAGGGGCTACATTACGTATGCTAAAACGGCCTGGATCGGTCACTGGAGCGAATTTTCGCCTACTCTCAAGCGAAGGATCCGCTATGAAAAGTATCTCGGAAACCCTCTCCGAATGCCCAAACAGCAAGCTGAACGTGCATTCAAGGTGTTTCTAAAAGGCATTTCACTTAAGCGCATGAAGCCGGACCGTCCATTGCAAAGATCGACGATTGAAAGAATCGTGAAGGATGCCGGTATCCGTGCCCATCTGGGTCAGGTTACACCGCACATGCTGCGGCACACCTTTGCAGTGCATCTTCTCGAACGAGGAGCTGACATTCGGGTCATTCAGGAACTGTTGGGGCACTCGCATTTAACGACAACCGAAATCTACACGCATGTGAGCAATAAAATTTGCTGGAAGACGTTCAGGCGGTGTCACCCTCGAGGAGCATGAAAAGTGACTGGACTGAACAAGCGGAGATGGCCAAAGCCGGATGAACTACTGCTGGACAATGTATTCATGCAGCCGTGGTTTTTGCCTCGCAAACTGGCATTGGCAATTCGAGATTTACTTCCGCCGGAGCATCGGCACAAGATGAGGTACTACTTCGAAGACTACGGGTGCCTGATTTGCGGCAAGAAAGACGTCCCGTATGGATCAAATGCAATGTGCCGATCGTGCGCTACCGGAGTGAAGTACAGATTATTCTTTGCTATGAGACGCCGATGGAATGCTGCTCCAAGCGTTTCCCGGGGTCGCCGAATGCAACGTGATAGGATGACTGAAGCTCATCGGCTCCTCCGTGATCTAGTCGAGACAGGAAAAAGGTCGTAAGCAGCATTTCACCAATGGTCTTTCTGTTTTGATGTTCGCGCGCAGTCTGATGTGTCATGCTTGAACTGCAGAGTTGAAAACTTACGTGGGGCGCAGGTCAGGAAACCAGCTTTGATCCGCCAAGCGTGCTAGCAAGTTTATGGGTGTCGCATGAGCTTGTTCCTTAAACGTGTCAGGAACTACTTCAAAACCTTGACTTCCGTGGCGCTTGGTACGCGCCCTGCCGAACGTGGTGTAACCGTCTTTCCAAGGGACGTCTTCCTCGTCTCTTATTTCCGCTCGGGAAGCACTTGGACACGCTTTCTTTTCTTCAAATCTTTTCAAGTCTCCTTTTCGGCGGAGTATTCACCCACGCGCGGAAACTGACCGTCTTCTATACCAGAATTGTTAAATCCAAAAGCGGTCCTGATGACCCGAACGTTTCAGGCTCTCTGGTCCGAGAATGGCCACATTCCAGAATCGCGTTGCTGGGGCGCGCGAAAATCGCGTCAACAGCGGGAGAAAGGACTTACACTGCCCAGAACCTCTAATCTCGTTTGTGACAGAGAATGGGAGCGGTTCAGGGCTTCTTTGTCCAGACTAGCTTTGTTCAGAAAGAGGGGATCAGGTCAGGTCCGCTACCGATGAACTGGATACAGAGGCGTGGCTAGTTGAGTGGGTTGAGCAACAGTCAAGTCGCTCTTTGTAGTTGCTGGTGTTCCAGAGCGCACGTCACCTTCGCTCATTGCGTTTAGCCGTACCTGGAAGAGGTTGGTCTAGCTCGGCATGCATGGAAATCAAGCCCGTGGCGACTGCATATTGCATGAGGCCGGCCCGGCTATGCACGCCCGTCTTCTCGTAAATACGGGAACGATAGGTCTCGACGGTTTTTATGCTGACGCCCAGTCTATGCGCGATTTCCCCACTTGTGTACCCTTGAACGAAGTAGCGTAGTACCTGGGCTTGACGTTTCGAGAGGGGCTGGCTCGTTGAAGTTGAAGCGGACACGTTTCCGGAGGCTAGGGCATCTATTAGGGTGGAGTCGAGGAATTTCCGACCAAGAGCTGCTGAGCGCAATGCTACCAGCAATTCAGTATCGGTTGATTGTTTCAAAACATAACCCATCACTCCTGCCTTCATCATCGCTCGAATAGCGTTAGGATCCCCTTCGCCAGCCAGCACGACAAGTCGTACACCGGTCTGACTGATCGTCTCAAGAGCTCGTGACACTTGAGGATCGGACGCGTCCGCCGTCTCGAGCAAAATCACATCTGGATGATGTTCGTTGAGTTTGCCCAATATCTGCGCCGATGTGTCCGACACACCAACGATATCTATGTCGCTCGACGAGGACAACATGTGTTGCAAAGCAGACCGGACAATAGCGTATTTTGATAGGACCAAAACTCGCATGTTCTGCACGCATTCATAGTATTAAGCTGGAAAGGAGATGACGGTGTTCAGGTTGTTGTGTCCGCGTCATCTCACATTATCGAAGGAGTGAACTGTCGTCCTGCGTCGGGTGATACATCGGTTGTTGAGACCTACATAGGTTGCGGGCTTGTTCATCTAGTCGCTTCAGTCGGGGGAGGCTGCCTCCCGAAATTACCATGATTGGGCGATTGTCAAGCAGCAATTTGTCTCTTGTTCTGAAATTGGAACAAGGTTGTAGGGCTTTTGCTGACACCGCACGAGGCACTATCGGGCCTTTGCCCGATTTACAAATGGACCGGCTGCATGCAATCTCACACAAACAGTAATAGATATTTAATTTGAGAGTAGATCCTAAAATCAAAAACGTGGACGGCTCGGATCATGTTTCTGAATGATGCCTTGGCGGTCATCGGGGTGTTTCTGCTCGGGGCAGCTGCAGGAGCTTGCCTGAAGTATGCGCGCTATAGAAGCCTAATTGCATTGTGCAACCAACTACTCGCGGAGACCCGCCCCCTGCAGACAGGTGCTGGCAGGTTGATAGCCGGGCATGTCGGCCAGCCTCCTGGAAAGGAGAGGAGCACGTTACATATTGCTCGAATCGGTCACGTTGATCTGCCGGTTAGCTTTGGGACTGAGTTCTCGAATATCGAACGGGCAGATTTGCAGTTACAACCGAGACAACCGGAGCGCTAGTTCTGGCACTCCTGTGCGTGACAGCAAAAGGTGGCAAATGCTGGCGGTTCCCAGGGCTAGGTCAGTATCGAGAAATCGTATGAATAAAGTGGTGCAAGAAGTGGTTTCCGCAGCATGCCAAGGAGATACGTGAATCGGGATGGGCGGTGCGTAACTTAGACGAATCGTTTAATTATGGGTCTTGCTTTCCAGAGGATCGATGCTTCTGAAATCCGCGCACTGCTGATCGGACCGGATAGCGCGATGTCCGCAGTGTTTTCTCAGATGTTTGAAGAGATTGGCATCACAGCACAAAATTGCAGTGATGACTCACGCATTGCTGGTGTTCTCTCCAGCTCGAAATTTGAGGCTTTAGTTCTCGATTTTGACAATGTGGAGGCGGGAGTCTCGATCATTTGCAGGGTGCGCGAGAGCAGTTCGAGCAAGGATGCCATTGTTTTTGCTGTGGCTACCGCGGCCTCGACTCGGCACCGCGCTTTTGCTGGTGGCGCGAATTTTGCATTTGGCCGGCCATTTGTGATCCCCGAGATCCGAAACGCGTTGCAGACTGCCTATGCGCTCATGCTGCGGGATCGCCGGCGCTATTTCCGGTGTCCCGCTGAATATCCTGTCCAGATCACAAGAACGTCGGGGCAGAAACTTCAAGGCATGACCATCAATGTTAGTGGCAAAGGAATGGCGGCCGTGCTTCCGTGCTATCTGGATGTCGGAGAACGCGTGAGGCTGTCATTCGTGATGTCAGAGGCTGAACTGGCGATAGACGCAGTCGGAAGGGTAGTGTGGGACGACAAACATGGAAAGAGCGGCATCAGCTTCGAGTGCACTTCGGCAGAAGTCGGAAAACGCTTGGCGTCATGGCTGGATGCACAGTTTTACCGGCGGCTCAAAATGTGCGAAATCGAACCGGGCAGCCGGACATTCTCATAACTGTCAAGGTTGCTTCAAAGGTTGACAGACTCAGTCACGGGAAGAAATCGGTAGTGGTTGCGATCGCGACCGAGCCTTTCCAGAAAGGGGGTGTTTCCATGAATGTCACGCTCATTTCGTCATGGGCTTGGACAATAAGGGTCGAGTCCCTATTACGCCGAATCCGCTTGCATATTCGCCCTAAACATTTTCAAGGAGAGCTAGCCGTATTCCTATTCATTTTCATTCTGTGTATCGCGACGACGTGCCCGCATGCACTAGAAGCCCAGCCACGCGGATCCAGAGCCCGCGCCATCCGCTTGCAGGGACGCGTGATTGACGGCTCGACGGGAAAACCGGTTGAGGCAGCACATATCAGACTTCTTCCTTCGGGAAAAGGAGCGTGGCACACCGATGCACAAGGTCAATTCAGATTCTGGATTCCAGACACTATGGGTGAACGCATAGAAGTAGGCCGAGAGGACTATCGAAGTGTATCTGTGGATACAAGGCCAAGATTTGTACGTGATATCCGGCTAGAACCCTTGCCGTCCAGTGTTTGGCCATCTACCCGATCGAATAAATTGATGCCGGCATCACAGTCGGTCGCTCCGGCAATCGTTACCGCGGAATCCGTGGAAAAAACTAGTGGCAGAGGAGATGCGTGGAGTCCCTGGTATCGCCTCGGGGTGGGTAAGGCTCCCGGCGGATACACAGTTGAAAAGGCAGAATTCTGGTTGAGTGGTGATCGCGCTTGTGGAGCTTGGGCGGAATGCCGCGAGCTCGTCCAAAGTGATTCTGAAGTCTCATGGGAGTTTCGGCTCCAGGGCCATTCTGAAACGGGGGCGCCTTCGAGGAGCTTTTCTACCGGGCACATTCGCGTGATCTACCGACCCCAGTGAACATCATCGATACCTTGTTTCCTGGGCAACGTGGTATGAGCTCCCATGCTGTCTGATCTCATCATGCGGATAATACTGGTTGTCATCGGCATCGTTCCGACCATATTAGTTTTAAGCGTTCTTTCTCCGTGCCTAAATGTACGAGATTATTGTGTTCGAGTTGAACATTCAACGCTCCACTGGTTCCCGCCGAGTATCCGATCAGAAGTGGGCACCGGTGTTTGTATAGCTGAGCACTGTTCGATCGTTTTAACTCCTTACCACATGCAGCTAGGAGCCCGCGGAGCAGGCCTTGAAGTAGTTGGGGGTCAAATCGGAAAGGTCTTATCGGCAGCCAGCGCGATGGACCGCAACAAAAGTGAACTGCGTCTTGGCGAGAAAATGGTGTCGTATAACGTAGCAAATGACTTTTCATTCCTCTACATGAAGAGGAACGTGCGGCACAAGGCAGGCGCAATTCCTCGCTATCAACCCAATGTGGGCGAAAAGGTGTATGTTGCTGGGTACTACGGTCGCCGGTTTCAGATACAACAGACACGTCTAATCGGGGTAAACGTGCCCTTGACGATCGGACAGGGCGAACTTAAGGATAACTTAGTCTTGGATATTGGCCTAGAGCCGGGCAGCAGTGGCAGCGCCGTTTTCGACGAGCACAATCGCCTGCTGGGCATGATTGTCCTTACCGGGAAACTAAAACTCAATGCCGGGAGTTTATCACGGGTAAGCGTTGCGCTTCCTATCCGATCGATCGCCGCGCGATTGATAAGGTCGGACCCTGCGCTCGGACCTGCACTCTTCAGTGACATTCCACCCGAGGCGCACAATGAAAACTCATCTCCAGCGATCGGATACGAAGAGCTCGAGTTGCCTGAGGACACTTCGCCGGCGATCCCAACCCTCTCACCTGTCTACAGCAACGTTCCAGATGCTGTACAACGCCTGCAGAAGAAAGCAGCAACCGCGGCCAGAGCCATGATTAACGTGATAGCTGAGCAGTGTATGGTTCAAGGCACCGCCAAAGCCAAATGTCACGAGGTGTCCATCACTAATGGCGATCAGACCTTTCGCGAAATTCGACATAATGGCAAACTCGGTAACCCGTTATCAAAGTTGCCGCCACCTCGGGCAGGTGTTTGGTCTTGGTACGACTGGGCAGACACGCTGGCAATGATCGCGGAGGGGCCCTGGGAGTTTGAGGGATCGATGGGAGAGAATTATTTGTTTGCGCGCAGATTCGACGTTGACAACGATCAATGCGAATATGAAGAACACTCCACCACAATCCCGTTGTTCGGGGGAGGTTATGGGGACTGGAAAGGCTCAGTACCATGCATAGAAAAGGTCGTAACCGATAAAGCATTTAATGTAGTTGCCGACTTCTTGGAACTTTATCCTCCCCCCGACAGGTGTAAGGTCAGGATACTGCAATCAGCCATTTATTTCAGCTCGGTTAAATTAGAAGGTGTGGAGTCGCCTATGTTGTTGCCGACCTCGGCGAGAATCAATGGCAAACAGGACGGTCGCGCCAGACTGATGTACACAACGATTTCCTGGGCCAAGTACAAGAAATTTAGGTCGGAACACAGAATTCGCTTCCCGCAAACTGTCCTGCTGCGGCGTCCGTGATATTCTCATTTTAAGAGGTTTATTTGTGGTACTCTGAAAGGATCCAACCATGAAATGAGGCCGTCGGTTGTCAAATGACAGAGCCGTCATTTGTCACCGTGTACAACTGCCGTTGACCTGCCCCCCATCTTTAGTCCGCGGATAATGAGACTTTCTCCGGTTTTTGTTCGCCCCACGCCACAGCCTGCGTAGCGGGGATGGGGGGCGTGGGGCAAGGGGCCGGCGTTTGAGGCCTCTTGCCCCACGCTAGTTTTGTAGAAGCTCGCGACGGACAGCGCAGCGAACTCCTCCGGTGTACCGTACTGCAAGCTGCTGTGCGGACGCCTCTGGTTGTAGTCCTGTTTCCAGTCCGCGATCTTCACCCTGGCATCGTCCAAGTCGGTGAACCAGTTCTCGTTCAAGCACTCGTCACGGAAGCGTCCGTTGAAACTTTCAACGTAGCCGTTCTCCATCGGTCTCCCAGGTTGGATGGTGTGCCAGTGAAGACCTTGCTCGTCGGCCCACTGATCGACAGCGCGACTCACAAACTCGGGTCCGTTGTCGCTGCGGATCTTGAGCGGCAGCCCGCGTCGCTGCTTCAGTTCTTCCAGCACGCGCACCACGCGCCCACCCCCTAGTGAGGTGTCCACCTCGATCGCCAGGCATTCGCGCGTGTAGTCATCGACGATGTTCAAGGTCCGGAACCTCCGTCCCGAGCTGAGGGCGTCGGTCATGAAGTCTACCGACCACACCTGGTTGGCGGCTACCGGCTCCGGCAGCGGCTGGCGCACCGTGCTGCGTTTCCGGTCGCGCTTGCGCCGCAGCGACAGCTTCTCCTCCACGTACAGCCGGTACACGCGTTTGTGATTTACTTGCCAGCCTTCGCGTTCCAACAGGACCTGCAAGCGCCGGTAGCCGAACCGGCGCCGGGCTTCGGCCAACTCGCGCAGCCGCGTCCGCAGCCGTCCGTCTTCTGTTCGCCGCCGCCTTTATCGGCACGTTGCCCGATAGAGATCCATCAGCCCACAGGCGCGTCGCTGGCTCAGCTCTACTTCCAACTGCATCACCAGCACCCCATCTCGCCGCATCTGCGGGCCTACCACTTTTTTGCCAGCACCGCGTTCAATGCCCGGATGTCCACCGCCTGCTCGGCTACGATATGCTTCAACTGGCGATTCTCCTCCTCGAACTGCTTCAGCCGCCGTGCTTCGCTCACGTCCATGCCGCCGTACTTCGACTTCCATCGGTAATAGCACGCTCGTGTGATCCCATGCCGCCGGCACAGCTCTCCCGTCTCCACCCCGGCCTCCGACTCCTTCAGGATGGCGATGATCTGTTCTTCGCTGAATCGACTCTTGCGCACGACTCCTCCTCTGACCCTGGGCGGGTCATCCTAAACGGAGAAGTCTCACTTACGATGGACTAATTCTTGGGGAGCAGGTCACCGTCATAAGAGGCTCCGTCTTTAGGCTCGTCTTTCGGACGTAAAGATCTGCATCAGCTGAGTTGATGATATCTTCAACTGTCTGACCCGGTGAGTAGGTTGCTACACCGCAGCTTAATGTGAGCCTGTATTCCCTGTACTCCTTGTCATTCCACCGGACCAGCAGCTCCCGCAAACGATCTATAGCAACAGTCCCTTGGCTGAGATTAGTGTCTGGCATAATCACAAGGAACTCATCTCCTCCGTAGCGGATAATCAAATCTGCTGCTCGAAAATTCTTTCGAAGAAGCTTTGCGACTTCCATTAAAATTCGGTCGCCCGCAAGATGTCCGTACCTTGTATTAAACGTCTTGAAATCATCAACATCCGCCAGCATAAGACAGAAATTGCTGCCGTTTCTCTTTACCACTTCGATCTCGCGGTCGAGGGCATCCTGCATGAACCGACGGTTATACACGCCCGTCAGTGCATCGGTGTGCGCTCGTCTTTCCGCTTTTTGAAGTTCCAGAATCAATTCACGTCGTGTCGTCAGAAGCAAATGCCGTTCGCGAAACAAGTAGATGTTCAAGAGCACCAGCAAGCAAATGAGACCAACTAGTAGTGTTGGCAGATTGTCACCGTGTGCTACGGCGATCCTTAATTGCCAAACAATCTGGGGAGTTAAAAGAGCGAGGAATCCTGCAAACATACCGAGAAGTGCGACTAGAGCAATCAACCAGAGTTGAAGGTCGCGCCAATCCAGAGCACGAATTTTCTGCTCTATCTGGGTAGCGCTAGCTTCGCAGGAACACTCTGCTGGGCACATGCTCGTAGAATACCGGGTAGCAAAGGCTACCTATAATCGATTGTGCGGAGGGATGGTTACGGGCGTAACGCCTAATGTGCCTACCGGCCTTCGCCTGACACGATATGTAGGCATTTTGCCTTCCTCTGGTATAGAAGGTCGGATATAAATATATCCTCAGAATAGTTCATAGTTGGTATTAGCCGCGTCACAGTTCTGATAACATTTGTGTGCCTCCCGGCAGCGAGTCAGTAAAAAGAGAATCGTGGAATAATCACCGCTTCCGTCAGTGCTATGGGTGGGTATTGGGAGATATGTTTGTGAAAACAACCGTTCTACTCATTGAGGACAGCCGATTCGTACGAACCGCCAACGAACGAGCCCTGACACGTTCAGGATTTCAGGTCGTCGCAACGGAAGACGGGCAGGCGGCGGTTGAACTTGCCAGAAACAAGAGACCGGACGTCATCCTGCTCGATCTGATGTTGCCAAAAATCACGGGGGTTGAAGTACTGCGCCGTTTAAAAAGCGATTTTCAGACGCGTTCTATCCCAGTCATTGTGGTTAGTAGTCTGTCGCAGAAAAACAAATCTGCGTTGCTGCGTGATGGTGCTGCAGACATGTTGGAGAAGACGGATGACTTGTTGCGCAATGATTCTGCAAAGTTGATAGAAACAGTGCAGAAAGTTCTGAGAGAGAGAGCAAGGTCTGCGGCGGAATGACGACGGTCCTACATAGTAGAGCCCCTCGCCTCCGAGGACGGCGCCATTCTACCAGTTCCGAAGAGCAAGAGGGCTAGGAGATATGAAAGCGGCACCCGCGTCTCTTCGGAGGCTAAATGCCGCTCTCATGCGGGGAATTGAGCTACACAGCTGCAGCATTGCACAACGAACGCGATTGTCAGCAATTGTTTGGTTTTTGTTCCGGAATCAGAACAAAGTCCGCTCAGGTGATCATTAGAATCGTTATGTGCGTTGGATCGCGCTGGTGCGGCGATCGAGGAAGTGTGGTTATGCACCCGTGAGGAAGCATGTTACCAGTGCTTCGTGGGCCGAAAAGCAGGGCCCGTCATGGAATCTGGGGTGACGTAACGTTCATTGTGTCAAAGGCAAGACGGTGTAAGGTGGCTGTGCCTAGAAGCGAAGCCGTTCCGAAAGGAGACTACACCCCATGGCGAGATCATCCCGATCAGGAAGCATTTTTCAACATTTGTGGAGGAGTTGAAGGAGAATGTTTTGGGGGGCTGCAAGGGAAGCGCAGCGGGCCGCCAAGAAGTTTTTCGAACTGCTGAACGAATGGCAACGGGACCGGTACCTGGTGAACGGGCGCTACCTACGGAACCGGAGATGCAAGGACTCGCGTAACGGGTACTACCTGCGGGATGTTGTCACTCGCTTCGGAATGCTGCGGCTGAGGATCGCGCCGCAGCGCAAGCGCGGATTTTTGCCGGAGGTGATTGGCAAGTTTTTCAACGCGTGCCCAGGAAGTTTGCCGGCCGATTTGCGGAGCCTTTCTGCGTGGGATCTCGACGCGCCAGGTGGGACGTAGTGGGCCTGCTGACCGGAAAATGGTGAGCCCGCAACCCGTCTCACAGCTGACGCGCGACCTGGACGAGGCGGTCCGCCAGTTCGATCAAGCCCCACTGCAAGACGAATGGTCGTACTCGTTTTTGGGAGGGGGTGAGTCTGCGCGTGCGTCCCCGAAGCGACCGGCAGCGGGTGCAGATGCCGGTGGCCTACGATCATCTTCCCCATTTTCCAGCGCTTTAACCTGGAATGAAAAAACCGCCCCTCGCATACTTACACAAGCAGCTTGATGTCAGCGGATCTGGCCGCACTACCCATGGGTGAGAATGGTCTAGACAATCTCGGTATCAAGTGATCGCGCCGAACACTCGCAAAGTGCAGGTGATTTATGGAAGCGATCGTCAGAATGAAACCTGCGATGCACGCATGCTGGCCAATGCGCGGACTGGACACTTCGTAGAGGCGCGCATCTCCAGCTTAGACCCGCGGGTATCCACAGACCCTGTGCTTGATATCTTTGCGACTCCATATCGTCGACGGGTGGGTTTGTCCCGGAGTCTCGCTCGACCCCTCGGCCCACATCTAGGAGACAACCCGACGGGTGCCAGTTAGGTGTACTGCATTATAGTATTGTAGCTTCGGCAGGAGAGCGGCTGGCCGGTACCGTCGAGTTTATCGCACTCGGGCCCATATCCGAGTGCTCCTGTCGCAATGCAGCCTGCGAAGGTGTATACCTGGGTTGGACGAAATGGCTAGAGTTCGATGGTGAACGTAAAAGGTCGTTCGCATGGCCCAAGATTATTGTGATGGTTGTGACTAAGATCACAGCGGCCCGTGCTAATCAGATACAAGCTGTAGTTGACAATCTGCCCAGCGCATTCCCCAAACTAGGCGCAGTTTGTAAGGTGGAGTTTATGTCTCTGTCACTGCCTGCCGGAAACTGTTGGCTAGCTTACGACCTGAATAACAAACTAGCGATCATTGTTGGTCAATGTGAGCTGCTGATCGAACACGTCCAAGCCGAGGAGCACCTGGGTCGGTTGCAAGCCATCCACACTGCGGCACAATTGATGGCAGAATCTCTGAAAAGGCATCAATGCGAATTGGCCAACCTTTTACGAGAGCAGCCGGTGGGAACGCCAAATGCAGCAAATAGGTGCAGGCCTTTCACACTTGCGGGCGCGAGGCGCATCGCTACCTGCCGCATGGCCTGCTCCGGATCCTACCTTCAGAGGTCCCAAGAACTCTGACGAGTGATCACTATTGAGCAAACTCGGGAGAACACGTGTTTGTACTCTTTGAATCTTCTTGGAAGTGCAGTCGACGGTGTCCTATGTTTACCAGGCAACGCGAAGAGTGGGCAGACTCAGACATAATTGCTCTAGTGGAATTCGATATGAAGAGAATGCGTGTGCGGATAGTCTTCGCACCTGAGGCGATCGGAGAACGACTGCGCGAGCTGCAACACCCCAGAGACCATCACAGGGAACACGAGGGCATCGAGCACGCGACGGATGACTGCGGACTCGACAAGATGAGGCAGGCACGACCCAGTTAAGCGTCTTTCCCGCAGAAAGTGCGTTGCACTCTGCAACTTTCGCCGGAGCCGTTTATGAAAATCTTGCTATTTGCGGGCTTGCTCCTGATCATCCTCGGAATTGCATCCCTGGTCGTGCCGATTCCCCGCACCGAGACCCAGGGAATTAAAGCCGGAGACGTAAACATTGGGGTGCAGACTACTCACCGTGAGCGTGTGTCGCCCATCATCAGCGCCGTGCTGATTGCAGGCGGGATCGCACTGACCGTTGCCGGTGCGCGTACGAAAAAGTAGGGCCACATCGGGCGCGCATTGGGCCACCCTCCATTCGTTTTTGGTCCACTGCAATTAGTTGTTGCCATGTGCGACGTTGCAACCTCCTGTGAGCATTTCTGTACAGACTACCCAAATCCCGACTTGCTAAGGTAGGGTTGGTTTCAAGGCCCCGGGAAGAAGTCAGCGGAATTCCAGCAATCTTAGAATCCGCCGCGCTTGAATAGACCCGGTTTAGGGTTGTTCGCTCGCGCGGAGACAGTCGGGGCACAAGTAATTTTCCATTCGGGCCGCGTAAATGCTGCGTCCTTCCGACGGAGATGAAGTATGGCGGGAACGCCTAGCTCGAACTCTGAATTGACGCAAGGCGCCGCGCATTCTCTACGCAAACAAGTTGTGCCCAGCTGGCCCTGTTTAACTGAGAGGAGATTCGCCATGAAACGATTCGGCGCTGTTTTGACATTGCTGCTATTGGCCGTGCTTCCGGTCTTCGCGCGGGCCGGCCCGAAGAGCGGGGAATTGATTCGTGCTGACTACGGCTCCGGGAACAACTGGGTTGAGGTGACCGAGCGCGTGCGCTCGCTCATCCACGGTGATTCCCTGAATTTTCGCGTCGATAACAACACTCTCGGCGTGGACCCCCGACCTGGAGAGGTAAAGGTCCTTCGGCTGCAGATCCAGGACCGGAAAGGCCGTACTCGACAGCTAACCTTCCAGGAAAACCAGTACGTGAATCTACGGATCAACAGGGGCGGTAGTCCATACGCGGGCGGCGAATCAGGTCGCCTGCAGATTCTGCGCGCCGACTATGGCAGCAGCCGCCGCTTCTCTGATGTCACCGCACGGCTGAACTCCCAGATTCAGGGCGATCAGCTCAACCTGCGGGTGACCAACGACGCCATGGGCGGGGACCCGGCCCAGGGCCAGGACAAAACCCTCAGGGTTCAATATGCGTACAACCGTCGGCAGAGCCAGATGGTCGTCAACGAGGGCGATTACCTCAGGTTGCCGGACGGGAGCGCTAGCTACCAGAGTCGCCTGCAGATTCTGCACGCCGACTATGGCAGCAGCAGCCGCTTCTCTGATGTCACCACACGCCTGAACTCCCAGATTCAGGGCGATCAGCTCAACCTGCGAGTGACCAACGACACCATGGGCGGGGACCCGGCTCAGGGCCAGGACAAAACCCTCAGGGTTCAGTATGCGTACAACGGTCGGCAGGGCCAGATGGTTGTCAACGAGGGCGGCACACTCAACCTTCCTAATGACAACGCACCGTCGACTTCACAAACCATCCGTTGTGAGTCCAACAATAATGCACGAAACTACTGCCCGGTGGACACGCGCGGGGGAGTGCGCTTGTCCCGCCAGCTCAGCGGTTCCGTTTGCACACAGGATTCCACGTGGGGATACGACAACCGCGGAGTCTGGGTCGACAACGGCTGCCGTGGCGAATTCCAAGTGTCGTCGTCCTTCGGCGCGGGTACGAGTCCCACACCGTTTGGGTCTTACTCGACCATTCCCAGCGGCACGCAGCTTGCGATCCGAACCAACGAAGTCATCGATTCCAAAACCGCCACCGTAGGACAAAGGTTCTCCGCCGTTACGTATGCAGATGTGCTCAATAGCTCAGGCGCGGTGGTGATTCCGAAGGGTTCCGATGTTGAACTAGTAATTCGAAGTACGGCTAGATCCGATCTGGTGCTGGACATCGATTCGTTAGTAGTAGCAGGACGGCGTTACGTCGTGAGTACTGGCGACTTAGAACAGAAGGGCGGTCAAAGTATTGGGGCCAACCGCCGGACCGCGGAGATGGTCGGTGGTGGCGCGGCGGTGGGCGCCATCATCGGCGCAATTGTCGGTGGAGGTAAAGGTGCCGCAATTGGCGCGGGTGTCGGAGCGGCGGGCGGCGCTGGAGCGGAAGTCTTGACCAAAGGCAGAGAAGTGAGAGTTCCGGCAGAAACCGTACTGAATTTCAGACTCGATACGGACCTGCGTCTGCAACCGGCACGTTGGTAGCTCCAGCGTCGGCTGTTGGAGCCAATAGTCATTTTTCTTGTGAAGGGCGCTGGTGTTGAGATCGGTGCGCTAAAGCGAGGGGGCCTAATCCTCAAGATCCAGCCCCGTGTAGTGATTTGTCTGCTTCTTTGCAGCGCGGTGGTGCCCGGGGTGGCACTCGGGCCGGCGGTCCCGGCAGGCTTGTTTCCGGCTGAAACCGAAGTGTCTCACGCGGAGGAACTCGACGCCGGCTTTCACCTGCTTTACGACCTGAAGGCGACCGAAGCACGGGAACAGTTTGCCATCTGGCAGAAGGCCCATCCGGAAGACCCACTTGGCAGCGCCTCGGAAGCGGCGAGTTATCTGTTCGAGGAATGTTACCGCCAGGGCGTCTTGACCTCCGAGTTTTTTCTGGATGACAAGCGATTCCTGGGCAAGATTGCCCTCAAGCCGGATCAGGCACTCCGCGCGGCATTCTTCGCCGCGAACCAGCGGGCGCAAGAACTGGCGCGGCTCCACCTCAAGGCAGATCCGGATGATGCGAATGCCCTGTTTGCCATGACGCTGAGTCTAGGCATGCAGGCCGACTATGCCAGCCTGATCGATAAGCATCAGATCGAGAGCCTGCGCATGATCCGCCAGGCTGACAAGTTTGCAAAGAAACTATTGGCGGTCGCCCCGGATGCCGCCGATGCCTACCTCACCCTGGGCGCGGCCAACTACATCATCGGGAGCCTGCCGGCGCCAAAGCGGTTCTTCCTCCGCTTCGCAGGAATCCGCGGCGATAAGCACGGCGGCATACAGCAGATCGAGATCGCCGCTGCCCACGGCCGCTATCTCAGGCCGTTTGCGAAGATCCTGCTGGCGCTGGCGAGCCTGCGCGAGAAGAAGAGCGATGTAGCACACGCGCAACTTACGGAGCTGGTCGCCGAGTTCCCGGACAACTCGCTTTTTGCGCGCGAACTGGCCAAACTCAATGCTTCTTCTGCCGCGGCTATTCAACCCCAATAGATGTAAGGCCGAGTCCACCCCGTACAATGCGGTTCCCGTAATCCTGCCAGCAGGCGGTTGCAGGAGCAGTTTGCAGATGCAGCACAGCGACCGGCGAGAGTCGCCAGCACCGGTCGTGCCAGGGTTGTGTAATCAGCCTCACAACCGAGGGCGACGTCAGGGCGCAACACGTCTTTATCCCGCTATTCATGGAGCCATTTTCTTAGTGCGACGAACAGTATGAATGGCGCGTTGACCCGCGTTCGCTATCGAGGCGTTTGGCTCCTCACCGCACAATTTTGATCATCGAACAACGGGCGCCAAGAAAGCTGTTCAACATCGCCGACTTATCCCTCGACAGATCTGAAGGGACTGTTTGCTTAACCCTCGACTGCCGTCGCAAGGCAGCTGTCCAATGCCCTGATTTAGAGGGTGTTCGAAGGGAGGCATCGTACGGGTGCAGTCAGGGCGATCTTCGATGGCCCAGAAGATATTTGATGTGAGCGTTTTTGCACAGACACTTCAATCCGTTATTAGATAGCGTGGGTGTGTTCTCCAAGTTTTCGAGAGAGTCATCGAATTTGCAGCGGTCCTCATGATATGCGACGGCGTAACAGGTTTGTCCACCGGTTTTGATGACTCTTGACTTTATTTAGTGTTCGTCAGAAGGAGGAGTGAAATGCTCGCCACCATCTTGATTGTTGTCGTTCTTCTAATGTTACTGGGAGCGCTCCCGCGCTGGTCCCACAGTCGGCAGTGGGGTTATTTCCCGAGCGGCGGTCTGGGTGTGGTCCTGGTGATTCTGATCGTCCTGGTGCTGTTGGGTCACCTCTAGTCCCAGCGACACGCTCAACAGCCCACGGATCCGGGGCGCCGACCCAGAGAAAAGCGCCTCCGGAACGAAGGAGCTAAACAGACAATGCCTTTACTTCAAATTGTGATGGCTTTGATAGTGGTTGGAGTTTTGCTGTGGCTGGTCAATCGCTTAATACCAATGGCTGGATCGATTAAGTCAATTCTGAATGCGGTTGTAGTCATCGTGGTGGTTTTGTGGCTCCTAAACCTGTTTGGACTTTTCCATTCCATGTCCAGGATGCACATTGGGACCTGAAGATGGCCGAGCCAGGCATGGGGTCAGTTCCACACTGGAGGTTTACCTGTCACTTTCGCCCACGCGAGATTGACGGATTTGTCTCTAGCTGCAGATTTCCATGTGAGCAGGGTTGACAAGAGTCTCCACACGGTCCTTACGACCCATGAGAGTTTCTGAATTTCAAAACTGGCAACAAGCCAAGAGCAACGAGGAGAAGAAAAGATGAAGGTGTTCAGACTGTTCGCCACTATTGTGTGTCTTCTTGCCGTATACGTGCTCTCCGTGCCGCAAGCAAAGGCTGACGACTGGAACAGGGAGACTGTCGTCACCTTCAGCGGGCCTGTCGAAGTTCCGGGTGTGGGCGCGCAGACCTTGCCGGCCGGGACGTATGTCTTCAAAATCTTGGATACACAATCCGACCGCCACATCGTGCAGATCTTCAACCAGGACAAGACCCATGTCTTCACCACCATACTCGCAATCCCGAATTACCGACTGAAGACGACCGACAAAACGGTAATAACGTTTCGCGAACGGCCCACCGGACAGCCGGAAGCTCTGAGGGCATGGTTTTACCCCGGACATCAATGGGGCGAGGAATTTGTATATGCGAAGTCGAGAGCCGTCGAACTGGCCAAGGAAGTGAATGAGCCTGTTCTCGCGACCCCGATCGAACTTGCGGCGGCTCCCATCGAGGCTCTGAAAACGGCGCCTGTGGAAGCCATTAATCCCAAAGGCGAACCAGTTGAGCTGGCCCAGGTTGTTGAACCGCCGCCTGTGGCTGCCGCTGAACCAGTCGCCGCCGCCGAACGTTTGCCGAAAACGGCCAGTTCGCTGCCGCTGATCGGATTAATTGGGCTGCTGTCGCTGGGTGCAGCTTTTGTTCTTTCGGTTGCCTCGAAGCGTGCTATTTGAGCCGGGCGAATGGGTGATCTGCAGGGAAAACTCACCCAGATGAGTTTACCGGGTGCCAGATGGCGAACGTGCTGGGGCGAAGTCCTACCTTTCGTCCACGTGTCGCCGTCCGGCTGCCCGGGCTATGACTCAGATTGCAGGAAAGGACTGGACAGATGAGAGAGCTGTCCTCACCCCGGCCATGCCTGCAAGGCGACGAGAGCCTGCGGGCTGCGGCCTTTTCAGGCACGGGAATTCGCGTCAGGAAGGAACATGGCTCTGCACTGCGGTATTTGGTCGCTCTTCTCGTACTGATCACTCCACTGAGCCTTGGTCGGGCGCAAGAATCCTCTCCGTCGCAGGTCCGCCCGAGCGACCCATACACCATTAGAGTAAGTGTGGACATGGTGGTCTTGCACGCAACCGCCCAGGACCACAACCACATTCTAGTTTCCGGTCTCGACAAAGGCGATTTTCAGGTCTACGAAGACGGAGTGCTCCAAGAGATCAAGTTTTTCAGTCACGAGGATATCCCGGTCACGGTCGGCTTGGTCGTCGATAACAGCGGGAGCATGAAGCCCAAGCACCCTGACGTTGTTGCCGCAGCTTTGGCATTTGCTCGCTCCAGCAACCCCAAGGACCAAATGTTCGTGGTCAATTTCAACGAGAAAGTTTCGTTTGGTCTTCCGGACAACACCCCGTTCACCGACGAGGTGTCTCAGTTGGAATTCGCCCTGTCCAGAATTGCAGCCAATGGCGAGACGGCGCTGTACGATGCGGTTGCTAGTGCTCTTGATCACCTGAAGCAGGGCAATCGGGATAAGAAAGTGCTGGTCGTGATCAGCGACGGGGGCGACAACGCCAGCAAACATAAGTTGACCGAGATCATGGCCCTGGTAGGGCAGCCTGACGCAATCATCTACACCATTGGCATCTTTGACGAACAAGATGAGGATCGCAACCCTCGCGTACTGAAGCACCTTGCCAAGGACACAGGCGGCGAGGCCTTCTTGCCGGAATCATTAAAGGATGTTGTCCCTATCTGTGAACGGATCGCTCACGATATCCGCAATCAGTACACTCTTGCCTATGT
>Ga0070741_10005774_pt1 | contig 27109 bp, 33 predicted proteins | sample Coa_R1_4_FD_66440 | JGI IMG/M metagenome (GOLD analysis project Ga0070741, IMG submission 66440) | Surface soil microbial communities from Centralia Pennsylvania, which are recovering from an underground coalmine fire - Coalmine... | ecosystem: Environmental > Terrestrial > Soil > Unclassified ...
GCGCCCGTTGAACTCATCGAGCTTGTCCATCTGCACCAGCCCGTAGGCGGCCATGATCTCCGACGGTTCGAAGTTGTAGCCCATGTCGTCGAACACGAACATCAGGTCGTAGGGCGTCCCATCAGCCAGCGGGCCGAACCGGTCGGGGGTGCCCCGGCGGCTGCCGAACAGGTAGGTCTCCGATCGCCGCCCCCACCGGCGCCGCACGACCGTCTGGTCGAGCCAGTCGTCGTCGTCCACGGCGATCAGCCCCCCGTTGCCGGCCGCCGTCATGGCGTGGGACCGGGCGAAGCTCGTTACCGACATGTGTGATCGGGTGCCCGTCGGCGTCCCCCGCAGGCGCGAGCCGAGGACGTCACAGCTGTCCTCGACCACCAGGAGACCATGGCGATCGGCGATCTCGCGGATTGTGTCCCAGTCGGGGCAGTTACCGACCAGGTTCGGCGCCAGGACCGCCTTCGTGCGCGGCCCGATCATTGCCTCGATGCTGCGCACGTCGATCTGGAACGTGTCGGGCTCGACGTCGACGAACGCCGGGACGATCCCGGAGCGCACTAACGGCGCGATGTCGCTCGAGAACGTGAGCGGTGAGGTGATGACCTCGTCGCCCGGTTCGCACCCGAGCAGGTCGACCGCCAGCCACAGCGCCGATGTCCCGGCGTTGACCATCACCCCGTGCCGCTTGGCGAGCAGCGCTGCACCGCGGCGCTCGAATTCGGCGACCCGCGGTCCCAGGTCCAGCAGGCCGTCCTTCAGGACCTCGACGACGGCGTCGATCTCCCGTTGGTCGTGGACGGGGCCCGATTCGGTGATCTTGCGAAGGCGTGCCGGGGTCATGACGTGCGCTCCATCAGGTGGTCGAGGAGGCCTTCCTCCACGTAGGCGGGGAAGGCGTCAGGGCGGACGGGGGTGACGTGCTCGGGGTGGTAGTCCAGGGCGTCGCGGACCTCGGGGGACAGGTAGTAGGCCGCGGCCACGACGTAGCGCAGCGTGCCGAGCGCGGCGGGCGGCAGCGGGGGGGTCGCGGTGAGCGCGTCGCGCAACGCGGGCGCCAAGTCGGGCCGCGCCTGCAACGTGCGGTCTAGGAGGTTGTCTGCCACGCCCACTGCAGACGCCGCGGGCATCCCGTCGCACGCGGGGATGAGCTCATCGGCGAGGCTGCGCAAGCGCGCCCGCTCGCCGTCCGAGAGCAGGCGGACCGGAGCGTGGAGCCCGGCCCCGTCTGTTGGAGCGGGCCGGCTGGTGGTGTCGGGAGCGGCGCGGCTGGTGACGGCGAACGCCCGCCGGTGCGCGGGCCGCGGGATATCGCCTCGGCGCTCGAGGAGCCGGTCGGCCGCGCGCAAAGCGACGGCGGCGATCGTTGTTGTCGGGTTTGCGGAGCCCGCCGTCACGAACGCGCTGCCGTCCGGGACCATGAGGTTGGCGACGTCGTGGGCAGTGCAATCGGGGTTCACGACCGACGTGGCGGGGTCCGTGCCCATGCGTGCCGTCCCCATGAAGTGGCCGTTCGCCTGGTGGCCATAAGCCTCGGTCCGCCAAGCCCCGGCCTCCGTGAGTGACTCCTTTGCGCGCTCGGTATGCCAGGCGATGAGCCGGCGCGTGTTGTCGGCCAGCCGGTAGGTCACCTTGGGCGCCGGCACGCCGTCGCCATCCATCAACGTCACCGAGAGCGTGACCCGGTTATCGGGGTCGGGCAGGTCCTCCGCGATGATGACCCAGCTGCCGGTCCGCCCGAGGCGCTGGCGCACGTTCGCGTGGTGCGATCCCCCCCAGCTGTCGCGGCCGGCGAGCGCAGCGCGCAGCGGGCCGCCCGCCGACGTGAGGGCCCACGTCGCCCCGCGTGCGAAGCCTCGCGCCGGGTCGCTGCGCGCGTACTCGAGCGAGTGGACGAGCACGCCGGAATGCGCGCGCCAGCCGCCCAGGGGGCGGTCAAATTGGCCCGACACCGACGCCAGCGGGTGCAACATGAGGTTACGCCCCACAAGCCCCGACGAGTTCGCGAGGCCGTCAGGGTGCAGCGCGCATGCCGACGCGAGAAGCAGGCGCGGTGTCCCGATGCCGTTTGCGGCGCACACGAGGACCTGTGCGGGTTGGTAGCGCCGAGCGCCCGTGCCGTCGGCGTACTCCGCCCCGCAGGCCAGGCCCCGGCGGTCAACGACGATGCGCTCGACGCGCGCGCCCGTCACCACCCGGCCGCCACGGCGCACCACGTCGGGCCAGTGAGTGAGGTCAGTCGACGCTTTCGCCCCCTCGTTGCACCCCGAACCGCACGACCCGCGCCGTACGCACGGGTTACGCCCGGCGTACGGTCCCGAAAGGATGGCGTTCGTCCCCGGCCACCAGTGCCAGCCGAGGCGCGCATGGGCTCGCGCCAGGAGCATCCCGACCTCACCGATCGGGAGCGGGCCGAGCGGGGGATCGGTCCCCAGTGGGTACATGGGGTTACCGCCCAGTCCCGACACGCCGAAGTCGCGGTCGGTCGCCTCGTAGTAGGGCTGCAGGTGCGCGTAGCGGAGCGGCCAATCGTCGGCGACGCCGTCCACAGAGCGGACCCGGAAGTCGTCGGGCAGCATCCGCGGCCATTGGGCGTTGTAGAGCACGCTCCCGCCACCGACGCCGTTGAAGTTCAAGGCGCCGTAGTCGGAGTCCGTCAGGTCGATCGGGTAGTCCGCGGGTCCGTCGCGCACGGCAGGGTCGCTGGACCACTGCCTTGCCGCCCGCAGCTCCCACTCAGGCGACGCGCCGGGGTACTCGGCGCGGTCCGGCCACTCTCCCTGCTCGAGGCAGAGCACCGTGAGCCCGGCCTCCGCCAACCGCTTGGCCACGACGGCGCCGGCGACACCGGCCCCGATGACGAGCACGTCGACAGGCTCGGCCGGCATGTAGACACTTTAGCGGATGTGTCTCACTGCCCGCTGACCCCGTGGAGGATGAAGCGCCTCGCGTACCCCTCGAACGCTGCGGCGTCGGTCGCATCGAAGGTCGCCGCCGGCACCGTGGCCAGGCTGAAGAAGCTCCGGGCGATCCACTCCGCCGCCTGCGCAGCGTTGACGGCAGGAGCGACCTCGCCGCGCTGCTTTGCCTCCTCCACATGCGGCTCCCAAAATCGGGTCGCCCGGTCGAGAAAGGCGTGAGCACCGGTGGTCAACAGCATGGCGAGCGATACCGGGTCCGTTTCCGTGAGCCCGAGGAGGAGCAGGTCGCGCGGAGGGAAGTGCCCGAACCGGGCGGCGGCGCCCACCTTGGCGGCCAAGGTCCGCTTGTTGCGCACCAAGCGCTCTAGCTCCCTACGGAACCGCCGGGCGTTGCTCTCCAGGACCTCGTCGACCAACGCTTGCTTGTTCGGGAAATAGCGGTAGAGGGCGGCGCGGGAGACCCCCGCCTCCTCGGCGACGGCGTCCATGGCAAGCCGGCGGATCCCGACCCGGCGGACACAGTCGTGGCCAGCGTTGATGATGCGTTCCCGCGTCTGCTGGGCGCGGGGGCCGGCGTTGTCGGGCTGCGCGGTGGTCGCCACAGCGAGCGAAGGTAGAGCGGACGGAGCCGCGCCGCTAACGACGCAATGACTGGCGGTCGTCTCCACCCCGATGAATGCGCCCTGCCGTCGAGATAACAATGTGATACGGCAGCGCTACTAGTCTTCTTCGGGAAGGTGGCGCACAGCGAACGCACGGGAGAGGTGATGAGTGCCTTCGACGGCAAGGTGGCGATCGTGACCGGGGGTAGCCAGGGCGTGGGGCTCGGGATCGCCCGCGCGCTCCTCGACGTGGGTTACGCAGTCGTCACATGCGCCCGGACGTCCTTCGACGTCGCGCCGGCCGCACGCAGTGACGACGAGCAACCACGGGCCGTGCACGTCAGCGCCGACATACGAAATGATGCCGACATCGACCGCGTCGTGCAGACGGCGCTCGACCGCTTCGGCCGGCTCGATGTCCTCGTCAACAACGCGGGTGGCCAGCCTCCGAGCGACATCGCGACGGCATCGCCCCGCTTCCTCCGGGCGATCGTCGAGTTGAACCTCACTGCGCCGATGATCTTTGCCCAAAAGGCGTACCGGGTGATGGAGGCGGGCGGGTCGATCATCAACATCTCCAGCCAGACTTCCCTCCCCAACGGGGGCGGCGCGACGCTCGTCCCGTACGGCGCGGCCAAGGCGGGCCTCAACCACATGACGCGTGCGCTCGCCAAGGCGTGGGGACGGAAGGTGCGTGTCAACTGCGTGTCGATCGGGTGGGTCCGGACCGAGGCGATGGTCGACCTGTTGCTCCCGGGGGACCGCGCTGCCGACGTCAGCGAACAGATCCCCGTCGGGCGGATGGGGACGCCGGACGAGATCGGCCGCATCTGCGCCTTCTTGGCTTCCGAGGACGCGGGCTACATCAATGGGACCACCATCTGGGTGGACGGCGGAGGGGGGTTCTGATGGCGGCACGGGAGGGAAGGTCTGCACTTCCGCACGTCCGTCCGGTCTGCGCCGCCCTGGGCGTCGAGGTGCACGGGACCGACCTGCGGCAGGAGCTTGGTCCGGCGACGGTGGCCGGGCTCCGTCACCTGTTCGATACCCGCCATTTGCTGCTGTTCCGCGGGCAACAGCTCGACGCCGAGGACCAATTGCGCTTCTGCAGGCTCCTGCGCCCGGTCGTCGACCCTGTCGCATGGGTATCCAACGTCGAGGAGGGGTTCCATCCCGAGGGCGAGCTGACGTGGCACTCCGACTACGCCTTCACGCCCCACCCGATGCTCGGCTTGTCGCTGTACGCCGTCGAGCTCGGTGACGGTGCGGCGCCGACTCGGTTCGCCAGCAACGTGCACGCGCTCGATGCCGCGGGGCCCGAGCTCCGACGTCGTCTCCAAGGCCTCCGGGTCGTCCACGTGATCGACTCCGTTACCGGGCGGGACAACGTCCGCACGCGTCTCGACGACGTCGGAGGGGAGGATGCACCTCACGACATGTACCCCCGGTTCGCGCGCCCTGCGATCTGGCCCCACCCGGTGACGGGAACCGAGTTGTTGTTCGTCCTCCAGCAGCAGGCCAGCCACATCGAGGGATGGTCATGCGCCGACAGCGACGACGTGCTCGACGCCTGCTTCGCCCATCTCTACGCGCCCGACAACGTCTACGAGCACGACTGGGAGGTGGGCGACTTCGTCGTGTGGGACAACCTCGCGGTGCAGCACGGCCGGCGGGCCAACCCGAGGACCGTCCGGAGGTCCCTCCGGCGCGTCGCCATGCACGATGTCACGACGGCGGAGCTCATCGCCGGGACGGGGTTCGACCCGGCTCGGCGTGCCGTCTGGAACGGACCCACGGCGGGACGATGACGGGAGCGGCTCAGGCCTGTGGCTTGATGACGTTCGGCCCCAGGAACTTGGTGGCGATCCGGTCCGCGCCGAGCGTCGTGCCCCACGCGGACTGGCTGACCTTGAAGCGGTACTTGTCGTTACAGTCGAACTGCCCGGCGGTCTTTGGGTAGAACTGGGAGTACGTCGAGCCGACGAGCTTGACCAGGATCCCGCAGCTGGCTGGCAGGTTGGCGCCTGGGTCCGTCGGGGCGTTGATCCCGCCTCCCGTCCACGTGTGCACTTTCGCCAACGCGTTGATCATGCATTGACGCGTCAGCGTGGAGCCGCACGACTTCGCTGCTGTCGCCCACAGCAGGAAGGACGACACCGCCTGCTCGCCGAGAAGGCCAACCTTCCCGCCTGTCGCGTGGACGACGTTGAGGTAGTCCTGGACCGCTTTCACCTGGGTGTTCTCCAGTGGCTGGAACGCCAGCCGGAACAGGCTGTTGTCGGCGATCCCGTTGGTGCTGGTGTTCCACTGCGCGAAGGCCTGCGAGTACACGTTCGACTCGAAAAGGTACTGGGGCTTCAGCCCGAGCTGGTCGATCGCCGTGATGGTGCCCTCGAGCGGCGGCCCGGTGCTCAGGTTGATGAACAGCAGCTTGGCGCCGCACGAGACGTACTTCTGGGCGAACGGCTTGTAGTCGGGCTCACCCTGATAGTTGATCGTCACACCGCAGTTGGCGTTGGCCCATCCGGCGCCGGCCATGGCCTGGAGGTCCTTGTTGTAGGAGACCTCGGTCGCTGACACGAGGGTCGTGTGGAGTACGTCGGTCTTCGTGATGTCCTCGGGGAAGAGCTGCGCGACCTCGTAGTAGTCCGAGGCTGGCACGTAGTCGACAGGGTTGGGGACTCCCTGGTACATCATCGGCGCGTTGGCGAAATCAGGGCCGACCGTGTAGGTGGGGACCGCGACGAGGTTGCACCCCACGCGCGTGCCCTCGGCCGCCTCGTCGAGCGCCCACCCCTCGCCCACGAGCATGAAGTCCGCCTTGCACGCCTGTTGCATCACGCTGTTGACCTGCGTGATCGCCGCGTCGTAGAAGTCACCCTGGAGTTGCCGTCCGAGGACCCCTCCCTGGTCGTTGCACCACTTGACCATCCCCTTGATGGCGTCGCCAATCTCCTGGTCGAGCCCGGGCGATGCCGCGTACCCTCGGTCGTCGCCGTACGCGATCCGGATCGACGTGTCCGTCACGCCCTGGTCGGTGGCGCCCTTCGCATCGCCCTTCCCGCACGGCGACGCGAGGTCCCCGAAAGTGGTGCCGCTTGCGGCGGTGGTCGAAGAGGCGCCCTCGGTGGTCGGCGCCGCCGTCGTCACCGGCGAGGCACCCCGCCTGCTGCTGCTACACGCAGACCCTGCCAAGAGCACAACTGCGAGTGCCGATATGCCACGCAGTGCGGTTGAACGTCGCACGGTCCCTCCTCCGATTGCCGGCGTTTGCCGGGCATTATAACGCTGTCAGATAACACCGTCATGTGGACAGCTACTCGCCCATCGTCTTGTACCATAACGGTGTTATCTCCGAAGGAGGGGAACATGACGGTGATCGATGTCGACTCCCATTTCGAGCCTGCGGCGGACTGGCTCGACGAGTTCCCGCAGCTGAAGGCGCAGCTGCCCCCGAAGTTCCCGACCGGCGACCCCCGGTTCGAGATGGCGACACCTGAGCACTTCGCTTACTTCGTGAGCGATGACCTGCTCCGCGGCGTCCCACGCGAGAAGCGCATGCCGATCGAGCGCATCGTCACCCAGGGGATGCGGGACAAGTACGACGCCCACCGGGGGCCGGAGGTCGGCTACCCAGGTTCGGACCAGCACCAGGAGCTTCGCGATACCGCGGCGCGCCTGCGTTGGATGGACGAGCAGGGCATCGCCATCGAGAACGTCATCAGTGGCACCGGCTACACCCTGGCGCGCGCCATCGAGGACCCGGCGCTGGCGATGGCCACGCTCGAGGCGCTCAACACCTGGCTCAGCGATCGCACGATGCCGACCGCAGGACGGCTGATGACGGCAGTGAACCTCCGCTATGAGGACCTTGACTGGGCGATCGCCGAGCTGACGCGGATGCGGGAGCGGGGCAGCCGGACGTTCCTCTTCCCTTCGGAGCCGACCGGTGAGGTGCCGCCCAACCACCCCGCCTATGACCGGTTCTGGTCAGCGGTCACCGACCTCGGCATGGTCCCGATCGTGCACGTCGGGCTCAGCCCTGCCATCTATCACCCTGCGTGGGCCAATACGGACAACGCTGCACTCATCCGGGTGATCTCGGTCCTCGAGCCCTATCAGCAGGCGCTGGTGTTCCTCAACGCGATGGTCCTCGATGGGGTGTTCGAGCGTCACCCGACCTTGACGCTGGTGTTCGCCGAGCACGGCATCGATTGGATCGTGCCGGCCACCTTCCGCATGGACGCCCTGGCGACGCCCGGGCTCAGCCCGTTGCTGCTTGGCGAGTACCACCTCCCGATGACGCCCGGCGAGTACGTCCGCCGCAACGTGCGCGTCACACCGCTGCCGGTTTCCCACGAGTCTCCCGTCGGCACGATCGAGCTCCTGCCCGAGGTCCCGATCTTCTCGTCCGACTATCCGCACTTCGAGGGGAATGGCGACCCAGTCGGCCACTACGACAAGGAGCTTGCCCCGATTGCGCCGGAGCTACGGGCGTCGTTCCTCGGCGACAACCTTGCTGCTTGCTTCGCCCGTATGGGCGACGCCATCAGGGCGTAGGAGGACGGCACAGATGATTGACGCAAGCGCTGTTCAGAACCTGGTGACCAGCTGGTGGTTCGACTACGACCAGGGCAACTTCGACGCCTGGCCCGGGTACTTCACCTCCGACGCGCACTTCTCGTGCCAGAGCGACTCCGGGAAGACCGCGTACGAGGAGTTCATACGCGCCGACATCCACGGCCGGGACGCCGTGGTCAGCTGGCAGACCGACCACCGCCGCAACAGCCCGTACCCCCTCCGGCACAACGGCACCAATATCCACGTCACCTCCGTCGACGGAGACACCGCACAGTTCCGTTCCTATATTTTCGTGACACAGATCGTCGAAGGGAAGGTCGCCAACCTCTCGTCAGGGCTGTGCCTCGGTACGGTCCGCGAGGAAGGGGGACGGCTCCGCTTGGCCGAGCTGCGCGTTGTGCTGGACACGATGGAGTCGCAGGTGTTCACCGAGGCGGCGCGCCCCGAACTGCTGTGACCTAGCATCCTCGGCGTGAGCGAGCGTGGAGGCGAGCCACTGGAGATCGCAAGACCGGCGGCGAGGTCCGCGGCCACGCGACGGATGCTCGTCGACCTGGCCGCCGACTTGTTTGCCGAGAAGGGCTACCTCCAGACCTCCATTCGCGACATCGCACGGCGTGGATCACTGACAACTGGTGCGATCTACGGGCACTTCCGCAGCAAGGCCGACCTCCTCGCCGAGGCGATCAACACGCGGACAGCCGAGGAGCTGGAGGCTCAGACGATGGGGTTGGCCATCGAGCCGGACTACATCGAGACACTGACGCGCGTGGCGCGCGACTTCCGCAAGCGTCGTCGTCTGCGGGCACTGATCGTCCAGGGCGCAGGCGCCGCGCAGACCGATGAGGAGACCCGTGACCGGCTCCGCGACGAACAACTTGCCCATCTCCAGGCCTGGACCAACGGCTACAAACGCGACCGCGCGCGGCTCGGCATCGACGCGTCGGTCGACATTGAGGCCATGTCCCTCTACTTCTGGGCAGTCGAACTGGGGCTCGGGGTGCTCGAGGCCATGGGCATCGAGCCCAAGTCACCGAGGGGGTGGGCCGGTGTCTACAACCGCGCCGCGAGGGGGATGCAGCTTGCCCCGGACACCGTGGTGCGGCCACGACCTTCAAAGCACGCCGCCAAGCCGATGCCGCTGCGACAAGGCAGATAACAACGTCATCTTGTAGGGTGCGGTCCCTGCATAGCGCCGAGGGGAGAGGAGAGCCGCATGGTGGCATTTCGCCAGTCGACGATGTGGGAGGGCCTCGAGCAGCGGCTCGCCCGGACCAAGGACCCTCGCCACCGCGCCATGCTCGAGACGGTGATCGAGCACGCCAAGGCTGAGGCCGACCGCAGCGTCGAACGCCTGATGGCGACGCTCGTGGACGACCCGCAGTACCACCTCTGGGTGGGCGCGACGGGTCGCGACGCGGGGCCCAAGGGTGTTGAGAGCGTCCGCAGGTATTACCGCGACTTCGTCGCCGGCGGTGGAGCGGTCTTCGAGTCCCCAAAGGACCGTATCGTCGTCGACGACCACAACATCGTGTCGGAAGCCGAAGTGCGCAACGTTGTCCCTGGACCAGTCGCCAAGCGGCGGGGCTATCGGATCCCAGACGAGTCTGGGCATTATCTCGTGCGGTTCCGCAACCTGGTGCTGTTCGAGTTCGGCGACGATCCGACGCGTGCGCTCGGTGAGGACTCGTACACCACCTTCGACCCCGACGCCTTCGAGCGGCTCGACGACGCCGACCTACCCCAGGCGTACCTCGACTACCTCGCCGAGCTCTCGGTGGCGACGTCACCATGACGGAGCGGTCGGAGCGCAACAAGGCGCTCGTCCTCGAGTACATGGAGGCGTTCCGGACGTTCGACCCGGAGAGGTACTTCCCCTACCTCGCTGATGACCCCACGTATATGGCAGGGATGAACGTCCGCCGGGGGCGCGAGGCGTTCAAGGCCAATACCGACGCCGGCAAGTTGCTCTACCCGAACCCTGCGGCGGCGACGAACGAGCACCTCGCCGTGCTCGCCGACGGTGACTGGGTGGCGGTACTGCTGAAGCGTCGCGCCGAGACCAATAAGGTCAAGGACTACGAGAACATCTACGGAATGTTCTACGAGGTCATCGACGGGAAGATCCACACGCAGGTGGAGCTCATGGACTTCCGCGTCTCGACTCAGCAGTTCGACCTGTCCGTGCTCGGCCGCTGAGCGACAACGAGCACGGCGGCGCCCCGCTCGTCAGTTCCGCTCGCCTCGGGCGGCGCGCGCCGTCCGCTAAGCGGCGAGCGTCCACACCGTTCCACGTGGCGTCGACGGCCATGTCGCCCCTCCGACACCAAATGGTCTTCATCGAGGTTCCCGGTTGCCTTCACCGAAGTGGGGCAACGGGGCTTCGGTGGTGACGTGATTGAACCACGGGGCAGCGACAGCGATGAGCGCCCCCTCAACGAGGGTGAAGGCTGCGGGTCACGCAGGGGCGACCTCGCGCAACGAGCCGCTGGTCACGTCATAGACGAACCCGCGCACACTGGACGTGCGGGGGATAAACGGGCTCGCCTTGATCCGCGCAATGTTCTGCCGCACGTCGGCGTCGAGGTCATCGAACGCCTCCGCCGCCCAGCCGGGCTTGATCCCTGTCTCCTCCAGGATCTGTTGACGGAACCCGTCGTCCGTGAACATCAACATCCCGCAGTCCGTGTGATGCACGAGGATGATCTCCTCGGTACCGAGGAGGCGCTGCGAGATCGCGAGCGAGCGGATCTCGTCTTCTGTCACCACACCACCAGCGTTGCGGATGACATGGGCATCGCCTTCAGCCAGCCCGAATAAGCCGTAGGGGTTGAGCCGTGCGTCCATGCAGGCGACGATGGCGACGCGTCGCCCGGGTGGCATGGGGAGGCCGCCTTTGTCGAACGTAGCCTGGTACGACCGGGCATTGGCCAGCAGCTCGTCGGTAACCGTCACGTTCGCTCCTCTCTCGTTTCACCGCCTGTCGGCCGAGCCGCCGTGCTCATGGGCTCGAGGGATGCAGGGCTCGTGGGGGTAGGACCGGCCCGTCTGTGCGGTCGACGGGCTGGCGGTCGAGCAGGCGGACGCCACCATCGGCGTAGTAGCCCATGACCTCGAGCGGCGGCGAGTACACGTGCACGCTGAGGGACGCGGTGGTGCCGGCAATGACGTCGTGCACGACACCGCGGCCGAGCGAGATGACATGCCCGGGCCGAACCTGACGGGTACGACGGCGAGCGTGTTCCCACCGGACCTCGGTGAGCTGCCCGGTGACGACGGTGAACACGCCGACGGAGTCACCGTGGTCGTGCGGGCTGACCGCTGTCCCCGGCGGCCAGCGCAACAGCCACGCGTCATAGTCGGGTGTGCCGATCATGCGGAGACCCGTGCGTTGCCCATCGAGCGCGGGGAGCAGCGGGAGCCAACGACGGGCCGATTGCGCCAACCCGGTCGCGATGTCGGCGAGCGCGGTGTGGGCAATGGGGGGACGGATGGTGGCGAGGTCAACGACGAGCGAGTTGGTTGTCACAGCAGTCCTTTCGACGAGGGTGAGCGCGGCCGAGGCGCTCGCGACACCGCTCGTCGAAATGCAGCAACCGAAGCACGGCCCGATCATAGCCCCTAAATCTGATCGGTCAAGTCAAGATTAGTCCTTGGCCGGCCGGGTGGCGTCTGGGGGCGGAGCGTGATGGACGGCGCGACACCCGCCTTCAGGCAGGCGGCGTCGAGGAACGCCGGGGATGACCCACTTGACATCGCAGGCGATGTACTGCCATTGTAAGTACATGACGTCGTTGAAGGACGAGCGCCTGCAGATCCGGGTCGGCCCGGCCGAAAAGCGGCTGCTCGAGCGCGCTGCAGAGGTCTCGCACCTCTCCGTCTCGGCCTTCGTCGTGCAGTCGGCAGCGGGCAGGGCTGAGGAGGTCCTCGCCGAGCGCCAAGTCATCGCTCTCAGCCCCTCGGCGGCGGCCGCCTTCTCCAATGCTCTTGAGCACCCGGGGCAGGTCAACAGCCGCTTGGCAGACGCGCTCAGCCGCGCCCGCAAGTTCCGCTGGCTTGACTGAGCTCCGCCGGCCGGAGCTCCTCGACCGCACAACGCACGACCGGAGCCGGTTCGACTGCGGGGAGCCGGTCCTCGACGAATGGCTGCAGCGCTATGCCGGGCAGAGCCGCCGCAGGGATACCGCCGCGACATGGGTCATCGCCGACTCCGATGGGGTCGTCGTTGCGTACGCGAGCCTCTCGATGACCGGGATCGACCGGTCTGTGGCGCCAGGTGCCATGGCAAAGTCCGCGCCAGACCCCGTCCCGGCGCTACTTGTCGGCCGGCTGGCGGTCGACCGGGCCGTTGCGGGCCTCGGCGTCGGCACAGCGCTCGTTGCCCACGTGCTTGCCACCGCCGTTGAGCTCAACAAGAGCGCGGCCTGCCGGGCCGTCGTCGTCACAGCGCTCAACCCAGCGGCGCGGGGGTGGTGGGAGCGTTTCGGGTTCAAGCCGCTCGACCCGGAAGACCCCGACGGCTTCGACCTGTATCTGCTTACCGCCGATATCGAGGCGACATTGCGTCGCGTCTGAAAACGCGTCGCTTCGCCGGGCCTGTCAAGGCGCGACCTCACCGTCGGCCGTCACCCGGCAGCTGCGCCAGCTCCCTGACCTCTGGTGTGCTCATGGTTCGACTGTCCTCCGACACGCGCTGTTGCACACGCGATTGGCGGTGCGACGAGTTCGATCTTGTTGAGGTCCGGCAGGTAGGTGAGCCGGACGCCGAGGGCTTGTAGGGCTGGGCGTTCAGGTCGGGGTCGGTGTTGGCGAGGTTGCGGATCAGTTTGCGAGCGTCGCCACGGCTGACTTCACGTCGTTGGGGTTCAGCACTCCGTGTGTTGAGGCTGACCGTTGCGGACCAACCCAAAGACCCGAGGCGGCGCAGGGTCCCTCTCGGCGAGAATCGCCGCGTGTACATCTCCGCCAAGGCCGACTACGCGGCACGGGCACTGCTCACGCTCGCTGCCGCGGGAGGCGGTCCGCTCAAGGGCGACGTCCTCGCCCGCGAGCAAGGCCTGCCCAAGAAGTTCCTCGAGAACACCCTGATCGCCCTCAGACGTGCCGGTGTGCTGGAGACCCACCGGGGGAGCGAGGGTGGGTACCGCCTCGCCCGACCTGCGGACCAGATCACGATCGCCGACATCATCCGCCCGTTGGACGGCCCGCTCGCGGAGGTGCGCGGCGAGAAGCCCGAAGAGACGGTCTACGACGGGGCCGCCGCACACCTGCGTGACGTCTGGGTCGCCGTGCGCGCCGCGCTGAGGGACGTGCTCGAGAACGTGACACTGGCTGACGTGGTCGCCGGGACCCTGCCGCCACAGGTCAGTGAACTCCTTGACCGCCCGGGAGCCTGGGTGCGCCGGGTGCCGGGCGAGGTACCGCCCCCTATGGCACCCCGACACGTTCGGCACCGAGCGCCAGCCCGGCAACGCTGACCGAGGCGAGGACCTCGACGGTCGCTGAGCCGACCCGTTCCCACAAGAGCGCCAGGCGCTCCCCGATCTCGTCGGGCGCGCCGTTCGCGCCGTGTATGTCGACGGGCCACACCCGCAATGCGGACACCACGTCCGCCACCGAGATCTCGGTGGCTGGGCGGGCAAGGCGGTAGCCCGCCCGTCGTCCTCGGACGTTGACCAGGATCCCCTCCCGCCGCAGCTCATGGAGGATCGCCGCGATGTAGCTGACCGAGGCCCCTTGCCGCTCTGCGAGGAGTGCGGCGGTCACGGGCCCGTCCTCCGTGGCCAGCGCGGCCAGGGCCCGCAGGGCGTAGTCGAGCCTCGCACTCACGTACATCTCCACCCTCCCGGGTTGACCGCGCCACTGCCATTCTCTATATTACCGACCGATGAAATCAAGTTTAGGGAGAAGATCGAGGTGGTTGGCGGGCCCGCTCACCGCCGTCCTGCTGGCCGGCGCCGCATGCTCCTCGAGCAGCTCGCCGAACAGCCCGGCTAGCTCCTCGCCGAGCACGACGGCAGCTGCGACCGCTGCCTCCGCCGCGGGCGGGGCTCCGCTCCCCGCGGCGCAGCTTTCGCTCGTGGCGTACTCCACGCCACAGGCCGCCTACGACCAGATCATCAAGGCGTTCCAGGCGACCCCCGAGGGGAAGAACATCACGTTCACTGAGTCGTTCGGCGCATCGGGCGACCAGAGCCGCGCCGTCGAGTCCGGCTTGTCCGCCGACATCGTGGCGTTCTCGCTCACGCCGGACATGACGCGGCTCGTGAAGGACGGGATCGTCGCATCGGACTGGGCCGACAATCCCTACAAAGGCATGGTCACCGACTCGGTCGCCGTGCTCGTCGTGCGTAAGGGCAACCCGAAGCACATCACGACGTGGTCGGGCCTCACCAAGCCGGGCATCCAGGTCATCACCCCGAACCCCTTCACGTCCGGCGGCGCCCGGTGGAACGTCATGGCGGCGTACGGCGCCGCTAGCGACAAGGGCAAGGACGACGCGGCCGGTATCTCCTATCTCGATGCGCTGTTCCACAATGTCCCCGTCCAGGACAGCAGCGCTCGTGCCCAGCTGCAGACATTCGTCGGCGGCAAGGGCGACGTCATGATCGACTACGAGAACGACGCCATCTTCGCGCAGCAGCACGGCGCGGCCGTCGATTACGTGATCCCCGACCAGACCATCCTGATCGAGAACCCGGTCGCCGTCACGTCGAAGTCCTCCCACCCCGAGCAGGCCAAGGCGTTCCTCGACTTCCTGTACTCGCCGACCGCACAACAGCTCTTCGCCAAGAACGGCTACCGCCCGGTCGTGACCGGGATCGCGCCAGCGGGTGAGTTCAAGACGCCCACGGGCCTCTTCACGATCGGCGACCTCGGGGGCTGGACCGCGGTCAACACGAAATTCTTTGACCCGACCAACAGCGTGATGGCCACGATTGAAAACAAGCTCGGGGTCCCGACAAAGAAGTGACCGCGGCAGTCGCTGAGCCGACCACGAAGGCGCCCGCCCGCCGTGTGCCGTCGGGCGCCGCCGGCCTGGGCCTTGGCGTCGGCGTGGCGACGCTCTACCTCAGCGCGATCGTCTTGGTCCCCCTCGCGGCGATCGTCACCCGGGCCGGCTCCCACGGGTGGTCGGCGTTCTGGCGGGCCGTCACGACGCCGGAATCGTGGGCGGCCCTGCGCTTCACCCTTCTGCTCGGCCTCGCCGTCGCCGTCGTCAACGCCGTCGTCGGCACCCTCGTGGCGTGGGTCCTCGTGCGCGACGACTTCCCTGGCCGGCAGGTCGTGGACGCACTGATCGACCTCCCGTTCGCGCTGCCGACGATCGTGGCCGGCCTCGTGCTGCTCGCCCTCTACGGCACCAACAGCCCTGTCCACCTCAACCTCGCGTACGCCCGGACCGGGGTCATGGCGGCCCTACTCTTCGTCACACTGCCCTTCGTGGTCCGGACCGTACAGCCGGTGCTGATCGAGTTCGACCAGGAGATGGAGGAGGCGGCCGCGTCGCTCGGCGCGTCGCGCGTGACCATCTTCCGGCGGATCGTGCTGCCCAACCTGGTGCCGGCGATCGCCGCCGGTACGGCCTTGTCGTTCGCCCGGGCGATCAGCGAGTTCGGTGCGACGGTGCTCATCTCGGGCAACATCCCCTTCAAGACCGAGGTGGCGTCCGTGCACATCTTCAGCCAGATCGAGAGCGACAACTCCGTTGGCGCCGCCGCGGTATCGACCGTGCTTCTCGTCGCTGCGCTGGTCGTCCTCGTGGCCTTGCAGGCGCTGCAGCGGTGGGTGGTGAAGCGTGCGTAAGACCCGGCCCGGCAAGCTCGTGCTCCGCGCCGTTGTGCTGGTGTACGTCGGCTTCCTGGTCGCCCTCCCGGTGGGACTGATCGCCTGGCGGACCTTCGCGCACGGGGCCGGCCCGGTATGGCACAGCCTCACGAGCGCGAACGCTCGTCACGCGCTCAAGGTCACTGCCGAGGTAGCCGTGATCGCCGTCGTGGCCAACACGATCTTCGGGGTGGGCGCGGCGGTGCTGCTCGTGCGCCACCGCTTCCCGGGGCGACGGGTGATCGACGCCCTCATCGACCTGCCGCTCGCGGTTTCCCCGGTGGTCGTGGGCCTGGCCCTCATCCTCGTGTACGGGAAGACGACCGGGTTCGGCGGCTGGCTCGCGGACCACGGCATCAGGATCATCTTCGCGGTCCCCGGCATGGTGCTTGCGACCATATTCGTGTCCCTCCCGCTGGTGGTGCGGGAGGTCGCGCCCGTGCTCGAGGAGATCGGCGTGGAGCAGGAGCAGGCGGCGTGGACGCTCGGCGCGTCGACGGCGCAGGCGTTCCGCCGGGTGACGGTGCCGGCCATCCGCTGGGCGCTCGCGTACGGCGTGGTCCTCACCCTCGCCCGCGCCCTTGGCGAGTACGGGGCGGTGGCGGTCGTGTCCGGCCGGCTCGTCGGCAAGACCCAAACGGCGACACTTTTCGTCGAGGAGCGGTACCAGAACTTCGACCAACCCGCGGCCTACGCCATGGCCTTCACGCTGGCCGCAATCGCGGTCGTGATCCTGCTGGGTATCACCGCCCTCAGGCCCAGGGAGCACCGGTGACGATCAGCGCCACGCACCTGACGAAGCGGTTCGGGGACTTCTACGCGCTCCGCGACGTGTCCGTCGAGATCCCGTCAGGGTCGCTCACCGCGCTGCTCGGCCCGTCGGGAGGCGGCAAGTCGACACTGCTGCGCATCATCGCCGGGCTCGAGGCCCCTGACGAGGGCAGCGTCGAGATCGGCGGGTCGGACTCGACGCACCTGCCGCCCCAACGGCGCAACGTGGGGTTCGTCTTCCAGCACTATGCCGCGTTCAAGCACATGACCGTCGCCCGCAACGTCGCCTTCGGTCTCGAAATCCGCAAGCGCCCCAAGGCCGAGATCAAGCGGCGTGTGGGCGAGCTTCTCGAGCTCGTCCACATGGGGCAGTTCGCCGATCGTTACCCGTCGCAGCTGTCGGGTGGCCAACGCCAGCGGATGGCACTCGCCCGCGCGCTCGCCGTGGAGCCCGAGGTCCTCCTCCTCGACGAGCCATTCGGCGCCCTCGACGCCCAGGTACGCAAGGAACTGCGGACCTGGCTGCGCCGGCTCCACGACGAGGTCCACGTCACGACCGTGTTCGTGACGCACGACCAGGAGGAGGCGATGGAGGTCGCCGACGAGATCGTGATCATCAACCACGGGCAGGTCGAGCAGGCAGGGAGCCCGTCTGACCTGTACGACAAGCCCGCCACCGACTTCGTCATGAGCTTCCTCGGGCCCGTCACACGCCTCCGGGGCAGCGTGGTGCGCCCCCACGACCTCGAACTGTTCCCCACTCCCGAGCCTGACGCGGTCGAGGCGATAGTGCAGCGCGTGTTGCGCCTCGGCTTCGAGGTCCGCGTCGACATGACGAGCGACGACGGTGAAGTCTTCTGGGCACAGCTCACCCGCGGCGAGGCGGAACGCCTCGGTGCAGAGCCTGGCGCGACGTACTTTGTGCGGCCCGTCGTCGGTGCGGCGGTGAGCAGTGCGCACCTCACGCCAGGTGTCCCGCGCGACAGCGCGCCCCCCGGATAGCAGGACGCCGATGGGCCCTTGGCACCGCACCTGGTCCGAGGATCAGCGCTGGACAATCTCGCAGGCGCCATCCGATATCCGAACATGACCATGTCAGAAGGCGTCGGCTCATGCCGGAGCACGGCACGCACGCGGCGGGCGCCGTGGAGTGCACGCTCGGGGGATTGGGGCGAACGCCATCGCGGTGCGTCTGTGACCAACGGCTCGTTGCGCGAGGTCGCCCCTGCGTGAGCCGCGGCCTTCACCCTGGTTGACGAGGCGCCACCCGGCGGCCAACACCAGGGTGTCCCTGGCCCACGCCCACGCGCGTGGCCAGCGCCGCGACGTCGAATGCCGGCAGGGGGCGACGCGTGATTCGACGCGAGGTGCTCATGTCCGCGTCCACGGCCGTCGTCGCAGTCAACGCCGTTGTGGTGCGGCGGCTCGACCTGCGCGCCGGCGGACCGCCCGCTCCCGTGCCAGTCGAAGAGCGGGCGGCGCTCCCACCCGTCGGTTGACCGCTACTCGCGCCACGAGCAACGGGACCTTCGGCCCTGCGCGCACGAGGACAACGCGCCTAGCCCGGTGGGCCCGGTCCGGCTGATGCTCGGGAGGACGAAAGGAGCGACATGACCACCCGCCGAGCCGCCTGCCGCGCCGTAGTTGCCCTCGTGGCGGCCGGTGCGGCGCTCCTGTTCGCGGCATGCAGTGCGACCTCCGCCACCGCCCCGCGTGCACCCGTCGCCAAAGTCCGGATGGTCGACTATGGGTACGACCCGGCGGACCTCACCGTCCCGAAGGACTCGGTCATCTTCGTCGTCAACGACGGCAAAGTGGCGCACTCGTGGATCATCCCGAAAGTGGGCGTCGGTACACAGGACCTGCCCCCAGGCGGGACACAGGACCTCGACCTCACCGGCATCCCACCCGGGACCTACCACGTCACGTGCGACCTTGCAGGACACGCCGCGCTCGGGTCCGTCGGAACGATCACGATCACGAAGTGAGAGGCCTGGGCCAACGACCTGGCAACGCGTAAGGCACCGGCCACGGTCGTGAATGCGGCGCAGATCTCCGGCAAGGTGCTCAAGGCTGCAGTGCGCGCCAACTGCCTGCCGTCCAACCCGATCGGAGACGCAGCCCTCACAGAGGACAAGGTGGAGGGACATGATGGGTGCGATCGGCGCCTCCACCGCCGCCGAGAGGGCACGCCCGGTGGATGCCCCACGACTCGCCAAAGAAGTCGCTCCACCTCGACTCCGCACCGTGAGCTAAAGGCCACCTTTCGCGCGGTGTCCCAGGTGGCCGCCACTACCGACGCCCAGGGCCGGGCGCTCCCAACCAGGGGCACGGGCTCGGCGAGGGGTGCGCCACTCCTGCAGACCTAGCCCCTGTCTGCCGGGCATACCCCGGCCGGACAGGCGGCTCAAGGACCGCACCGTCTTCCGACACGCAGCCGCATCCCTCACGTCGTCGGCCTCCCCTACCAACGCCAAGACTCGGCACTGCCGGAGCGCCTCGGCGCCCATCGGATCGAACGCCCGCTTAACCGTGGCAAAGTTCTCGATCGAGCCCGCCAGTGAACGGGCGAAGGCTCCAGGTAGGTCCTGGCAACCCGTGGCCGGGTTCTGAGCACCGTTGGAAATTCAATGGGATCCTTCGCCCGGCCCGTTCAAGTCTGGAGGCCACATGCGCAGTGACATCCGTGAAGGTGGAACGTTCCCCAACTATGAGCTGGCTGATCATTCTGGCAAGCGGCGGTCGCTGTCAGAGCTCCAAGGGGGCAACGCGATGGTGCTCCACCTCTCCCGTGGCGGTTTCGATCCGAAGGAGCATCAGTTCGTTCGGCGATTGGTCGACGCCTATCCCGAGTTCCGGAATGCCTACACACGGCTCGTGCTCATCTCGACCGACAATCAGCTGAACATCAATGAGTTCCGCGACGCGATAGGCGCCACGTGGCCGTTCCTGTCCGACCCGGACCGGACCGTTCAAAAGGACCTGGACATCAGGGAGTTCACGGACGAGCCGCACGATCCGATGATTCCGCACACGTTCGTCCTCGGGCCCGGCCTCGAGATCTTCAAGGTCTACAACGGCTACTGGTATTGGGGCCGGCCGACAATGGCAGAGCTGCACCTGGACCTGCGGGCTGTCTTTCAGAAGATCCGCCCAGACTTCGACCTGGCCTCCCCGGGACTGAAGGAGGCTTGGGAGCGAGGAGACCGCGACCGGTTCCTCGTCGACACGCTGGAGGAGCCGATCCGCTACACCGAAGGCAAGAGCATCGGGATCAAACGGTGATCGCGCCGGGAGGGCGGCCACTTTCTGCTATCTCTGACGACGAGGCGTGGAGCCCCAATCCGTTCGCGCGCGGATCGGAACGGAGCCCAGTCGTGGCCCCCGGACCGCTCTTCGAAGGGTCGCACCGCTGGGGGTGACCGTGAACCCGGAAGCGCGCGCATGCAGGTGCGAAGCGGTCGGCCCGGCGCGACAATGCGCCAGGGCTGACTGGAAGAGACACCGATGAGCACGCACGGACAGAGCGGCGGAGCCGGTGGGGAAGATGGCGGCGACCACCTTGAGCTGAAGCTCGAGGTGGTCGTGATCCCCGTGGCCGATGCGGACCGTTCCAAGGAGTTCTATGCCGGCCTCGGATGGAGGCTCGACGCCGACTTCTCATTTGAGAACGGGTTCCGGGTCGTGCAGTTCACGCCCCCCGGATCGCCGTGCTCCGTGCAGTTCGGCACCAAGATCACCGGTGCCCCGCCCGGATCGGCGCACGGCCTGTACCTGGTCGTGCCCGACATCGATGCCGCGCACGACGCGCTCACGAGCCACGGAGCCAAGGTGAGCGAGGTCTTCCATTCCGGAGCGCCGGGGGCCCAACTCGATCCCGAGGGGGCGAGCGGCCGGGTCAGCGGGCCGGAGCCGGACCATAAGAGCTACGGCTCGTTTGCGGCGTTCGAGGACCCGGACGGCAACAGCTGGCTGCTGCAGGAGGTGACCGACCGCCTCCCGGGTCGGCTGGACCCGACCATCACCTCGTTCCGCTCTGTCACCGACCTGGCTGCGGCCCTGCGACGCGCCGAGTCAGCACACGGCGAGCATGAGCGGCGCATCGGCAAGGCCGACCCGGATTGGCCCGACTGGTACGCCGAGTACATGACGCGCGAGCAGACTGGCCAGGAGCTGCCTTCGTGAGCGACTTCGACGTGATCGTGCTGGGCGGCGGTGCACCCGGCGAGCACTGCGCAGCAGCGATTGCGGCGAGGGGGCTTCGGGTTGCGGTCGTCGAGAGGGAGCTGGTCGGCGGCGAGTGCTCCTACTGGGCGTGCATCCCCTCCAAGTCGCTGTTGCGCCCAGGCGAAGCAGTCCAGGGCGCCCGTGACGTCGGTGCCAGCGCACAGGTGAGCGTCAAGGCGGCGCTGGAGTGGCGCGACTACATGGTGTCGGACTATTCGGACGCGGGACAGCAACGATGGCTGGCGGAGCAGGGTATTGCGCTCATCCGTGGCGTCGGTCGGCTCGCCGGGCCCGGCGCAGTCGAAGTAAACGGCACCCGGCACACCGCCGAGCACATCGTTGTGGCGACCGGTTCGGGTCCCGTCGTGCCCCCTGTCCCCGGGCTCGACGGTCTGGAGGGGGTGTGGGGCACGCGGGAGGCGACGGGCATGAAGTCCGTCCCCCGCCGCCTGATCGTGCTCGGTGGCGGTTCGGCCGGTGTCGAGATCGCGCAGGTGGTGCGGCGGCTGGGTGGCGAGACGGTGCTCGTCGAGGCCGCCGATCGGGTGGTCCCCCGCGAGCCCGCCCCACTGGGCGAGGCGCTCGCCGAGGCATTGCGGCGGGACGGGATCGAGCTGCGCCTCGGAGTCCGCGCTGCCGAGGCGTTGCGCGACGGGGACGACTACGTGGTGAAGCTCTCGGATGGCACCGAGGTGCGGGGTGAGCGGCTGCTTGTGGCCACGGGTCGCCGTCCCCGCGTCGACGGGATCGGGCTGGAGACCGTTGGCGTCGAGGCCGACCCGCGCGGGATCCGGGTCGACGAGTACCTGCGTGCCGGCGAACGGGTCTGGGCCATTGGTGATGTCAACGGGATCTGGCCGTTGACCCACGTCGGCGAGTACGAGGGCGACGTCGTGGCGGCGAACATCGCCGGAGAGCGCCACCCGGCGAACTACGAGGCTGTGCCGCGTGTGACCTACACCGACCCGCAGGCTGCTGCGGTCGGGGCCGCGGAGGCACCCTACAGCACGACGACGCGGTTGTCGGACGTACCCAAGACCGCCACGTACAGCCATGCGTACGCGGAGTCGAACGGGTTCCTGACGTTGCTCAGCGACGGCGCCCGGTTGACCGGCGCCTATGCGCTCGGACCTGAGGCCGGTGAGTGGCTGCAGCAGGCGACGCTGGCCATACGCGCCCGCGTACCGATCGAAGTGCTGAGCGACACCATCCAGCCCTTCCCCAGCTTTTCGGGGATCTTCGACGCAGCCTTCAAGGCACTCCGTATGGAGATCGCCCGGATGCCGCCGCTCCCGCAGCCGGTGCAGGCGCAGGCGGCACGGCCATGACCCAAAGAGTGGTGAAGTCCGCGCGGATCACCTGGGGGCACGCGGCGAGCTGGCCGGCGGGAGCCCGGTCGTGATCAGGGTTGCGCGCACCTGGTGGGAACATGACGCGGTCGCCCTGACCCGTCGAGATTGCGGAAGTGTGTGTTCGTGATTGACGTCGGCTCCGCACCTGTCCGGAAGCGGGTGTGAGGCCCAACCAGTGGAGGTAGCGGATGGCTGATCTCCCACCGCCCCCCGAGGGGATCGTGCTCGCCCATTTCATCGTCTCCGACGATGTCGAGCGCTCGCGGCGCTTCTATACGGAAGTGCTCGGGGGCAGGGTCGCCTTCTCTGGGCCAGGAGGGCTGACCTACGTCGCACTGTCCAACAGTTGGGTCATCATCAACGGCGGTGGAGGCCCGACGGATGACAAGCCGGAGGTGACCCTCGAGGCGCCTCGCGATCCCGACCGGGTCAGCAGCTTCCTCAACATTCGAGTGAAAGACATCAAGGCGGTGTACGCCGAATGGAGTGCCCGGGGTGCTCAATTCCTGACGCCTCCGAAGCAGCACCAGTACGAGATCCGTTGCTACATGCGCGACCCCGATGGCCATCTGATCGAGGTGGGGCAGACCACGGACCCGGGAGGGGACTGGGTGCCCGCTCACTGGCCATCAAGCCCGCTCATCGAGGGCCCATCGTGAGCGACGTTGCGTCGGCACGGGCCCGATACCGGCAGTTTGCCGCGGCGCCCCGACCTCGTGCCATTACCCGGCTGGGCCCCTCCCGATACAGCGATACAGAGATGATCGCGGTTCAGCGGTTCACCTTCGTTCATCGACCAAACCGGTTGTGAGGACGTGAACGGTCGCCTTCCGGACCCACGCTTGAACCTGATCTACCACCTGGAAGCGACGGTCGGTGATCCCCAGGACGTCGGTGAGATCTCCGCCGGGCACCGGCGCATCGTCCCACTGACAGGCGGGACCTTCAGCGGGCCTGGGCTGCGCGGGTCGCTGCGTCAGGGAGCGAGCGCTGATTGGCAGGTCATCCTTCCGGACGGCACTGCCCTCGGCGACGTCCGCTACACGCTGGAAACCGAACAGGGGCATCTGCTGTACGTCCAGTCTCAGGGTGTGCGCTACGGGAGCCGGGAGGTCCTCGGGCGCCTCGCGCGTGGGGAAGACGTCGGCGCGGACGAATACACCTTCCGGACCTCGGTCAAGATCGAGACGGGGGCCTCCGACCTCGACTGGTTGAACAAGGGCATATTTGTCGGCGTCGGAGGCCGGCAGCCTGGAGGTGTGATCTACGAGGTCTATCTCGTGACATGAGCCGTCCATCCGACCCCAGAGAGCCATCGGCGGCACCTCGCGTCGGCGACTCCAACGCCGCGCACAAGGTCGTCATCGTTACCGGAGCTTCCCAAGGCATTGGCGCGGGCGTTGCAGAAGGCTTCCGGGGCGCCGGATACGCGGTCGTGGGCGCGTCGCGCTCGATCACCCCCTCCGACATGCCCGATTTCCTCACCGTGAGGGGTGACATTGCTGAGGTCGAGTCCGCCCGGACAATCGTGGAGCAGGCGGTCAGCCGTTTTGGGCGCATCGACAGCCTGATCAACAACGCAGGGATCTTCATCAGCAAGCAGTTCGTCGACTACACGCTCGAGGACTACCTGGCGATTACCGCCGTGAACTTGACGGGGTTCTTCCACATCACCCAGAACGTCATCCGGCAGATGCTCGCTCAGGGCACCGGTGGTCACATCGTCAACGTCACGACGAGCCTGGTCGACCACGCCGAGAGCGAGAACCCATCTGCTCTTGTGTCGCTCACCAAGGGTGGACTGGCCGCCGTGACGCGCTCACTGGCAATCGAGTACGCGTCGCGCGGCGTGAGAGTCAATGCGGTCGCGCTCGGGGTCATACAAGACCCGGTCGATGAGCCAGCGTCGTATGAGCGCCTGGCTCACCTCCACCCGCTGGGCCGAGTCGGCGGGATCAGTGACGTGGTCGAGGGGATCCTCTACCTCGAGCATGCCTCATTCGTCACGGGAGTTGTCCTGCATATCGACGGTGGTCAGTCCGCGGGGCGCTGATTTGCCAACCGATCTGGGCTGGCGACCAACATGTTGCCGTCCGCACCGTGGAAGCGCCCGACGAAGACATCGGAGGCTCGAGATGTCGTGTCCTCAACTGACTCTCGGCGATTAGCCGGCTCTCGCGATCTCCATGTTGGGAGGCGAGCGCGATGACGCCGGCGCATCGGGGGGGCGAGCAACCGAACCTCTGTCGGTGCACCACCTGAACTGCGGGAGCCTCGTGGGTGATAGCGTGCATGCACCTCTTCGCCGCTTGGTCATCACGGTCTTGGGTGTCGAAATGGGGGTTCGGATGCCGTGGTTCCCGGAATTCGCCGAGGCGGCTGAGCTCGCACGTGGGCAGACTCAGTCTTCAGGACTGGCTGATCCGGTGGCGACGTACCTCGAAGCCCTCAATTCTGGCGACGCTCACACGCTGGAGACCGTGTGGCCTGGCGAGCTGGTCATCTACGACCCGCGAGCGGGTGAGGTTCGTGGCCATCGGCAGTTGCGACGATTTGTCCGCGAGAACCGCTCGTGGCTGGTTGAACACCGCGCCCGTATTGACACCGTGGCCTCCGTTGTAGATGGTGGGCGCGCCGTCGTGGAACTGCAGGCCCACTTGCCCGGCGATAGGACGGAAGTGATCTGGCCCGTCGCTGTCGTCGCTGAATCATTTGATGCCCACTCAGTGGTGTTCCGCACCTATTGCAGCCGAATTCCCTTCGACGGACAGCGTCACGTGAGGCCGCCCGTACTCCCATCTTCGGACGCTCACCCAGGTGACGTGGTCGCGCTCTACCAGGTCGCTCTAGCCACTGGGGACGCGGACGCGATCGTGAGCACGTTTGCACCCGACGGCTACTATCGCGAGCCGGTCGGCCCCCACTCGACTCACCGGGGCACGCGGGAGTTGCGCTCGTTCTTCACTAGCTGCTTCAGCGCCGGCGGAGGCATCGCCCTCGAGCACTGCATGGTGACCGACGACGGGGTGCGGTGCGCCCTTGAATACAACTGTGTCCGTTGGGGCAGCCATGACCTGCCGGCCCAGGCGGGGATCGGCGTCTTCGAACGCAACGCCGATGGCCAACTCGCCGCCGTCCGGATCTATGACGACGTCGATGCGCCTCTGGAAGGACACATGTGAGGATGGAATCCTTGGCGCGTCTTTGGCGTGCCTGCACGGGGTGACCGTCGATGTCACAAATGGACGCCGGCAGGCTCGACGTCCCGACCGCTGTCGAGCCGGATAGCCGACCTGGGCAACACGCTGCGCGACTATGGCGCAAGACTGAAGACAGTCGCGCATGGTGTCGACGGCCATGTCGCCCCTCCGCCGGCACAGAACCCGACACGCGGTTCGGCAGTCGCCTGGCGCGACGGTCAGACCGGAACCACTCGGACGTTGGCGTGGTTGGCGGCGAGGCGCGCGAGGTCTTCGGTGTCGTGGGTGAGAATGAGGCCACCGCCGAGGCGGATCGCGGTCGCCACCACGAGTGCGTCGATCGCCATCTCGCTACCGGCCCCGATCGCGGCAAGGAGATGGCCGGCGACGCGCGCGACCCGCACGCCCGTCGTGACGACCCTTGCGTACCCCCGCCCGAGTTCGAGATCTATCGCCTCGTCCATGCCGCTGCCCCGGTAGAGCTCGACGAGGGTCACCGAAGGGATTCGGACCGGCTCACCGCGGTGCTGCGCTGAGCGCATCGCTGCGCGGACACGCTCATGGCGAGTGGGTGCCGACCGTGGACGCGCGAGCGCCGAGAGCGCCTCGCTGTCGAGGATCAAGGCCACAGGGCGTCGTACTCCTCGACCAGTTCGGTACGCACGACGCCAAACTCCGCGTCGAGCTCATCGAGGTAGTCCGCTAGGGCGTCGCGCTCGAGTTCGTGCTCGATGGCGCGGGCCACAAACCCGCTGAGCCCGCGACCCCCGACGTGCTCCTCCACGCGGCTGGCGAGGTCCTCGTCAACGCTGACTGACCACTTCCTGACGGCCATCGTAGAATCCTACCATAGTAGGAATATCACCAGGGGTGGATCATCTCGAGCCAGTTCTGGGCGGCGACGCCGGAGCTGCTGAGGGGGGAGATCGTGTACACCGGGATACTCCCATATGGTCTACCATATGGCCCATGGCAAGGCGTGAAGTGCTCGTGCAGCTTGATGATCAGCTGGTCGCCGAGCTGGACACCTTGGCCCGCCGGCGTGGGGTCAGCCGGTCGGAGCTGCTGCGACAAGGGGCGCTCGCAGTCCTGGAAGCTGACGAGCTCTCCGCCGCCGATGTCGAGCTCCAGGAGGCCTACCGGCGTCATCCGCAGGACCCTGCGCTGGTCGACGCGGCGGCCCGGCTCGCGTCGGGGACCGCACCTGAGTGGTAGCGCGGGGCGAGCTGTACTGGGCGGACCTCGGGACGCCGGCGGGCCGGCGGCCAGTGTGCGTTCTGACCCGGGGCGCCGCCATCGCCGTGCTGCGCACCGTCACGTGCGCGCCGATCACGCGCACCGTCCGCGGCATCCGCTCGGAGGTGGAGGTCGGCGCTGGTCAAGGCTTGCCGCAAACCAGCGTCATCTCGTGCGACAACCTCCTCACGGTGCCCCAGGCGGGGCTCGACGATCAGCCAGTCGGACGGCTCGACGAGGTCAAACGCGCAGAGCTCGACCGCGCGCTCCGTTACGCCCTCGGCATTCGCTACTGATCTCTCGGCGCCCACGGCCTTGCCGTCGCAGACCGGCTTGGTGCCACGGTCCGCGGTCGTCGCGGCGTCAGGACATCGTGCCCGGGCTCGAGCGGTGTTGAG
>Ga0070741_10005777_pt1 | contig 27103 bp, 20 predicted proteins | sample Coa_R1_4_FD_66440 | JGI IMG/M metagenome (GOLD analysis project Ga0070741, IMG submission 66440) | Surface soil microbial communities from Centralia Pennsylvania, which are recovering from an underground coalmine fire - Coalmine... | ecosystem: Environmental > Terrestrial > Soil > Unclassified ...
GGCTGCAGTGATGGCTTGGGCACAGCGCAAGTCGGACTGCTGACCTCCACCAATAACTGCTCCAACTCTGGCGGAACTTGCGGAGCAGCACCGGCCGGCTCAGTCACCATCGCCGCAGCTGCTACCACTGTCACGGTGGCTACAACCGCAGTTACAGCGAACAGCCAGATTCTCATCCAGGAAGATTCCACCTTGGGAACGCGACTTTCGGTGACCTGCAATACCACAACGGGACGCCTTTATACCGTCACAACGCGCACGGCAGGCACGAGTTTTGTTATAACGTCCAGTGCAGCACCGACCACCAACCCAGCCTGCCTTAACTATTTCATCATCAATTAAATGGGATTAGTTTCCAGCCACCAAGCCGGCTACATGGAACTCGACGGTGCAACCAAAGATGCCGACTGTGAACGGGTGGACGTTCACGGTGGAGTGTCCAAGCAACTCGGCTGCTGCAACTTATTCGAGCACGAAGACTCCCGCCCTAAGCAGTTCCGCTGTGGAACGTGTGAATACGTCCGCTCCCGCGGCGGGCTGGGTGCCAGATTGAGAGCAAAGTGAACGAACACGACGGAACTATCGCAGTCGATCTTGACGGGACACTCGCCTTCTACGACAAGTGGCGCGGTATCGACCACATAGGCCGGCCCATCCCGCGCATGCTGACGCGGGTGAAGATGTGGCTACGGCAGAAGCGCAAGGTGGTTATTTTTACGGCGCGCGTATCGAAAGCGGATCAGGCCGCTTCGGCGAAGAAATATATCGAAGCCTGGTGCGAGAAGCACATCGGGCAAAAGCTTCCGGTCACGGCGCTGAAGACGCTCGACATGGTGGAATTCTACGATGATCGCGCGATTCAGGTTAAGCGCAACACCGGGGAGAGAGTCGACGGACAGTGAGATTCCCTTTCGTTTCCCGCTCCATGCACGACGAGTTGGTTCGCCAGTACGAGGCGCGACTGGCCGAAAAAGACTTAATCATTGCGAACCTCGACACTGAACGCCGCCAAGTCTGGAACCGTCTGCACAAACAGATTTTCGGAATGCCCATGTGGAAGGATGAACCCACGGCGCCAGTTGACCACGAAACTGCCAGCCCGCAGCCGAGTGATGCGCAACAGCGGGAAGACGCCAACAGTTTGCAGAGCCTGCTACTCAAAGCCAACGGGCGGGCCTCGAAGATTGGCCGGATGATCACGGCCAAGAACATCCGCAAGGTAGCGCGTTCGGCGGGAGAAGTAGGCAGAGAGCAGGTTCGCGGATTGATGGCCGAAGCAGAAGCCTTGGGGAAAGCAGCGGTTCAGCCGGCAACTCAACCTCATCCAGAAACGGGAACGTAAATGCGTAGTCTGTTGTTACTGCTGTGTCTGTTTTCGGTTGGCTGCATGAAACACAAGATCGATGTGCGCTTGCCGGACGTCGTCATACCCAAAGAAGCCATCGTGAGCGATGTCGTGCTCGAGGGCTGCAAAAACGTGCAAGCCAGTCCTCCCGCGGGCTGTAAACGTACCCGCCTTTCCTACAGGAAAGGTTCAGAGAAAATCCAGATTCACCAATAACCCATGGCCATTGTCTCTGACGGAATCATTCCAGATCAGGCATCGAATTCCGGCGCCGCTTCGGTGCTTCCGCAAACTGCCGAGCAGGGCCAGGAGCGAACCCCCGACGCTCCCATGGCGGGCAAGCCGGAAGAGAAGCGCAAACAGGAAGGCATCCCCGATGAGGAAAAGCAGTCGCTCATGCGGGTGCGCCGCCTCTACAAAGAGAAGTGGCATACAGTTCGCCGCAAGGTAATCCGCCGGGTACTCAAGGCGTACGAATTCTTCAAAGGCAACCAGTTCATCGCTTTCGACCCTGAAAACTTCCAGTGGTTCGATCCCATAGAAGCAGCCCTTGAAGGCCAAGAGGATCCGGAAGACCTTGACCTCTATAAGTTCACGAACAACGTTTACCAAATGCTGACTGGCGGATTCGTTGCAGGCTTGTCGCCAGACATCCCGAAAACTGCTTTCTTCCCGGATGATGCTTCCGATCCAGACGACCTCTCGACCGCGAAAGATGCCTCCGATGTCGTCGCGATCGTCGAACGTAAGAACAACATCAAGACGCTACAGAAGCAGGAATTGTTGTTGCTCTGGCTTGCCGGCGCCTACTTCTCCTACACGCGTTACATCGTCGACGAGGACCGCGCGGGAACGAAACAGGAACCGGTATATGCGGACGTTCCCCAGCAGGTGACTCCGGACCGCTTTGTTTGTCCCGAGTGCGGCAATGAAGAACCTGCGGCTGGCATAAATATCCCGGCATGCAAGAACTGCGGCCACGAAATGACGGAATCGGACTTCTACCCGGGCGAAACCATGCCTATGCCTACCCAAGTAGGCCAGCAGGAAGTGCCGAACGGCATGACGGCAGTTGATCTGTTCGGGCCGCTGAATGTCGATGCCGCTCCGAACGCCAAGAAAATTTCGCAGACTCCTATTCTCGATCTGCAGGACGAAATCGATATCGGCTATCTCCGGTCCATGTATCCGGATGCCTGGGATGAACTGAAGCAGTCGACAACCGGCTCCTCGATTGAAGGCGAACTTGAGCGGGTTGCCCGCCAGCACGTTTATTCGGCCTTGGGCGGCAGAAACAACATGACGGGAGAGATCATGCCAACACTCTCCCGCTGCTGGATTACGCCGCAAGCCTTTGGCGTGCTCGACGACAAAACCATGGCCCAGCGGCTAAAGGCTCGCTTCCCCAAGGGCTGCAAGCTGGTTTCAGTTGGCGACGTCTTCCTAGAAGCGCGCCCGGAAAAACTAACCGATCACTGGACACACTGCGCAGCCTTCGATGCACACGAGTTTGGACTGTTCCCGCCGGCCGTGGGCGATTCAGCTATCGAAGTTCAGGAGCGCATCAACGACGTCGCCAACATCACCCATGAGCACATGGACCGCAACGCCTCCCCATCGCTGATCACGGATGAGGACGTAATCGACACCAAGGCGCTCAGCGGCAAGCCATTCCCGCCAGGAGTGATTACCGGAATTAAGCGGAAAACCTCGCAAGGCCAAGTACCAATCCGCGACCTGATGTTTCAGCCGGAAATTCATATTGACCAGCACATCTATGACTATGGCGACAAGCTGGTATTCCTGGCGCAGCTGCTTTCGGGAGTCACACCGCAGGTGTTCGGGGGCTCCGGTGATCCGCACATTGAGACCGCATCCGGGCAGAAGCAGCAACTGAATACCGCCCTTGGCCGCCTGGGATTGTTCTGGGATCAGATCAGGGATGAGCACGCGCAGCGCGCCATGATCATCGTGAAAACCACGATCCAGAACATGGGCGGGGAACTGCGCGACACCATCAAGGACGATGGCACCGAATTCCAGAACCGCGCCGTTGACCTCGACAACATGAAAGGCCAGATCCACGCACATCCGGAGACTGACCAGGGATTCCCGCAGACCTACGCCGAGATTCGCGACCGCATCGAGCGCTTCATCGAGATGGCCAAAGACAATCTGTATATCCAGGCCATGCTCGAGGTGCCGACTAATCAGAAAATCGTAGCACTCTATACGCTGCCATCGAACATGGTTGTCCCCAAAGATGCGAAGCGGAAGAAGGTACTGCAGGTCATCAACCAGCTGATCCAGGACGCCGACCAGGGCGTTCCGATGCAGCAGGTTCCTAACCCGATGGTGCCCGGGCAAATGATGTTCATGCCCACTCGCCTGCCTGATTCTGACTTCGATTCGCCCTTCGAAGATGTGGTCGACGTGGTGAAGGAGTGGGCAGAAGAGCATTGGCAGATGGCGCAAACCGATCCGCCAGCCTTTGAGAACATTCGCGCGTACTACCGGCTTGCTGTGCAGTTTGCCACGCAAGAGCAAATCAAGCAGCAAGCGGCACAGCAACTGGCCGCTGGTGCTTCTGAGGGAGAAGCACCGGCAGCGCCAGCCCAAGCAAACCCATGACGTTCTGAGCACAACCTGAAGAAAGGAATGTTTAGCCCGCCCGCGCGCGGGCTTTTCTATTTATGGCAACACAAGCCGTAACACCAGCAGCACCCGCAGCACCTCCGGTCAGTAGCGAATCCGTATCATCGACTCCGGCGGTAGAAACTCCATCGTCTACGCCTGCGGCTCCAGCGACGCCAGAGCCAATCAGTTACAAGGCCGGTGAGAGCGATCAGGAACTCTTAGCGCGTATCACTCGCGAAAAAGCTGAGAAAACTGCGCAGCCAGCCACGCCGGCGACGCCTGCCACCGAAGTTGCGCAACCTGCCACGCCCGTAGAAAAGAAAACCGAGCCTGCACAGCCCGAGACTCCTCCCGCCGAACCTGCCGACCTCGATGACGAGCAGAAAGAGATGCTCGCACAACTCGAGACTGAACTCATGGCCGGCGAAGAGGTAGAAGGCGTACTCAGCCCCAAGGCACTCGCCGAGCATGCCGACCTAAAGCCGATTCTCGAGAAGAATCCGGAATTCAAGGGCCAGCTAATGAAGACGGCTCGCCTGGCCTCCGAAGCCGTCAAATATCAGGAAATCTTTACCACGCCGGAGCAGGCCGCCGAAGCCAACGAGCTGGCGACCGCGTATGGCCCCATTCGCGACAGCTTCCAATCGATTCAGAAGCCGGAAGACGCCCGCAGCGTACTCGAACAGATTGCCAAGCAAAGCCTGATGGTCGACGAGGCGGGCAATCCGGTAACAGGGCCGGACGGCAAGCAACTGGTGCATGAATCCTTCGCTCATTTCCTCGACGGCGTTTATACGCACGTCGCCAACTATTCCATCCAGCAGATGCAGCGCAGCGGGCAGGTTCCTGCCGAAGTGTTGCCCCTATTGAACGCTGCCCTGGATGTACAGCGCGCACAGCTTCAGAAAGAAGTCGCCAAAGGTGGCGATGAAGCAGAAGACGCGCAAGGACTTCTCGCAGCCCTGGACACCCTCAAAGAGCGTATTTCGCCTGCTCGCTCTCAGGCGTCAGAGGAAATTCCAGAGCATGTGAAACAACGACTGGCCGATATAGAACAGCGTGAACAGAAGCTGGCTCGCGACCAGCAGCAGGCCCGTCAGCAAGAGCAAGTAGCGTTTGAAGAGAAGTTTGAAACTACCGTCGATCAGCGGCTAAACCCGCTGATGGATCGGCTGCTCGAGAAGATGGACGTTCCCGACTTCAACCGGGAAACGGCCAAAGCCAGAATCGCCGAAGCCTTAGCGGAACGCCTGCTTGCGAACCAGCATTACGTTCGCGCGGCTCGCTCTCTGAAAGGGCAAGGCATCTCTGACGACGTCCTGAAACAGCGTGTGGCCCTGGCTATGCGCAACGTGCAGGAGATATTGGCCGATGTCGCTCGTCCCATCATCAACGAAGCCAAAGGCAGCTTCAAAAAGTCTCAAGACGCGAAATCCGCCAAGTTAGCCTCGCAGATCGACGCTTCTAAATCCGAGCCCAAGGGCGGCACCGCTGTACCTACGCCCCCGCCTGTCCCAAAGAAACACGAACTCTTGCCTGAATTCCGCCGACAGTACAAAGCCCAGACGGGCGATGTGCCTTCGGACCGGGAAGAGATGGCGTTCCTCACGGACAGGCCAATCAACGGATTTAAGTGGCAAACGTCTGCGTGAAACCTTCACCGACTGAGACTTAGCGCCACTTAGGCGCAGAAAGGGAGAACTCCATTGCCTGCTCTAACTAGTGCGGGAACTGTTTCGGTTCAACTCGAAGCAGTTTCGGAAGCCCTTCCTCTCATGGTGGAGAAGGAAGGCACCCTGGACAAAATGATCCAGGACCGCGGACGGGCGAAACGAGTTTCAACTCGTAACTACCGTATTCCGCTCAAGACCAACCTGCCCGGCTCGGTGTCGAAGATCAACCTTGACCAGGGCGATTTCCCGCGCGGCTCCGGGACCGGCTACGACCTCTTCCAAGTCACGCCGCTGGCTTTCACGGTTCCTTTGGAACTCACGAAGCTGGTGGAACTGACTGGGAAAGGCCAAGACGTGGCGACCGTCGATGTGGTCAATGACAACATCGCCGACGCTGCGGCCGCTCTCCGGCGCTTCCGCGACGTATTCCTCCAAACCGCTGGCACGGGCCAGTTGGCGACTGTCGCTTCCACCTATGCTGGTGGTGGCGCAAACCCAATCACTCTGGCTTCGACGCCTTTCGGGGCGCGCTTGCTTGCTAAGGACCAAACCGTTCAGGTTTTCAACCCGACCGGCAACGTTCTGCGCGGTACCATGCGCATCCTGAAAATCCAGAACACCCTGGGTTCAACCCAGACGATCACCGTAGACGCTGTGCCCGCCGGCACGGTCGCCAACGACCTGATCATGGTGGCTGGTGTCGAGCAGGGCACGCCCATTTTCATCAACGGCATCCCGGTATTCCACTCGACGAGTGCAACCGGAACCTTGATGGGAATCGATCGCTCCAACGTTTACACGCAAGCCAACGGTGTGAACGCTGGCTCGGTTGGCCTCGTACAGCCTCTGCTCCGTCTGGCCATGAACCAGATCCGGCAGGCGCTCGGCGACGATGCCTTAACCGGCATCTTCTTCCACACTCACCCCTCCCAGGGCCAGGCTTACGAAGAGCTTGGCTTCCAGATTCAGTACATTCCGCTGGAAGGCGGAAAGGCTGATGGCATGGATCTGCTGTTCCGCGGGAAGAAGGAAGTCTCGGGCAAGCCGTGGGTGGAAAACATCCACGCTGACCAGACTCGAATCGACCTGATGAACACCAAGGTCTGGGGCAAGGTGAAATGGGGCGACCCGCCGTTCTGGTACGAGTTAGAGGGCCAGCGAGTTTTTCCGATTAGTAACATGGTCGCTCTCAGCCGAAATGCTGATGAGAAAATTCCTTCTGATGGACTCGGAAGCTGTGATGCCAACGAGGCGCAAGCTGAGGATCTTCCTCTTGCAGCGTGAGAGACTAAGCGAAGGAACGCCCCTCGCGGGTGATGCAATAGTCCGGTCTCATGGGAACAAGAACCATGAGAGTGCGGCAGAAATGACCGCACCCACCTACACGGTGAGTAACAAGTCGCTATGGAACCAACGGCTCGCTGACCGGCGGCTGGATTTCGTTCCTTGTGGACGCATACCAGACCTACGTGGACAATCCGCGAGCTGTGGGCTCGATAACTTCGTTGTTAGTGCCAGCTGGTAACTAATGACGAATGGTGTTGACAATTTCCAGAGCAGGAGTAACATCCTGCTCTGGAGTGTTTATATGAAAGAAACCAAGCGCTGTCCGGCATGCGGAGAAGATAAGCCACGGACAGAAGAATTCTATTACTTTCGGCCTGGTCGAACACCTACATCTCCTTTGGTTCCTTACGGTAGATGCAAGCCGTGCCATCGCAAGGCGACACAGGATTGGCGGAAGGAAAATATTGTTCGTGCACGAGCGTGGCGTCGCGAAGACATGCGCAACTTGCGCCAGCAAATCCTGGAGCACTACGGGAAAGCATGTGTGTGCTGCGGGATCGATGAGCCAGCGTTCCTTTCGATAGACCACATTCACGGCGGCGGATCGAAGCACATTAAAACGATGAACACGCACGGGAACTATTACCGATGGCTGGTGAAGAACAATTTTCCTGCTGGCTTCCAGACGCTTTGTCACAACTGCAACCAAGCCAAGGGATACTACGGGTGCTGCCCGCATCAACTCAACGCAAGCCCTGAGAAGCTGCAAGCACTCGGAATGAAGCCGCGCGACAACTTCCCGGTTGCGATCAACGGTAAGATGAAAACCTGTCGGGTGTGTCATCAGGCTAAGCCGTTTGAGCAGTTCATCAACTTTGGTGCGCCAGGAAGCAAGCGGAATGTGTGCAGAGAATGTCGAGCACAAGCAACCCCTAGTCTCGTGGCAGTTTCCCTCGCCACCGAAGCCGAGGTAAAGCGGCTGTTCGCTGAAATCGCGAAACCGCATGGTGCCGTGGAAAAGATGGAAAAGATTGTCACATCCGCTGTCCATTGACCCGTTTCGCATGGTTTTACCGAACCCGCCCGAGTGGCGGGTTTTTTATTGGGGCTCCCATGCTGTGCTCTATCAAGGACTGCCATTGTCCCATCGATGAGTACAAACAACTGAGAAAGAAACTCAACAATAAGTACGTCTGCGATGTGTGCTGGGAAATGTTCGCAGCTATTTACCAGCGCGAATGGTTCCAGAAAGCGCAAGACGAATACATCGCACAACTCAAGAAAATCGATCAGCTGAAACCGGGTAGAGACTACTTCAAAGAATGATCCACCGCGACGACCTGCACATAACTCATACCACGCCAAAGGCGATAGCCGATTTCTGCAAGAAGCTAGGCGGGAAAAATCCTTACGGCGAACCCATGCTCCGCGTGTGCATAGCCCAGGACCGCTACATGAAAGTCGGCGGCGAACACAAAATCTGGCGCAAAGGCTCATCGCTGGCCGACCGCGGCGGCTACGTTGAAGGAGTTGGAACAAAGCATTCTGTCGGCTTCCGAGAATCGAGCGAAAAGCCCATTGCCGTAGAGACCGGACTGAGAGAAGTTCCAGCCTATCCCAACATTGAAGGCTGGATACTTGAACGCTGGTATCCCGCGAACCTGGTAGCACCCGGCGGGCAGGAAGCGTGGGAGCGCTTTGGAACTATGCGCGGCGGAGTCGCGGAACTCGGACCTTACCCAGAATTCGGCCTCTACGACATCATCGCCGGACCTACCGCGCACGTGCCGGAAATCTCTGCTTTGCAGATGGCCTACCAGCTTTACATGGACACGCTGGAAAACAAAAAAGGCACGGTCGAATCACGCTTCCGCGCGCGCGTGAATAACGCCATCTACGCTGCCGAAGAGCAGGAAAAGAAGTTCAAGGCCGAATCCAAAGCCTTTTTCAAAGACGTAGCCGGGCCAGTATGGTCATCGTCCCGGGAGGGTGGCCGGCTGCGCACCAAGATTGAAGAGAGGTTGCGTGCCCGCGGGTACAACATCGGGCACATAGGAAACTAAGTTCAGCCGTGGAGCCTTAGCCCTGTTCGCAGGGTAGAGCTACGGTGAGGGGCATCGGGCTAGACGGTGCCCCGGCGCTTTTGTAATTCGATAGAGAGGAGACAGGCTGCCGAGCGCAGCCTTTTTTATTTATGCCAAGTGACACAATTGCTCGAGATTTACGGGATGAAGCAGCAGCTAACTTTACCTCCGCTTTTCCGGAGGTAGACCCGCTGCGCGGCACCCCTGCTGGACGGCAGGCAGAAATGTCCGAAGAGATTCGGGCGTGTCTTGACCTGGCGATCGACATTGACCGGCGTCTGTCTGAAGTAGGCGTGCCGCCGTGCTCAGTGTTGAACATGAATCCCTTCACGCTGCGGCCCGATGGCACAGTGTTTGAGAACGGTTTCGAGATCGAAGGCGCACCCTTCCCCAAAGACTTCGAGGAAGCGCTGGCCAACGAAAAGAATCGCGTATTCCGGTTTCCTTCGGAAATCGGCCTGCTCGAAGGCGTCTACAAACGCGCGATTCCCTACCGGCGAACCATCCTGCGGCGCTACCGCTTCTCGATTGCCGACCGCGGCGGCGCCATGTTCATCCCGCGCGAACACGTTCCATCGGCCCTGGCGCGGGAGTGCGAACAGCAGCTGTACGCCTTTGGCGGAGTGGTCTCCTACGTGGGCGACGTCGCGCCCCAGGATCCCAGGGCGGCCACATGGAAGCACTTCGACAATCTGAATGAAAAGCGCACGCACGAAGCTGTCATGGAGCGGCTGAAGAGCGCGTTCACGCGCATGGTCAGCAACATGGAATCGCTGGTCAGGATTGCCAATACGTCCTACCGGGCGCCCAACCGTATCGGCTTCAACGATGTCAACGAAGCCCACCGCCGCGCCGCCATGTATCTCCACCAGATTGGCAAACTGGCGCAAAAGCCGGATTGGATCGAAATCTCTCGCGACGAAGCCTCAATCGCCGATCCCTGCCCAGTCTGCAAGAAGGAAGGCGCTGTCGGAGCCGTGCTGTGCGCGAATTGCGGATACGTATGGGATCCGGCACAGGCGTACCTGCTAGGCATGATCGAGGCGGAAAACAACTCGCTTCGCCGGCTCAAGCCGCAAGTGTTAGACGAGCTTGGCCTCGATCCGGAACTGTCCATGGTCGATGAGAAAGGCAACCGCAAGAAGCACGCCAGCAAGAAAGGGAAGAAGCAAGCCACCCCGGATTCGGAGTAGACCCCATTATGCAGTTTCTGAAACGAGGGCCGCTGCTGGCGGCCATTTTCCTTTACGCAAGCTTGGCAGTAGCTCAATTCGCTCCCGCTACGAGCTTTCCAGGCTGCCCTAACGCGGCCGATATCCAGCTTCCCAACACCGGAACCTGTGTGCCGCAGCATCTGCAAATTAACTGGGACTTGGAGATGGTCCCATTTCTGACTCTGGTCGACGCGCTGATGGGTGGCCAGACGCCGGCTACCGCGTTCTCAACTTATCGGCTGCAGATTAATGGTGGGCAGTGGCTGAATACGAGCGATCAGACTGGCGCTGGCCCACTCGTGTTACGCGACAACCCGCAAATCAATAGTCCTGTGATTAGTTCGGCCACGATGAACGGCACCCAGCAGGTCAACGGGAACCTCAATATCACCGGAATTATCGGTACTGGAACGGCCAGCAACACGGACCAGCGGGGCGCGCTAACTTGTTCGGCAGGTTCGGCCAGCTATTTGTTCCAAGGTACCTATACCAATCCGCCGATGTGCTTCCCGATCGACACCACAGCACACTCGGTGCCGACTTTCACCGTGTCCGCTACAACGTTGAGTATCAGTTCCTGCGGCTCGGATGTGATTCAGTACCAGTGCTACGGCGGTCTCAGCTCGCCGTTAGGTATAACCACTACCCTGGCTCAGGAGACTGGGAACAATACCGCTGCGTGCGCAGCCATCGGCAACCCTTCTTACTGCACCGCCGCCTTTACCGGATTCAACACCAAAGCGACTAACACCACGGCCCAGACGCAGGTAGTCACCCCGCCACCCGGCCACATGTCCACGGTCAGCGTGAAGCAGTATCTCTACCCGAACTGGAACGGGAAAATGATTGCGGCTACGCAGCCATGGTTCGGACTCGCCAGCCACAAGAGTGTTGGCTACAACGAAAACCTGGCTTCCGTCGTTGCCACTCAGCACTCCCAGATGATTGCTGCAGGCTTCGATATTGTCTCGCCTGATTGGTACGGAACTTCTTCGGCGCAAAGTTTCAACCACAACACCGTGCTTGCCCAAGCTGCCGACCTGGCCAGCCGCCCCGGGTACCCGTTGAAGTTCCTCATCATGCTGGATAAAGGGGCACTGCAGAATGGCACCGCCGTCCTTGGAGGATGCCCCACGGGCTCTACCGACCAGACTACCTGCCTGATCAACGTGGGCAATGCGCTGTTTGATTACATCAATGCCAACTGGTCACAGCAGCCGTACTACGCTACCGATGCTTCAGGCAATCCCATTGTCACTACTTTCATCGACGAAACTTCCTGGTCAGGCTCGAACTGGAGCTCAATTCTGAGTGCATGGCACAGCCATGTCACCGCCTATTCGAAGCCGATGAAACTGGTGAAGGAGTTTGGAAACTTCACCGAGGCAGGCTACGACGGGGCTTACATGTGGCCGCAGCCACCGCCGACCTACTCAGCCTCCAACCAGTTTTGCTGGGATTCGGTCACCTGCGGAACCTCATACTCGAACACGTTCTACGCAGCCGCGATCGCCAACCCCTCCAAAATCGCCATTGGAGGATTCTGGAAAGGCTTTGACGACAACAATGCGTCCTGGGGATCAAATCGCGTCATCGCCCAGCAATGCGGACAAGTGCTCGTACTCACTACCGCAAAGCCGGCAGCGAACGGGTTTTCTACCAGCAACCAGCTACCGTTCATGCAGATCAACTGGAACGACTACGAAGAAGGCATGACGGTGGAGACTGGAGTGGACAACTGCTACCGGCCATCAGCCTCGGTATCGAGCGACACGCTGACTTGGGCGCTGAATCCCACGGATGCAACTTACGCTTCAACTACCACAATTCATCACTGGACGCTCTGGTACGGCGACAACGCCGGGAACCTCTACCTCGCGCAAGACAACATCGCGCGCGGCACGACTTCTATCAACATGTCCACCCTCGTTCCCTCCGGAACTTGGCGGATTTACATAGAGATGGTTGGCATGCCGCTGATCATCAATCGCATGTCGAACGTATCCACTTACACGCACTAAGGGAAAAACTATGGGCGGATTTGGCGGAGTCTTTGGAGGAACGTGGGGCGGCGGCGGCGGTGCTTCGCCGGCTACGCCGTCGCAGGGTGGCACGGGCGACGTCAAAGGAATTTTCGGCCGCATCTCCGCCTTGGTGGGAGATCCGCTCGGAAACTGGTGTACTCCGCTCAACTACCTCGCCCAGTTCAAGCAGGCGTGGGACTGGCTGTTCAACAAGCTTCGTCAAACCGATATGCCATTCGACGAAGCCATCATCACCATACCCGGAGTGCCGGCAGGAACCCGAGACCTGACTGCTTATCAGGGAGCAAAGCAGCCGCTCGAGATGCTGATCGATCCGACGAAACTATGGTGGAAGCAGAAAGGCACCGACGACACCAAATACACCGAGGTACCCAAACTCGACTACCTTCCGGACGTACAGAACATTCAGGGGTTGCAGGGGTTTGCCTGGCGGCTGGGCACCATCTTCGTCACGCCTTCGACAATCGATATGGACCTGCGGCTTGAAGGGGAATTCATGTTCCCTGAGTTTGTCACTCCCGACGACCCGATTCGCATGACCGGCTTCATGCACATCCTGGCGTTTAAAACCGCCAGCCTTATTGGCATCGAAAAGGGCAACGACAATTGGTACAAGAACTACGGTTCTGAAGCCCAGTCAAACCTCGACGACATTACTGCCAAGTTTGTGAAATCTGATCAGGCCAAGGTGCGCCGGATCGGACGTACTACCCGTCGCGGAAGATCGCGGCGGCGCTTGCACCTGAGTAACTAAACCAACCGAACCCGCCCAGCATTTGGGCGCAGGAGGAAAACTAAAATGCCCGTTGCTCTGCAAGTCGTTTCTGTCGATACTTCGCGCCGTAAAAAGCGCATCACCTATAAAGCCACTTTCAGCGGCAACTACCCGACTGGCGGGGATACTGCCAATCTGTCGGCTGCCACCAACCCGAAGTTTCTTCCGGGGGCTTACCCATCGCGCGTGCCGGATGTAGTCGACATCATCGGCAACCCGGGTGGAAACGGTGCGGAATTCGTGCTGGGCACAGGTATGACGGACGGGAAAATCAAGCAATTCTCTTCCGCCAACACCGAGCTCGGAGCCGGCGCCTACAACGCCGCGGTGACGGGTGATGCCAACATTCAGCTCGAGGCTTACTGGCCACTAGGAGTCTAGCCCGCTGAATTTTCAAGGCTCGCAACCCCACATTTACGATCGATGGGGTTCGGTCATTGCCTTGGAAGACCCGACCACGCTGCCTATGGGCGTGGCCAAGGTCGCAAAGAATTGCCGTTACAAGCCTACATCGGTAGTTACCCGCTTTGGCGTGCAGCAGACCATGGTCACGCCAACCCAGGACCAGCCGATTACGGGCTTGTGGGCAATCTATGTTCATGGCACTACCGAACTCCAGGTTCCCATCATCTTCGATGCCGCCGGGAAACTCTACTACGAGAATCCGGTTGGATCGGGCATCCTCACCCCACTTGCGCCTGCTCAACTAACCCTGCCCGCCGCCGCATTCCTTCAGATGGCGACCGCCTTCAACAAAGGCTTCGCCACCATCACTGATCTGAAAAGTCCACTTGGGCCAAACCTTGTAATCAACGGCGCTGTCTCGCCGCCGACCGTGGATCCGCTCTCCTTGCACCTGATGGGGCAGAGCTGGCAGGCAGGAGAGGCTTACCTGCTCGGCGAAGTCGTTACGCCTAATCCGGTGAATGGGCATCAGTACCGCTGTATCCAGCCCGGCACCAGTGGCGCTGCGCAACCAGCGTTTCCTACGGGTGCGGGTGCGACGGTAAACGATGGCAGCGTTATCTGGAAAGAATCGACGCCAAGCGCTGTTTCAAGTGGCAGCGCCGGAAATATCTGCACTGGCACGCGCTACATGGTTTGGTTGTTTCAAACACGCTCTGGCTACATTCAGGGCATGGACGATGGTGCGCCGATAGCGGTGACTCCTGGAGCTTCTGCGCAAAGCTTGCGCTGTAACAATATCCCCATCGGACCTGTACACACGATTCGTCGCATTGCCGCATTTACTCTTCCCGGCGACAACTCCGGAGGGCGGTATTTCTACATCCCGGTCAACGATTCCCGCTCAGGCGTAAGCCAAACCTCCACGGTCATCAATGACAATGCGACCACCAGCGCAGTGTTCAATTTCGATGATGACTACCTCGAGGGCGCAGTTGCGGTTACTGACTTCTTCCGAAAAACCAAAGTTCCACCAGCGATGGACATCTACTTCGCGGAGTCGCTAAACCGGATGATTTACCAGACGAACCTTTATCCGTCAGGTTTCATGGTCTCGCTGCCGGGAGATTTCGAATCAGTTTACGCGGACACAGGGCTGGTCCAAGTGGCTCAGGACAATGGCCAGAGAGCTATCGCCTGGCGCGAATACAAAGGCACGCAGTATGCCCTGAAAGAACGTTCCGGACATGTAGTCACGGAGAACCCGAACGACCCAGCCACATGGAATGTACGCAAGCGCTGGGACAAGAAAGGCCCGTGCGGCGTCCGCGCCGTAGATGTGGGGGCATCATTTCTGTTCTTTGCACATCGTTCTGGACCGCAGATGTTTACCGGAGACCTGCCACTGTGGGTAGGCGAAGAGATCGTCAAACTGTGGAAACGGATCAACTGGCAGTACCGGCACCTCATCTGGGTGCAGATCGATGAAGAGCAGTACGAAGTCCGTATTGGGGTTCCATTTGACGACTCGACCATCTGCAACAAGATTTTCACGGTGAACTTCCTGAAAGGCTGGGATCCGCCAATACACTGGTCACCGATTGCCGGAAAACTGGTTGCCAGTCCCAACAGTCGCAAGTGGTCGATAGACGATATTCCGGCTACGCAGGCCGTTCGTCTGGAGCGCGACCTCAGCTCAAATCCGCCACCACAGCCACAAGATCAGGAAATCATTGAACGGGACGTTCTGCATACTCAACTGCTGTTTGCCTCGTCCGCGCCCGACGGCTTGGTGAACATGCTTTGCCCGGGCATTTACAACGACAACGGAAGTGGCATCGATTGGGTATACGAGACGGCGTTCACTTCGACAACCACGGGATTGTTTTGGCAAGCCAATGGAGTGGTAGTCACGGCGCGCGGCGATGGCGACTTGGCGGTGAGGCTCTTCCGCAGCATGAACGACAAAGACAATCTAGACCTCAATAGCCGCACGTTTTCGCTGAAACAGACCTTTGAAGACATGGGCCAGGGAGTATCTGGACAGCAGGGCAACCGCTTCCGGCTGCGTTTCTCGAACGAGGCGAAGCCCGATGTTTATGCCGAACTCCTGAAAGCAGTGATCTATGCCAATCAGATCGGCGCTGGCCCGAAGAATGCGAACGAGATGGTGAACCGAGGGCCAAATGCCCAGTAACCAACTCAGCCGGTTTGACCTGGAAGCAGCCTCGCAAGGGAATCCAGCACTGCGCCAGATGCTGGAAGCTTTGATCGAGGACAGTGCGGCCCACAAATCCTTTACCGGCTATCACACAAGCGAACGCGAGGAGCCGGCCACGGTCAGGATAGGCGGTATCGCGGGCGGGCTGAAAAACTCTCCTGCGCCGCGCGGTGGGATTCAGCCTCCGCGGGCCGCACAGTGGACGGTTGTCGGAGTGGATGGAGCTTTCATTCTGGATATAGTTAACCCGGATGCCAGACTCGATCTGGCTTTTTCGGGATCGTTAACTCCGATACAGTTCCGCCGGCGCTTTCGCCGTCCACCCGGCCATCTAGCCTCAGATTTAGATTTCGACGATCGGCCAGAGCGCGCCTTCCGAGCGCACAGTCCGCGCCAGCTAATTCACCAGGTGCAAAGCGCCCTGGACCTTAATTTCAATGCCAACTCCGCAGTCGACACCTACGGTCCTAGTCCGACTACGCACTACCGTATTACCGACCGGGCCAACCAGACGCGCTACTGGCGCTTTCGCTCCAAGTACGCCAACTCCGACTGGAATGCGTGGGCTTACTGGATCGATCCGGCGCTATGTGGAGTGGTGGCGGTGTGGTCAGGGCTGCTGCGCACGCAATCCCTCACCGTAGTCAATGCCGCCAACACGCCCAACGTTCAGCCTCTCACCCAGTCGGCAACGTCGACCAGGATTAACGTCGCGGCCACCACGCAAACTTTCGGTTCGGCTCCAAACGTCGCTTATGCAGGAGGCTTCGTCGATCCCGGCGCGTACGGAACGTTCTACGTCTACTGTCTGGATCTTAAGCGCCAGGGCGGTGCAGTGACCTACATCGCGACAACCTCCAACCCAACCGTAACCGCCGATGATGCTGTCGTTTACTTCGGGAAAATCACTACCTCGGCGGGTGGCGGAGGAGTCGGAGGCGGAGGCGGAGGCGGACCCTGCTGTATCGGGGAAGTCGAAAACACCATGTTCGATGGCTCCAAGAAGCGCAACGACCGCTGCCGCAAGGGCGATGTGTTGCGCGGAATAGACGGCGGGCCGGAGCCGATCGAACGGATTGACATGGTGCCAGATATTCCTTGCTTTCGCTACGTGGGAGAGAACGGCCTGGTTCTGCGGGGCTGCTCTGCTGAGCACAGCCTGCAGTATGACGGCGGAGGATTTGATCATGCCTTCCTGATTGTTTCCGGACACAGGGTAGAAACCGAGAATGGCCCTTCTCGCATTACCAGGGAATTCATTGGGCATCACACGGTGTACAAACTTCACCTCGCGGGCCGCACCAAGACTTACATTGCCGACGGCTATTACAGCCACAACTTGATGAAATGAGCCACCAAGCCACTATTAAGCCGGGCAGTTTGAAACGAAACCTGCTCTCCGGAGGAATTGAGTTTGTGATGGTGTGCTGCGGAGCGTTTGAGCGCTCCGGGCATATCCAGAATCTGGCTGCCTTTGCCGACAACGAGGAACGGCAAGCTAGGATCGAGCAGGAACTGCGGGAACACGAAGAAAAGCACGCTGCTGAAGAAGCAGCAGAAGAGTTTTTGCGCCAGTATGCGCAGCGCAATTCTGATTGCGGATGTCCTTCCGAAGCCTCCACTGGCGCAGCGCCAGACCAGAAGACGTCCCAGCCCTAAAAGAGCTTTACCAGGCGCAGTGTAAGCGAGTGGGGAAGACTCTTGACTGGTTTGACCCAACCAAACCACCTGCACTGTGCTGCGTGGTGGGAGAACTGGATGGAAAGATTGTAGGCGCCATCGGGGGAGAGATGGTCGCTGAACTGTTCGTGATTGCCAGCGACCCGCGGTTTGCGCGCGACGCCATGCGGCAGATAGGCGTTCCCTTAGCCAGCCACTTCCGGCTACGAAAGATCAGGACGGTGCGCTGTTTTGTGCACAAAGGGTTTGAGCGATCGATTGCCTGGCTGCTGAAGAAGTTCGGGTTCGAAGGTCCAATGAAAGAATATGCCCATTACTACCTTCCGTTGGAATAAACAAGCTTTCCTTAAGAAGGCGCGATCGGAGTGCCTCAGACTTGGTCCGCTGCTTTTCTCCGGCCGCACTAAGAGCGGCCTCTACGGTGTCGTACGTGGTGCCAATGATCTTCGCTACCTCTCTTGTCGAAAAGCCTGCTCTATAAAAGGCAACCATTTCCGCCTTTTTTTGGCAGGAGCGTGGCGGACGATCAACGAACGCCTTCCACACCTCGTACTTTCTAGAACATCTCGTCCCTGCGGTGGAGGTGGTGTATATCCAATAACCCATCTTTACGGATTCCGATTGGTTCAATTGCAACGACCACGTCACTCCCGTTCTAACAATCGCTCGGCTACGTTTAATGATTCGATTTTCGGCGAGGACGACGCGCAGATCCTCTACGAACCCACGCGATGCAGATGCATAGGAACATTGGAGGGTTCCATGCTCCCTTCTATTAAAGAAACTGCCATCGGTGTCAAACAGACCGCGCACGAAGTGGGGCATAACATCGAACGGCACAACAGGGAATCTCATGGTGTGCGCTTTGGCAGGAGTCAATCCGAATTGCTTGGCCATCTCTTTCCACAATTCTGGCGAGAAGAAATTAACAACGTAAAGACGTTGATGAGAGTGGACACGCAAGCTTCCGCCGAAAATAGCGGAGACGTTCTCAAGGACATCTATATCTCCGCCACACAGGCTGGACAACTTCCCGTTGCGATTGAGGTTGCCATCGCCAAACATCAATCCGAGAAACCATGCTTTCTCGGAAGTAAGCGGAGACAGGGACCAACTAGCAGGAATCTTTCTAAGTCGCATATGTGCCAATTATACGCTCAACTAGAGCAAGGATCGAGGTGACGCCACTTGCCAAACCAGACCTTGAGCCGTCTCTTTCGATGCCTACTTGTCCTAGCAACTACGTGCTGCTCGATCTTGTCATTGAGCGCAACACCATACCCTATGCGGGGCGTTGCAAGTACCAAGAAACATCGTACTCACAAGACGTCTCAGCTTGGCCGCGCGCCGATTAAGCGTGGTATCGGCAGGCGGGAAGTTAAACCCACGTACGTAGTCTGCAGTTCTTGTCTGACAGATTCCGAGTACGAAGACAACTACCTGTGGAACAAATATGCAGAGCACTGGTTCGATATGTGCTCCTAGGAGGTTGCCGTGAGCAAGAAAGACAGCAAAGCCGCCAACCAAATGGCTGACTCGCAGCACGCCCGCGGTGCGGCTGTGCAAGATCAGGCCATGTCCGGAGTCGAAAAGGGAGTAAGCGACTTCCGCACAACCGTTCACGGCGTCATTGACAAAAACCCCTACCTTGATCCCGCCTATCTCTCTCGCCAGCGGCTGTTAGCCTCCGACGCGCTGGGCGCGAACGAAAACGCAGTCCAGGACACGTTAAACAACTACTCGCTTCGCTCTGGCACGAACTCGGCAAACATCGCCGCTACGGGGAAAGAGCTGGCACGGCAGCGCGGCCGAGACCTCACCGACTACATGGCAGGCACGGCCAACAAGGACTACGCCGCGTATCAGGACATGAGGACGAAGGGCGCAGGCATGCTGGGAGAGGTTCCTGGCATGTATACCCCGATGATGGGTGCTGGTACTGGGTTGCAGACCAACGCAATGGACGCCAGGGCCAGTGTGGCGAAGCAGCCGGGATTCTGGTCACAGTTTGGGCAGGATCTGGCGCAAGGAGCAGGGGCAGCTGCAGGAGCATACGCTGGTGGTTGCTGGATAGCCGAAGCGCTCTATGGCGAGAACGATCCGCGCACTCACCTGCTACGTTCGTGGCTCAACGATGAATTCAAGCGAACCATGCTGGGGCGGGTAGTGATGGCGTTCTATCTGCGCTATGGCCAGAGAATCGCGGCAATAGCAAAGCGCTCACGAATGCTGCGCGCGGTCCTGCGTCCACTGTTCGAACTCGCGCTGAAACATGCGCGGCGTGATCGCATGACGTGTCTCTTGGGAAGGAGACTCCGATGGGCATAGTCGATTCCGCAATGGCAGGACTCCGGTCGGCGCTAGCCGGCGGAGACACAGACGATGACTCGACGGATCAGGTAGCGCGAAAGCTGCGCGGTATTATGCCAAACCCCGACATCATGAGTCGGTTTGGCATGGGCAGCGGTCAGCCTGGCAGCAACGCTATCAGTTCGCCTGCGCGGAGTGCGCCGTCGAACGCCTCCGACAATACCTATGCTCCAGGTACAGCACCAGCAACACCCGCTGCTGCTACTCCCGGCTTCGGCAAAGCAATGAACCCGCCAACGTACACTGCCCCCGATCCGGCTCAAAGAGCAGCCCTAGTACAGAAGCGTGACGCTCTCGCGCGTCCGCTGAATCCGAATGACCCGCAATACAAGCCATCGTTCGGAAGAAAACTCGCAGGTATCGGTGCGGCCTTCGGAATAGGCTTTGCCGGCAAGCCACAGGTCGGCATGGAAGTTGGTGGGGACATCATCCGTTCGAAGTACAACCAGGCAGAGAAGGTTCGCACGGCCGATTACGCTTCCGCTGAAAAAGATTTGTCCGACTACGACACCTCACGTTCGCAAACTTTGGCCGACTTCAAAGCGCAGCACGAATCCTTCCAGGACACGCTCGAAGCCAATAAACCAGGCACGCAGCTGTTTGGCGACGAGCAGAACAACCCGTATTACATGACGCCTTCAGGAAGAAAAATCCCCGCATACAACAAGAAGGAAGACGCAGCGCCACTAGGACCGCCAACAACGATTGAGTCCGGAGCGGCGCGCGAAATCGCAGCAGGTACCCCGGACGGTCCATTCAACAAAAAGTTGGACAAGGAACGGAAGTTCAGCAAGCCCGACCGCCAGCCAACGGAACTGGAAACCTGGATAGCGGCATTCAGGCGGGACAACGGCAGAGAGCCCACAGCAGATGAAATTGCGCAGCGCAAAGCGAAAACGCGCGGCACGCCAACGGATTTCTCGAAAGTAGAACTAGAGAAAAAGAAAGCGTTACTCGCGGCAGAAGATCGGTACAACAAGGACGTCGAGGATGGCAACCCAAACGCAGAAAAGAGGCTCAACCAAGCCAAGCAACTCGCCCAAGAAACGTACCTGCAGCAAATCCGCGAACTGGGAGGCTCGGTTGCTGGCGATCAGCCCGAATCCGCGCCAGCCGGGAAAACCGTACCGGGGAAAACTGTACCGGGGAAAACTGGACAGCAAGCCGCACAAAATAAAACCCCCGTCCAAGCACTCAAGGGCCACAAAGTAGGCGACGTAGTTACGCTCAAGGGCGGCAAGCGCGTGAAGATCAAACAACTCTACTCAGACGGCACTTTCGAACACGAGCCCGCATCCTAAATGCCAGATACCGCCTCTCTAGACGACATCCAGGAACAACAACAGTCAGCAGCGAAAGCCAGTGGGACGGCTTCGCTCGATGATATTGCTTCCCTGGATGACATTCAGGAAACCCCGCAAGCCGCCGCACCGCCGTCTCTCTCTCATCGCCGCGGTGGCATGCAGACCACGGAGATAGTACCTAGCAAGGAAGAGCAAGAGCGGAGAATGTCCGAGGCTCTCCGCGAAGATCAGGCCGAGCAGCCCAAGCCCACACTCGGCCAGCGCGCGCGCGAGCTGGTTGGCATGTTTACTGACGTACTCACGCATCCCTCACCTGGCGCCGAAACCGGCATGAAGCAACTCGGCCCACAGGTATCGAGTGGCTTAGGGCATGTCGCGACACCAGGCAAGCGAGCACTCGGCGGATTGGAACTTGGGGAAGCTGGTATTGAAGCTGCAACTCCGTTGCTCGGTCCCGCCACTCTCGCCCCCACAACTCTTCCAGCAGAAGCGGCATTGCCCTATGCCGTAAAACTGGCTGCTGGCCAAGCATCTGGTCTCGGTGCATCAGAAGCGGCTGGGCGAACTGCCAAGGCGTTTGGGGCGTCTCCCACAACTGAGCAGATTGTGCGTGATGCTGGATTCTTCCTGCCGTCGTTAATGGGTGCTGCATTTGGCGTGAAAGGAACCTTGCGCACGGGCGAAGAGGGCACAGCTGGAACCGTCGAAGCACTTGGCGGACGAGTCGCCGGCGGATTCGCGAAGACCCCGGGAAGCTACGATATTGCCGCGAAGGTCGGGAAAACCACAGTGGGCGCCAGGATTCCTCGAGCTCCCGCTCCGCCACCAACTTCTGCAGATGTAGCCACGGAAGCCATGGCGCGCGCCCAACTGGCAGATGGATTAGCTTCGGGAGAAATTAAGCCGCCACCGCCTCCGCCAGTTCCAGGACCAGACAATCTCTCGCCCGAAGTAGTCCAGGCACTCGCCGAAGCAATCAAGGAAGCGCCAGCCGCTCAGCAACCAAAACTTATCCTCGAAGCACATCAACGGATCGCGTCGTGGATATTGCAAAAAGGCAAAGTTGTTGGCCCAGACGGGCAAGTAGCGGTTGCCGATAATCCAAAGTCAGCAGAGAGTATCGCCACTAAATGGGTCAACGAAGCGGTCAAAGCCCAAACGCCCCTCACGAGTAGCCCGGGTGGCAAGGATATGCCATCGCCGGTGGCTGGCGGCGTCAAGGATAGCGAAGTTTCCAAGTCGGTTGTCCAACGGCCGCTCGTTGGAGTGGTGGACGATCTCACTGGAAAGCAGGCTGCGCCCAAGAGTGCGCTCGACCAAAAGGCGGTGCTCGGCGAGAACAAAACTGCCATTAGTAAACCGTCGGTGTCCGTCGTCGGTGATATAGCCAGTGGTGTACCCGAGGTTCCTGCATCCGAGACTGCAATACTTCCGCCCACCTTTCCTGTTAGCGGGGAAAGTAATCTCTCTTCCGCAGACAACACAGTTGACCGCAGCCTTGGGATAGGCGCAATCCATGGAGCAGAACCGCGTAGTTCTAGCAGCAGTAGCGCGCGAGGGGGGAACCATGAAAGTTCTTCCACACCCATCACAAACAAGGGCGACTTGGGTTCCTCTGGTGTTTCGTCTTTGGCTCTTGAGAGCGGCCGCGCAAGCACGGGAGCACGTCCGTCTGGGAATGGCGGCCTTCCAGCTGCCGGCGTCGAAGGCGCTTCCGCAAATGAGACAGGTCTTAGTCAAATAGGTAAGGAAGAACCGAGTACAGGCAGAGAAATTATACAGCCGTCTTCTAATCCAGAAAAGTTAGACAAGATGGCAGAGAAAGCCGCTCCGCAGTACGAAGACCGCTTAGAAGCTGTAACCAAAGACATCCCCGGTGTGACCTATGAGCGTGTTCGCGACGAGAAAAACCCGTCGCGCCTGAAGGAGAAAATAGAAGGGGAGGATCAGCCAGCATCCACCATTCCAGACTACCTCGCAAGCCAAGTTGTGATCGACTCCCCGGACGCGCTACCGAAGGTTCTGGAAGCGGTTCGTAAAGAATTCCCGGTCGTCAAAGAGGAAGACCTCTTCAACAAGGGCGACGATACCTACCACTTCCACCACTACGCCATCCAGCTACAGCAGCCCAACGGCCTGAGCGCCGAACTTCACATCATTCCGAAGGACGTGTTTGATGTGAATGCACGCGAACACGAAGTCTATAAGAAGGCTCGGAAAGCTGAAATTGAGGGTAACAATAAGGAGCACGAGGAGTGGGCAGCCAAGGCTCGCGAACTACACGACGCCGCTTGGCAGAAGTGGCTTGAGCGCACTGGCCAGAAATCCGTAGCAACTGACGTTCCACATGGAACGTCTCACATCGACGAAATCCAGCCTGAGAAGTTTTCAAAGGGCGACCGCGTAACCTGGGCAGGAGCTGATGGGAAGCAGCGCTCCGGAAGGGTCTCTTACGCTGATCCCAATATGGGCATAGTGCGGGTGACTCCAGAAAAGGGCGGAACACTGGAGATCAACCCGAGACGGCTAAAGCGCGAAGCTACGCCCCATAAAGAAGAGACGCCAGTCTTGGCTCAGAGTACCCCACAGAATGCCAAGCCTGCTCAACTGGTGCCTCAGCCTGCGTCCGCTGAGCCATTAGTAGGGGCGAAGGAGCCTTCGGGCCAAGTAAATGCGTCTGAAGGCAAGCCAGATAAATTCAAGTACCGCTCCACCCAGACGAATATCCCTGAAGGTTCGGAAGCTGCCCAGTCCCTAGAGTCCGCCCGCCAGCGAATCGCCGACGGTGATCTTGCGGCCAAAGGCAAGGATGTAGGCGGGAACCATGTAACGGTTCGGTACGGCATCAAGGACGACGACATCGAGGGCGTGCGCAAGTATCTGAGTTCACTGTCCCCGTTCGAAGCCAGACTCGGCAAAACTGAGAAGTTTCCGCCCTCTGAATCGAGTGACGGCGCAGCGGTGATTAACGCTCCAGTCGAGTCTCCGGAACTGCACAAAATCAATGCCGAACTGGAGAAGCACGGCAACTTTATCGAGCCAACGTTCAAAGAGTACAAGCCGCACGCCACGGTGGCCTACGTCAAGCCAGAAAAGGCGGACCGCTATGTGGGAATGGACGTCACTCACGGGAAGAAGTTCACAGTTGATTCCATCGCCATCACCGACCGAGAAGGAAACCAGGAAGATGTCCGACTATCAGGGAAACCCGCCGAAACCGGTGCTCCAGTTTCCCAAGTGTCCAACCCTGAAGCAGAAGCGGTACAAAAGAAAGAAGAAGTAGCGCCGCAGCCCGGCTCTCCAGAGTACGAAGCACTGAAGCAAAAACTCGCGGCACTGGAAGCAAAAGAAGTAGCGCCGCAAGCCACTAAAGAGCCTGAATCTCTTCTTACCGGAACCTCTGGCCAGTTCGAACCTGCCGCTGTAGCTCGTGCTGTTGAATCGGAATACACCAAGGAAATAAAACCAGCCCTCCAGGAAGCTGGTCTCACCCTCGAAAAAGCGCTGTCCGAACTCAAGCACCTGATTGCGCCGCGCGCCGGCATTCCAGCGAAGACTCTCGATGCAGCCATGAAACTTACAGGCGCAAGAGAGAAAAATCGCTGGCTGTTGGAACAGACACTCGGCAAGGTGCAGACGCTATTCGACAAGCTTCCGCGTGAGCAGCAGATTGCGTTCGTCGACAACTACAAAGCCGGCCAGCCGCAGCCCAGCAAAGTCCTGCAGCGCATAGCCGACTTCATGGGCAAGACCGATGACGCTACCTACCGCGCCGTTGTGGAAGCCCAGGTAGCCAATCTTAGCGACAAAGCACAGCAATTGTGGCATTTAACTCCAGAAGACCTGAAGCAGCAGTTTTTGAAGAAAATCCAGAACTTCAAGGCCGATGAATCGATTAAAGGTCCACTGAGAGAATTAGCCGACCATCTGCTGACCTACAAGGATGACCACTTCCGGGTGCTGTGGAAGAAAGTTCCCGGGCGTCCAGAATCAAAAGGCACTGGCGCACAGCGCGGCAGTCGGCCGCTGGAAGGCTCGAAAGGGTTCCTGAAGCAGTCGACGCTCAACTCCATGAGCGAAGGCATTGAGCGCGGCGGAGAGCCCTATTCCTACAATCCGGTCACCATGTTCCAGATGGCGCAGGCTGATGCCTGGCGATACATCACTGCACAGAGAATGTGGAAGGACGCGCTGGATGATGGTGGCCGAGTATTCGTCAAGCAGGGCAAACCGCTGCCGGACGGCTTCAAATTCGTAGAAGACAAGATTGGCAACGTGCGCTTCCCGGCAGCATCGGGCGAAGGCATGGTGCAGGCTGGACGATGGGCACTGCGGGAAGACTGGCATCGTCTCTTGAGCAACATGCTCAGCTACGACTACATCCGGGAATCGACCATCGGTAACGGCCTGATGTCCGTAAAGAACCACCTCACTGCCTACCGGTTGTCACTGTCGCCGTTCCACGCGCTGACGACTACCGTATCCTCCATGGGCGGACACGTGGGCGGCGGACTCACGCACCTGAACTATGCAATCCGGAATGCTTCTCTGACGGCAGCTGTAGAAGGCATCAAAGATATTGCTTCGACTCCCATTGCCCCCATTCAGGACTACCGCCTCGGCACCAGTTTGGTTCGCTACGCCACCAACAAAGAACAGTTTCTGAAGACCACACGCGGACAGGACTTCATCAAGAAATATCCGGAAGCCAACGAACTGATAGACCGAGTGTTCGCCAGCGGCGCCAAGTTTTCGCTTCACGAAGATGAACGGTTGCACGGCATCGAAGGACTGCGGCAGGCTGCCGCCGAAGACCGCTACCTCGCCGCATTGTTGAAGACTCCATTTGCTGCCAATCAGATGATCATGCGGCCGCTGTTCGGCTACTACATTCCACGTCTAAAACTGGCGTCGTGGTTGAAGGAATACAGCCAGCAGCTAATTGATCGGCGCGCGGACATCGAAGCAGGCAAGATCACCGAAGGAGAAATCGGCCGCAAGGTATGGGACTCAGTAGAGAACGTATACGGCCAGATGAATTGGGATGCACGCTGGTGGCATCGGACATTCAAGAGCGCGATCCAACTGGCATTCCGAGCGTTCACCTGGTTTGCTGGCAACATACGTCTGGTAAAAGATGCCGGTATCGGGCAAACCAGAGAGGTATTCGAATCCGGAAAGTGGTGGTACGAACACATGGGCGGAGAGGCAGAGCCGATGCCGAGCTCCGGCCCGATTCCGCGACTCGATCCGAACTTCGCCAAAGTAATCGGACTGGCAACAGTGTTCGCTGCCGGCAACGCTCTCCTGCAGTACGCCATGACGAGAGAGGCACCGAAAGATTACAAAGACCTCATGGCTGCACGCATCGGCGGAGTCGACTCCCACGGCAAACCCCGCCGCGTTACGGTTCCCGCGATCGTATTCAAAGACGCAATGTCGCTCTGGTACGGCGGTGCGACCAATTATCTATCGGCGAAAAAATCCGACCTGTTTCAGGGCATCGCAGATGTGATGGCCAATGAAGATTTCCGGCACGACATGGTTCACAACCCGCAAGACTCTTTCTGGAAGCAGCGCTATCAAGACGCCGCGCACATTCTCGGGAGCCCTATCGGGGTCTCCACCTACAAGAAAGATGTAGCCAGCGGCGAGAGCAAGGGTCGCGCTACGCTGGGACTCCTCGGCTTGGCGCCACCTCCGCGCGGATTCAACCAGACGAAAGCAGAACGTACGGCCCAGGCCATCATTGACCCTAACCGCCATCCTCGCTACGAAACCAAAGAACAACGCGATGCCTACACCCTGAAGCAGCAAATTATTGAGGCGGGCGAAAAAGGCGACTGGCAACCCCTCCACGAAGCACGCCGACAAGGACTGATCGACGAAGAGCAAGCACGGGATATCCGTCACGACATCCGTCTCGGTCCACTGGCCGCGCGCGTCAACGGCTTCAGCTATTCCGATTTCATGAAAGTCTACGACGTCGCCAATGCGGCAGAGAGAAAGCAACTCGATCCGATCAAAATGAGGAAGCGCAGGAACCTACTCCGCAAAGGGAAG
>Ga0070741_10005778_pt1 | contig 27102 bp, 22 predicted proteins | sample Coa_R1_4_FD_66440 | JGI IMG/M metagenome (GOLD analysis project Ga0070741, IMG submission 66440) | Surface soil microbial communities from Centralia Pennsylvania, which are recovering from an underground coalmine fire - Coalmine... | ecosystem: Environmental > Terrestrial > Soil > Unclassified ...
TCCACCGCCGCCGCCGACCTGCACTCAGAACGTGACCTGCAACTAAGCGGACGATGTGGTGCAGACGGTCTCGCAACCGACGATAGGACCATTGCCGGGATGGCAAGCAGTGCCCATGGGTTTTAGTGACAACCGCGTACAGTGGATCTGCTCGCCGCTCGTCGGCTGGGCCCTGGTTTCGGGCGCAGTCGCGCCGGCATGGGCGCAGACCTCGACGGCCACGCCCGACAGCACGACGCCGGCGACGACCACGACGACGCCGGGCACCGACACCACGACGAATGGCGTTCCTGGCGCCGGCGGCTCGGCGCCGAGCGGAACCGTGCCCGGCAAGATCGTCGCGCCGACCACGACCACGACGACCCAGGACAACGGCACGACGCCGGGCACCGGCCCGCAGGGCACCACGCCTGGCGGGGGAACTACTGCCGGTTCCACCACCAGCAACGCCCCGCCGCCGTCGCCCAGCGCGCCGGGGTTTGCCGGCGACGTCAATCCGCAGATCGCGCCGGTCAGCCTGACATCCAGCACCGGGCAGCTGCTCTATGGCGCCTCTGCGGGAGCGGCGCTTCCGACCTTCTCCGGCGGCGGCGGGCCGAGCGGCGACGATCTCGGCATCCCCTTGGGCTCGTTCACGCTCTTTCCATCGATCGACATTACGACCGGCGTCGACAGCAACGTGTTCGCACAGAACAACTACACGACGGCCGCGACGTCGTCGCCGTACATGACCGTCGTGCCCAGCCTGGAGCTGCGCTCGAACTGGCTAAATCACGAGCTCAAGGTCGCGTTGAGCGGCGGCTTCGGCTTCTACTCGAATGCGCCGACGCAGAACTACCAGAACTACAGCATCGTCGCCGATGCCAAGATCGAGGTGCACGACGACATCTATCTGACGCCTTCGATCGGCTACAAGCGGGCCACCGAAGCGCTGGGCACACCGAACGTGGCGTTTGCCCAGGCGCCGACCGTCGTGGAATCCGTTCCGGTCAAGCTCGGTATCTACCAGCGCTTCAATCGGGTCTTCTACGAGGCCGCCGCCAGTGCCACGCGCTACTGGTTCACGGATTACAGCGCGATCACCTCGGCCGGCTTGGCCGGCAGCAGCCGCGATCGCTTCGAGTACGAAGAACGATTCAGGCTGGGCTACGAGCTCACCGACGATGTCAGCGTCTACATTCAGCCCACCATCAACCAGGTACGTTACATCAGCAACCTCAATGCCGCGGATCAGCAGCGCGATTCGAACAATCTCGGCCTCATTGGCGGCGCCACGTGGATCATTAGTCCCACGAGCTCGATCGATGGAAATATCGGCTACACCTCGCGCACCTATCCGGCGGGCGGCCTTGCCGGCACGGACACTTTCATCGCGTCGCTGTCGGGGACTGTGAGTCCCTACGCTCCGCTGACGTTGCGCCCGACGATCTCGCGCTCCATCCAGGAGACATCGCTGGCCGAGTTCAAGAGCATGGTGCTCACGACCCTGGGTATGGACTTCACCTACGTCATTCACGATGCCTGGACGGCCACTGGCGGGCTCTCCTACACGCTGAGCGACTACACGCCGGCGGACGGTACAGGGGCCACGGCCCGGACCGACAAGATTTTCCGCGGCACGTTCGGCCTCATGTACTCGATACGTCCGCAGGTCGCGATCGGGCCGGTGATCGAATACACTAGTGGTTCCACCACGGACCCGACGAACGGCCCGACATACGATCGGGAAATCTTCTCGATTCGCCTGACTGCAAGACGGTGATGATGTGTTGAGTAAGAACAATCTTCTCGGTCGGCTCATCGCAGCTTCGCGGCGCTGGGCAGCGCCGGCGGCCGTCGCGGCGATCGTCTCGCTTGGCGTCGCGGCGTGCACCGTCTATCAGCAGACCGGCATCTATGCGCTGCCGACGGCGCCGAAGACCACGCCGAACGTCGGCGCGTCGCCACAGACCGGACCGACCAACGTTCCCGACCGTGAATGCAAGCAGTCGACAGGCGACTATCGCCTGGGTGCCGGCGACAAGATCCGCGTGGTCGTGCTCTCCGACACCGAGTTCTCCGCCGACTACGAGGTGAGCGCGACGGGGTCGATTTCGGCGCGCATGCTGGGCAACGTCGACGTCACCGGCAAGACGCTGGGCGAACTCGAGCAGACCTTGCGCGACATGTATGTCTCCGGCGGCTATCTGAAATCGCCGCGCCTTGGCGTCGAGCTCGTGAGCACACGCCCGTTCTTCGTGATCGGCGAAGTCGCCCGGTCCGGGAACTTCCCGTACGTTTCGTGCCTGCGCGTGATCCAGGCGATTGCGATCGCCGGCGGGTTCACGCGGCGCGCGTCGAAGTCGAGAGTAACGATCCGCCGCTTCTTTTCGAATTTCGCGGAAGAGGAGTTCGTCACGGAGGACACGCTTGTCGAGCCCGGTGACGTAATCCGCGTTCCGGAGCGGTGGTTCTGATGGTTGGGCGTAGTTCGGTGCCGACGATTTGGGGTTCGCCGGTATCGAAGGAAAGGAAGGGCCATCCCGGCCCGATCGGCGGCAACGCCGAGATGGTTGGTATAGGCCAGGCGATACGGCGGCCCGTGGGATGCAGGATGGTGTGTGATGGGATCTCTACCTAAGATCGATCGGATGGGTGAGGATGGTGATCTCAACCGGATTGCGCCGGTTGAAGGTCTGCCGTCTCCCACCGGACGCCCCATCGAGGCGTCGCGCAACGAACTCTGGGAGTGGCTGCGGCTGCTCAACCGCCGCAAGGCCCTGATCGTGGGCTCCGGCCTCGTCGCCGTTGCGCTTATGGCATTGATCATCGCCCAGGCGACGCCGATGTACAAAGCGTCGTCCCGCATCATGCTGGACACGCGAACATTCAAGGTCGTGAGCACGGAGGCGGCCCTTTCCGGCGTCGACACGCTGAACCTCGGCGCCATCCAGAGCGAGCTCGAAGTCATTCAGTCCGAGTTCCTGATCGGCCGCGTCGTCGACCGGCTGGGCCTGGCATCGAATCCTGACTTCAACGGCACCCGTGCGCCCGGATTCCTGGACGCGACCTTGGAGCCGATGCGCGAGATGTGGCACAACGGCATTGCATCCTTGCTTTCGCCACAGCAGGCGCAACCGGCGGCGCCGCAGCAGGCGACTCCGGCGCGCAGCGGCAAGGTCGAGGACAGCGACCCGGCCCGCCGCGCCGCCATTGGAGCGGTCATGGGCCGCCTCAACGTGCAGCTGCTCGGTCGCACGTTCGTCATCATGATCACGGTCGAGAGCCCCGACGGCACGATGTCGGCACGCATCGCCAACGCCATCGCCGAGGTCTATCTGGCCGATCAGGTCGACAACAAGAACGAGGCCAATCGCCGGGCGACAGAATGGCTGGAAGAGCGGCTGGCGGAACTTCGTCGCAACCTTCAGGTCGCTGAAGAGGCTGTGGCGACCTATCGCCGCGACAAGGGCCTGTCCGGCAGCCCCGAGGCGACGGTGTCGGCGCAGACCCTTTCCGAGCTGAACGGCAAGTACATCGCTGCCAAGACCAAGCGCATCGAGAAGGAAGGCCGGCTGGTCGCCCTCGCGCGGGCGAGCCTCAATCCCAATGAGCTCGCCGGTATCGAGGAAGTGTCCAAGAACGCCATCCTGAGCCAGCTCCGGACCCAGGAAATGGAGTTGACCCGCAAGGTCGCGGATCTCTCGACGCAGTTCGGTCCGAACCATCCGAAACTGAAGCAGGCTGAGTCCGAGCTGGCGGCGGTGAAGAGCCGCTTTCAGCAGCAGACCCAGAGCATCACGCTTGCCATCCGCGCGGAGCTCGATGCGGCCAAGTCCGAAGAAGAGGAGCTTCGCACGCAGGTCGAGCGCTCGGCGGTCCTGAACGGCGCGACCAGCCAGTACGAAGCGGAATTGAAGCAACTCGAGCGCGAGGCGCAGTCCAACCGCGCCCTCTACGAGAGCTTCCTGAACCGCTTCAAGGAGCTGCGCGAGCAGCAGGACATCCAGCGCGCCGATGCGCGTATCCTGGCCTACGCCTGGCCATCCGGCGCGCCGTCATCGCCGAATTACAAGACCGGTCTGTTCGGCGCCTTCGTGGTCGGGTGCCTGCTCGGCATGGCGGGTGCGATCGCCGCCGAGAAGCTCGACCGGGTGTTCCGTTCGGCGTCCCAGGTCGAGCAGGCGACGGGTGTCGCCGTGCTGGGCATGATCCCGCTCGTCAAGGGTTCGGTCGGCCAGCGCGCCAGCATCGTCAGCCAGGTGCTCGACAAGACGACGTCGTCGGCTGCCGAGGCGATGCGCGCGGTGTTCACCGCCATCAGCCTCAGCAACCTCGACCGACCGCCGCGTGTGATCGCGGTCACATCGTCGACGCCGGGCGAGGGCAAGACCACCTTCGCGGCGGCGCTGGGCGGCCTGCTGACCAAGATGAACGCCTCGCGCCGCGTGCTGCTGGTCGACCTCGACCTGCGCCGCGCCAACCTCGCCGTCGCTTTCGGCGTCGGCAAGGATCGTGGTGGCACCATCGACGAGTACTTGATGGGCACCAAGACGCTCGATCAGTGCGTTCGCCGCCACGAGATCTCGGGCGTGGACTACATCTGCGCCCGGCCCGACACGCCCAACGCGCCGGAAATCCTCGAATCGCACGCCATGAAAGCCGCTCTCGCGACCTTCGCCGATCGTTACGACCTGGTGATGCTCGACAGCCCGCCGGTGATGGCGGTGTCGGACGCGCGCATCGTCTCGCAGCTGGCCGACTACACGATCTTCATCGTGCATTGGGCCAAGACCGCACGAGACGTCGTCACGACGGCGGTCGGCGCTTTGTTGAATGTCACCGATCGCGTCGGCATCGTGATCAACAAGGTCAACCTCACCAAGCACGCCATGTACGAGTACGGCGACTACGGCGATTACTATTCGCGCTACCACGGTTACTACAGCGCCGGCCGGCCGGCGGCGCCGGTCAGCTCCGGAGGTGGCGGCGGCCTGGGCCTCGACAAGCTGAAGCGAATCGTCCCCCGCGTGGTAAAGTAGTCCGCTGCCCCGCAGGGGGCGTACAGTCTGATCATGTTGGGACGTTGGTTTAGGTCGCCCGCGGCGGCCCGTCCGGGGAGCATTCCGGACGGGCGGGCCGTTTATGCCATCGGTGATGTTCACGGCCGGCTCGATCTGCTGGACGATCTGCTACGCCGGATCGCCGAGGACGCGGCGCGTCATTCATCCGATACGGTGCGCGAGCTGGTCATGCTCGGCGACTACATCGACCGCGGACCTGCCAGCCGCGGGGTGGTCGACCGGCTGTTGCTGGATCCCTTGCCGGGCTTCCTGACGGTGCGCCTCATGGGCAACCACGAGGATGCGCTCCTGGGCTTCCTGGACGGGCTGAGCGACGGGCTGGACTGGCTGGCCTACGGCGGCCTCGAGACGCTGATGTCCTACGAAGTGCCGTTGCGGAGCCTGCCCAGCACGCTCGCCGCCTCGACGGAGCTGCGCCGCGGGCTGTCCCAGGCATTGCCCAAATCGCATCTCGAATTCTTCAGGAACTGCACCCTCCACCACACCGTGGGGGACTACGTCTTCGTCCATGCAGGTGTTCGCCCGGGAGCACCGCTCGAGAAACAGTCGCCGAACGATCTCATGTGGATCCGGGATGACTTCCTGCGCAGCCGCGTGCCGCTGCCGAATTTCGTCGTGGTGCACGGTCACACCATCGTCGACCAGCCCCAGGACCGGACGCATCGCATCAACGTCGATACGGGCGCCTTCGTGAGCGGGCGCCTGACGTGCCTCGTCCTGCGCGGCAACGAGAGGCGCTTCATCACGACATTGGACGATTAGGGCACGGGCTGCATGACCGTCCGGCTGAATATCGGGTGCGGGATGACACCGACCGCCGGCTGGGTGAACTACGACAATTCGCTGGCCGTTCGTATTGCGCCGTGGCCATTCGCCGTCCGCCTTCTCAGGACGATCCGCCTGATCGATGACGGCAATGTCGAGTTCGCCCGGCTCTGTCGCAGCCACGGCATCCGGTTTGCCGACGCGGCCTCTCGCATTCCGCATCCGGCCGGATCTGTCGACGTCATCTATTCGTGCCACATGATCGAACATCTTGATCGGCGGGAGGCTCGCCGGTTCCTTGCCGAATGCCGACGCGTGCTGAAGCCCGGCGGGGTACTTCGAATCGTCGTGCCTGACCTTCGTGTCACGGTGAATGACTACATGGCGAAGGGCAACGCCGACATCTTTCTCGACCATCTGCAGCTCGCCCTCGACAAGCCGCACGGCTTCCTCGGCCATTTGCGGCGTCTGTTGATCGGCACGCGCGACCACCATTGGTTGTATGACGGAAAATCGATGAGGCAGCTTCTGGCCGAAAATGGCTTCGAGCGCCCCGAGATCCTGCGGCCCGGCGAAACCAGGATCGGTAACCCCGCCGGTATCGATCTTTCCGAGCGCGCCGGCGAAAGCGCCTACGTCGAGGCGCTGCGCTGAGCCGGCACAACTATTTGCAGTTTGGCCGTCTCAGCCGTCTCACGTGTCTCAGGCGTCTCACGCTGTCTCAACCGGGGGGTGGGGCTGTTCCGTGAGACTCGGGGCAAAAGGCCTTATGTCATCGGCATCCGAGGCGTCTCAGGCGGGTGAGATTCGGGGCTGCGCGTCTCAAAGACGCCACAGCGTCACGCCCTGCGGCGCCCCCGAGCGGTCGAGGAGGCCCGGAACGTCGGCGACAAAGCCGCCCGCGGGCTTCAGCAGGCGCCCGACTAGCCTCCAGCCTTCCTCGCGGTACATTCGGTGTGCGACCGCCAGCACCACGGCGTCCGATGGAGCCAGGCCCTCCAGGGGCATCAATTTAAGGTTGTATTCCTCGTCGAGCATGTCGCTGTCCGCCATGGGATCGTGCAGCTGCACCGATATGCCGAAGTCAGTGAGCTCGCGCACGATGTCGACCACACGCGTGTTGCGGATGTCCGGCACGTCCTCCTTGAACGTCACGCCGAGCACCGTGACGACGGGGCGATCGTTGCCGGTGCTCCTGTCGCCTCGCCGCATGATGTTGCGGGCGACGCGGTTGGCGACGTAGAGGCCCATGCCGTCGTTCACGCGCCGACCGGAATGGATCACGTGCGGGTGGTAGCCGACTTCCTCCGCCTTGTGGGCGATGTAGAAGGGATCGACGCCGATACAGTGACCGCCGACAAGTCCCGGGCGAAACGACAGGAAGTTCCACTTCGTTCCGGCCGCCTTCAGGACGTCCTGGGTGTCGACGCCGAGCCGGTCGCAGATCAGGGCGATCTCGTTGATCAGCGCAATGTTGACGTCGCGCTGGGTGTTCTCGAGCACCTTGGCGAACTCGGCGATCTTGATCGAGGGAGCGCGATGGGTGCCGGCCGAGATGACGCTCCGGTAGACCGAGTCGACGATGTCCAGGGTTTCAGGGGTGTCGCCCGAAACGATCTTGAGGATGTTGTCGAAGCGCCGCTGCCTGTCGCCGGGATTGATGCGCTCGGGCGAATAGCCGACGTTGAAGTCCGACTTCCATTTCAGCCCCGACGCCTGCTCCAGCACCGGGATGCAGACCTCTTCGGTCACGCCGGGATAGACCGTCGATTCGTAGACGACGATATCGCCCTTCTTGAGCTGTTGGCCGATCGACGTGGAAGCGCTGCGCAAGGGGCCGAGATCCGGCTGCTTGCTGGCGTCGATGGGCGTCGGCACGGTGACGATATGAAAGTCGGCAAGCTTGAGCGTGCGCGCGTCGGCCGTGAATTTGAGGGAAGGGGAGGCGAGGTCGGCTGGCACCACTTCGCCGGTCCGGTCGTGGCCCGTGGCGAGTTCGCCCACGCGGCGGCTGTCGATGTCGAAGGCGACCACCGGATGACCGGCCTTGGCAAAGGTGGTTGCGACCGGCAGGCCGACATAGCCGAGGCCGGTTACCGATATGCGCCGATTCATCGATCAGGTTCCGAAGTCACTTGGCGCCGACCCTAGCACGATCCGCCGCGACAGGCCGCCGGCCTATCTTTGCCGGTGACAGGCGCTATATTGCCGAGCGGCGGGTGTTGGGCAGCATTTCACATGACCACCGGTTCGAGCGCGCTCCAGGAGACGGATGAGGGGGCATCCGCCCGTCCCGCGGCCGCGGGCGAGCGGACCGCCCTTCGGCGCATCCTGCAGCTCGCTATTCGACGCAAATGGCTGCTCATCGGTCCCGTCCTGGCCGCGACAGCGATCGCAGCCGGCGTGCTGAGCCAGATCACTCCGGAATACGGGGCAACCGCTTACGTCGCGATCGAGGCATCGCAGGCCAAGCCGGAAGGCACAGCGCCGGGCGGCAGCCCAACCGTCCTCGAACCGTCGAGCCGGCTGGCAAGCGAGGTCGACTTCCTTCAGTCGCCAAGCCTGCTGGCCCAGGTCGTGGACAAGCTCGACCTGGCGCGGGATCCGGAATTTGGCTCGGCGCCGCCGGGTCCGATGGCGCGCGCTTGGATGTGGGTTCGCGGGCAGGTGCACGACCTTATCGGCGAGAAGGCGCCGGCCCAGGACCATGCCGCCTCGGACGAAGTGGCGGCTCGAGCCAAGGCGGTGGCGCTGTTGTCGGATGCGGTGTCGATCACGGCGCGCCCGCCGTCCCTGATGATCGGCATTACCGTCCGGTCGGCCGACAAGGCGAAGGCGGCGCGGATCGCCGATACGACCACCGATCTTTACGTGGCCGACCGCGCCCAGGCGCGGGTCGCTGCCGAGAAGCGCGCTTCCGACCTGCTCAAGGCGAGGCTGGTCGGCGCGAAACAGGACTTCGAGGCCGCCGACCGCGCTCTTGCCGATTTTCGGGAGAAATCCGGCGCCGTCGCCGGCAACGACAGGACGACGGCGGCGCAGACCTTGACCGAACTCAACTCGCAGCTCACCCAGGCGCGCCTCCAGACAGCGGACCGGGAATCGCGGCTGAAGGCTTTGCAGCGTGCGCAGGCGAACCCGGCGTCGCGTGCCGGCGTCACCGAAATATTGGCGAGCCCGGTGATCACGGCATTGCAGCTCCAGGAAGCGGACATCGCACGGCGCGTCACCGATCTCAGCCAACGCTATGGCGAGAACTATCCGCGCCTTCCCGAGGCCAGAGCCGAGCTGGCACAGGTCCAGGGGCGGATCTCGGCCGAGATTGCGAAGATCATGGTGAGCATGCAGGGCGACGTCGACGCGGCGCAGGCTAAGGAGGCGCAGCTCAAGGCGCAGGTCGACCAACTCGAGACGCAGGTCGCCGGCCAGAGGCAGGCGGCGGACGAACTGCGGCGGCTGCAGCGCGATGCCGACCTCAAACGGCAAGCCTACCAGGACCTCCTGAAGCGCGAGGGCGAGGTGCGCGACCGCCTGGAGAACGGGCAAATCGAGGTCCGTGCCTTGTCCGCGGCGACGATTTCCAACGAGCCGGTTTTCCCCCGATATGGCCGCACGCTCTACGCCGCGGCTTTGGCAGGTCTATTTCTGGGCATCGCCGGCATCATGGTCCTCGAGCGGCTCGATACGGGGATACGCTCGACCGAGCAGATCGAGAGCCTGATGGGCGCGCCGCTGGTCGGCATGATCCCCTTGCTGCGCGCCGCCGAGGCGAAGATCTCGCCCGTGCGCCTGGTGCTCGAAAAGCCGATGTCGGTCTACTCGGAGGCACTGAGGCTCACCCATACCGCCATGACCGTCTCGTCGGGCGGGCGCAAATGCAAGGTCGTGATGATCACCTCGTCGGTGCCCGGCGAGGGGAAATCGACGTTCGCCTGTTCCTTCGCGACCATGATTGCCCGCTCCAACCCGCGCAAGAAGATCGTCCTGATCGATTGCGATCTGCGGCGATCGACGGTGGCCAATCTGCTGGGCGTGGTGAAGACGGAAGGCACCATCGACCAGTATCTAGCCGGGAAGGTCTCCTTGGATCGCGTGTTCGGGCGCGCCGAAGGCAGCGGCCTCTATTACATCCCGTCCCACAGCAACACGCCCAACTCGGCGGAGCTCCTGGCATCGGCCGACATGCAGGCCTTCGTCGCGGCGCTGGCCGAGCAGTTCGACATGGTGATCCTCGATACGCCGCCCTTGATGGCGGTCGCCGATCCACGCATCGTCGCCAAGCTCGCCGACTACATCATCTTCCTGGTCCGCTGGGAGCGGACGGACAGGGACGTCGCCCAGACCGCGTTCAAGCTTCTGGCCGAGGTATCGGACAATGTGGGCGTGGTGCTGTCGCAGGTCGACCTGCGGCGCCATGCCAAATACGGCTACAGCGATTACGCGGCGTCCTACTCGAAGTATCGGAATTACTATGTGAGCTAGGGCACCGATTTGATGGCCGGATCAGCTTGCCAAGCTGTTGAAAACGCCGGACGCACTTCGACAAGTCTGCTCATCCACCACAGCCCAACGAAAAAGATAAAGCCGTCGTCGATGATCAATAGCAAATCAATTGGAGTCTCGAAGAGCGGCAGCGTGAAGAAGGTCAGGATGAATTTGCCGGCGAGCGAGAGTTCTTCCTTCATGCACAGGCATAGACGTTGCAATATGCCGAGCACCATAAAGACATAGGCGCCGAGCATCAGCACGTTCACGATCGGCGGGAAACAGTAGATAAAGCCTGGAATCAAGCCGGGAGCGGTTCCCTCCCGATCGGTCAGAGCGATGCTGCTGATAAAATCGAGATTGAGCCGCGTGATCGGCACGGTGCTTGAGCGATCCACGCCAAAATCGAAAAGGTGCAGAGCCTCCAATCGGAAGAGGAATGTATTCCAGACCCCGATGAGGTTGCTGAGACCATCCCGATCAAAGTCGAAGGTAAGCGGGAGCGTATTGACCAGTGACGCATACTGCGGAGCCATGCGCTCGATCAGATAGTTCGGTGTCCATGTGGAGTCGAACCCGGCGAGAACCATATCCAGCGGCACTTCCTGCTTGACCGACTCGCCATAAACATACGCACCCGACAGGATCAGGGCGGCGACGCCAGTGAGCAGGGCGCCAACGCCGAGGAGGAAAACAATGCGCAGAGGGGATGCCCCACTGAACGTGCGCTTGTCCAGGTAGGCAAGTGCCGGAGTCTGAAGAACGATAAAGGAAAACACCGTCACGAAAGCTGTCCCAGTGCCGTTGATCGAGGCAGCAAACGCCGCTGTAATCAGTGCACGCTCGAGCCGATCCATCGCTGAGGTGCCTCGATAGACGAACGCGTGAAAGATCAAGAGGAGCTTCAGGCAGGCCGGGATGATCGAGAAGACATACAGCGAAATTGATCCTCTGTCGGATAGGCCGATATCGTCGTATCGAAATCCGCTGTTCCCAAAATTGATGATCGCAACAACGATAGCGGCAAGCAGCCCCAGAACGCGGAGTTGCTGCATTGAGTAAACAAAAACCGTCCGCGGCCTGACTGCCATTTCTCCCGTGCGGGCCCACTGGATGTGTCGCAACGCGCAAGCAACAATGATTGCGCCGAACACCGCACTCCCGTTGGCGACGGAGAACTCCTCGAATCGGTAGTAGTCGGGCCAGGAATCGGTGATGGACAACAGGAAGGCCGGCAGTGCCAATGTCACGAACAGATAGATCGCAACGACCTGGATCGGGGTGTCGCTGAGCCGGACAAAGCGCCATCCAGCCGTGCTTGCTGCCGGCACGGGGGCGATCGGGTTTGGTTCGCCAATGAGTGGATAGAGGGCCTTGTCAACGTTCACGTGCAAAAGAATCCCATTTCACACTATCTCGCCGGCATTCACGGAGTTACCGGAGTTTTCACGTTACCGCCCTCGCAGAATTGCCGGAATTACCGGAGTTTCGACGTTAGCGCGCTCGCAGACTTACTGGAATTACCGGAATTACCAGAATTACCGGAGTTTCGACGTTAGCGCGCTCGCAGACTTACCGGAATTACTGGAATTACCGGAGTTTCGATGTAGCGCGCTCGCAGAGCTACCGGAAATGCCGGAAATTCATCGCAGCCTGGATTGTCTTCCTTTCTTCTGTCATCGCGTGCCTGGTCTTGCACGGTAGAGATCATAGCATATTCGTCAGTCCGAATTGATTCTGTCGTATAGAACGCGCAGGCTTTGCAGGGCCTGTTTGAATCACTTCACCATCGATAGCGCTACGGAAGCAACGGAACTCGCGGTCGTATAGTACAATTTCTCCAAAGGCGCGCTGGACGGCGCAGACGCAGTCGGCAGCGTCACGCGACGCGGTGCGGCACGAAGATCGCCCGGGTTCAGTTTTTCTACTACGGCGGCGATGACTTCCCCTGCCAACCCGCAATTTTCCCAGCTTCCATCAACGACACAAAGTCGACCAGTCTTACGAACCGATCGCAGGACAGGTTCGATGTCTAGCGGGGCAACTACCCGCAGATCGATCACCTCGCTCTCCACCGAAACATTGCGCAGAAGCTCGGCTGCCTGCGAGCATAGCAAGGTCGAATAGCTCGCCCCCACCAGTGTCAGATCCCGGCCTTCACGAAGCACCCGCGGGCCGACTTCCTCCAGCACAGGCGCGTCGATCGCATCGGCTTCGCTCGTTTGTTCATATAGCCAGCGATCGTCAATGAAAACGACCGGATCGTCGCAAAGAACGCTCGAAATCAAAAGATCTCGAGCGTCAACGACCGTGGCGGGCATGACGACTCGCAATCCCGGTATATGAGCGTACCAAGAGTGAAGCGCTTGCGAATGTTGAGCCCCCTGTTCTCCGCCGCGATTTACGATGCCTCTGATGGTGACTTTTGGACTAGCCTGCCCCCCGAGCATATTTCTCCATTTTGCGGCACCATTGACGATCTGATCCGTTGCCAAGACCATGAAGTCCATCCGGGGATGAACCATGATCGGCCGGTACCCGCAGAGGGATGCCCCGATCGCCGCTCCCGTCGTTGCCATTTCGGAGACCGGGCAGTCCAGCACTCGGTCGACGCCAAACTCCTTGTCGAGATCGGTCATCGAGGACCCGACATACCAAGGACTCCAGAGGCCTTGACCGATGACGAAGACATCCGGGTGATTGGCCAATAGATACCGGAAACCTTCGCGAATTGCCGCTCCATACGTGAGCCGCGAGCGTTCGCCGCTCATTTCGGCAACCTGCGCGCAAAGACATGTTCGACCAGGGCTGACGATGGCGGCCAAGGGTCGCCCCGGGCCTTATCGACAGCGGCAGCAATGTCGTCTCGTATTTTGGCGTGAAGCGCCTCTAGACGCGGCTTCGTCAGGTCCCCGCGGGTGATAAGGGAAGAGGCAAGCCGGTCGATGGGGTCGCGCTTTTTCCATGCGGCGAGTTCGTTTGCGCTGCGTCTCAAGCCCACGTCAATGTCCTCGCGAGCACCGACATGTCCACGCCATCGGTACGTAATCGCCTCCAAAAAGCCCGGGCCGCGTTGCTGACGGGCGTGGTTGACCAAACGATTAGCGGCATCGGCCACGGCCAGGACGTCGTTGCCGTCAACGACTTCCGCTTTCATTTTATGTGCCTCGGCAAATCGCGCCATGCGGTCACTCGGTTGACGCAGGGCTATGTCCATATGGCTGGAGAAGAGGTTGTTTTCGCACACGAATAGAATCGGTAGACGATAAGTTGCGGCCAGATTGAGCGATTCGTGCACGACGCCTTCTTCACATGCGCCGTCGCCGAAATAGGCAACAGCGATGTCTGTACCGCCATCCATTTTGGCTGCCAGCGCTGCACCGACGGCGAAAGGTACCGTTCCTGCTACGATGGGGACCGACCCCAAGAAGCCGAACTCTCCGGCATATAGGTGCATGGATCCGCCCATGCCTCTCGATGCACCTGGCGCGCGGCCCAGGATCTCCGCCATGAGTTTTGGAACGCTTCCTCCCACAGCAAGATATTGCGCGTGCGATCGATGATTACCGAAGATGCGGTCGGTTGGTCGCAGTGCTTGAGAAACGCCGACGGGTATTGCCTCCTGTCCGATCGCAAGATGGCAGGGGCATTTCGCTTCGCCCGAGGTGACGAGCTCAGCTATGGCCTCTTCGGCAACTCGAATTTCGATCATTTTCGTAAGGACGCGCAGCAGCAGTTCGGCCGGTTCGTTGCGCAGCTCGATAGGGTCCACAAATCGTGCCGGGTCTGCGAGACCGCCGAGCTCGGAGACAAGGTGCCGCTGGGGATTCCGTGGTTCCTCCGCACCGTCGGCGACTTCGGTTTCACTCATGCAGCCAGCGACTCCCGTGGGGCGTCTCCAGGGAATTCTTCGGCGACGTCCTTCCACGCACTCAGACCGTAGAAGCTACGGACCGTTGAGCAGACATGCAGTATATCGCGGTCGCTCAGGAATTGATTCATGGGGAGAAGAAGACAGCGTTCGAAAAATAGGTCCGTCACGGGGAGCTCTTGAGTAAATCCGAGGCCGCGCATCTGATGCACGCCGGCTCCGCCCCATTGGATGATCGTGCCGACTCCATTTGCTTGCAAATGACGCCGAAGTTCATCGCGTTTCACGGCCTCGATCTCGTAGTTCTGGTAGACATCGAAGTGGCGGTTGTCGTCATCAGGACCGGGCGGGCGACGAAAGTCTGGAAGTTCTTCAAATGCCTTGTGATAAGTTCGCGCGATCTGGCGGCGGCGCGCCACCGTCTGCGGAAATCTTCCGAACTTGTAGTTGAGAAATGCCGCCTGCAGGTTGTCCAGCCGACTGTTGGTCCCCCAGATCGGGGAATCGACTTCCAGCTGCTTCTCACGATTTGCCCCGTGATTTCGCATTCTGAATACGCGATCAGCAAGCGCTTCGTCACGCGTCGTTAATGCTCCGGCGTCGCCAAACGTACCGAATACCTTGCTGGGATAGAAACTGAATCCCCCAAAGACACCGAACGATCCAGCGCGCTGGCCTTCGAATGAGGCTCCCAGCGCCTGGGCTGCGTCTTCGAATATCACCAGATTGCGCCGACGCGAAAGATCGCGGATTTTGGCCATATCGCATACCCGGCCATTCAGCTGGGTGACCATGATCGCACGGGTTCGGTCGGAGATCGCCGCTTCGATCGAAGCTGGATCGACCATTCTGTCCAATCCCACCTCGACGGGCACCGGCGTCGCCCCGGCAAAGTGGATCGATTGCGCTGTTGCAACAAAGGTGTGAGAGCAGAAGATTACTTCGTCACCACTACCGATGCCTGCCGCGCGCAGGCCCAATAACATCGCGTTCGTGCAGTCGGATGTCCCTACAGCATGTTCACATCCCACAAATTGCGCCAAGCGCTTTTCGAAGTCGGATACCGCTGATTGCAGTATGATGCCGCCGCTTGCCAGCGTATCGCGGAAGACCTTTACAAACCCCTCCGGGTTTTCAGCAAACATCGCCTTGAAGTCAAAGAACGGTACAGAATGCATTGGTTCGTCTCACGTCCCCGTCGTCCACAGCCACATTGCCATTGATGTCATAACGCTAAGGCTTTATCGACTGCTCTTAGTGGGCTGTTTTTCGACGACTATAAAGCCCGGGCCCCCTCGAGCCGGGCGCTGTCTTCGCATCTGGCTGGTCCAGATCGGCGAAGAGATGCCCTTTGATCCTGGCCCTCCCCGCCTTGTCCGTACGGCACTGCTCGCGGCAGAGCTCGCTGCTCGCGGGCATCAGGTAACCTACTGGAACGCTGGCTTCAGTCATCAAAGGAAGGTGCTTCGCGTCGAGACTGGAACCAAATTCATGATCCCAGAAGGATATCGGGTCGTCCTGCTTAAAGGACGCGCTTATAAGAGAAACATCTCATTCTCCCGAATCTTCAGCCATCGTCAGCAGGCCAAGTCCTTCACAATACTGACCAAGGACGAGACGCCTCCCGACGTTATGATCTGCGGGCTGCCGAGCCTTGAAATTGCCGATGCAGCCACTGCTTATGCGAGTCGGCACCGCATTCCGATCGCGCTCGACTGCCGGGATCTTTGGCCCGACCTCATTGAAGAATTTTTGCCGGTGCCACTGCGGATCGCGGGCTATCCGCTTCTATCCTATTGGCGCGCGATGCTCCGCAGGACTGCGAAGCGAGCAACTGCCATAACAGGTGTGTCGCAGGGATATGTTGACTGGGGCCGTCGAGCAGCGAAGCGCCGACCCGGACCTGCCGATCGTCCCTTCCATCTCACCTTGTCTCGGAATATTCCCCCGCACAACAAGGTGCTTGAAGCGAAGGAGTACTGGCGGGCGCGACTGGGCAAATTGCCTCCCGGAACGCGGATTGGCGTCTACGCTGGCACGTTCAGCCGCCGCTACGATTTGCTGACCATTGCCCATAGCCTCGCATTGCTATCCCCGGAGGAGAAGGCTCGGCTTCGAATTGTACTTTGCGGGGATGGCGATATGCACAGTGCGCTTACCGCGCTGGCAGCGGCAGAGCCCAGCCTTATAGTTGCTGGCTGGCGTAGCGGTGCGGAGCTATACGCGCTAATGAGTGAAGCCCATTTCGGCATCCTTGCTTTCCCTGATCTGCCCGACTTCCTCGTCAACTTCCCCAACAAGGTTGGCGAATATCTGTCCTACGGATTGCCGATCATGGCCGGAATCGGGGGAGTGATCGGGGCCGTGTTGGGCGAGGCGGGGCTGCGGCTGCGCTATCGCGCCGGCGACGTATCGAGTGCAGCCGCCTTATTTCGCGAAATCCTCGCCGGGCAGGGAGTGATGGCGGACCCGCTGGTCAATGAGCGCGCCCGCGCAACATTCAAGTCTTTTTTTGACCCGGACCAGATCATTCCCGCCTTCGCTGACTATCTGGAGGCGCTCGCCGGTCCGCCCGCAGACAGCGCATCATGACAAGAGGCTCTTCGATATTGTGATTGCCGTGATGGGCTTCACATACCCCTTGGCCGTGGACCGTCGACCGGAGGGCGGGTAGGCTGGCGGAGATGAGCGACAGCGCGAACGACTTGCTACACGCTTCCCTTGACCGGGCTGAGCGCCGTGCCAAACGCACGAACTGGATGAGGCGAATTTCCGGCAAGCCTGCTGAACCGTACCGCAGGAGTTCTCTTGTCAAGGTGGAGGAGATGGCAAATCGCATGCCTCTGGGCTGGCATCTGGCCGCGGCGCTTTTCCTTCTTGCGCCAGTTGCCGCCATTATTGCCGGGATCGCATACGCGGCGTGGTGCTTTTTCTAGCCGATCGAAGTCTGTAGTTGAGCGAAGCTATCATCAATACTGCGCGCCTGCTGATCCGGCCCTTCCGAGTCGAAGATATCAGCGAGCGCTATATTGCGTGGCTGAACGACAAACATTTGATGCGGTTCAGCGAGAACCGTCACCGCAGCCACACGCGCGAAAGTTGCCTCAGCTACATGCGCTCGTTCGAAGGTTCGCCCAATCGCCTCTGGGCAATCTTCGCGAGTGTCGAGCATGTAGGAAACATTAGAGCCTACCTTGACGCCCCTAATGGCGTGGCCGACGTCGGCATCCTCATTGGTGAAGGCGGCAAAGGGTATGGCCTGGAGGCGTGGACCGGTGTGTGCCGTCACCTACTCGACGGCGGCGTACGCAAGATCACCGCCGGCACGATGGCGGCCAACAAGGCCATGGTCAGGATTATGGAGAAATCGGGCATGAGTTTCGAGGGGGGCCGGCGACGCCAGTTCCTCGTCGACGGTATCGAAGTCGATCTTGTAGGAGCGTGCCTGTTCAAGCGCTAGGCAGCCGGCGTCTGATTGTTCAAAGAGCTGGCAGATCTGGCAGAAAGGGCACGAACCGTGGACTGGTGATGGGCGCCGAGGCTAAAGTTGACGAATGAGTTCTCAAAAGGAAGCGTTTCTCGGCGGAGAGGGCGACGCCTATTTCCAACGAACCGATGGACACGTCACATTCGACATCACGTCGTCGCTGCAAGAGCTTCTCATCTTCCCGCGCGATGTCCTCGAGATCGGCTGCAGCAGCGGCGATAGGCTGGTCAAACTGCATAGGCTTTTCGGCGCCACCTGTCATGGGATAGATCCGTCCGGGTCGGCTATCGAGCACGGCCGCAAAGCATGCACTGGACTCGGCGTGAGTCTGAAAATTGGGACGGCTGAGAAGCTCGACTATGCCGATGACTCGTTCGATCTCGTGATCTTCGGCCACTGTATCTCGTGGACCGATCCCAGGGACCACTTCACGATCGCGGCCGAAGCGAATCGCGTGCTAGCCGATCGGGGTAGTCTGGTGATCGTCGATTTCAATACTCGCGCCGCCTACAGCAATGGGTACATTCACAAGCCCGGGCTGCGCACCCACAAGATGGACTTCTCGCAGATGTTCCTCTGGCACCCGAGCTATCGCTTGCTCAGCCGGAGATACGCCGAGCATAACGCCGAGATATTTACGTTCGAGCCCGATGAAGCCGTGACCATCGACGTGCTGCGCAAAGACTTGGCTGGCGCCTTCCCGCGTCACGGCACGAGCCCGGATATGTAGGCGCCGAAGGCCGAATGCTCGTATTCCGTGCAACCCACGGCACAGAACGTATGCGGGCGGCACATTGGAATGGAAAGCCCTGAAGGCGTACAGATGAGCAAGGTGGGTGATGGCACTGGACGTGGACAATGCGCTCGCAATCGAGGCGGCGAGACGCGAGCGGGGGCGAGGCACTTACGCCGTTGAAGCAGCCTATCTCGATCGCCTCTCCGCTGTGCTGAAAACAAGGAAGGACTTAACCGACGCCCGATCGCGTTGGGGACCCGGGCTCGGAGCGAAAATCGCGAGCTGGATTGTTCGCGTGCGCTCTGTTGGGCGGCTCCTCGGCCTTGTGGGGCTGCTACCGACATTTATCCGGCAATTGTCTTTGATGCGTGCCGTTTTACGCGCTCGCCCCGGGGCACGCCATTTGGTGCTGTCTATCGCCTCGAATCGTCTGCAACTTTTTCGGGACGGTATCCCATTCAGAAAAGAACTGGCAACGTTGACCGCTCCTCTTGGCGGCGGTGCCTCTCCATTCGAGGAGGCTATTGCTGGCGCCGATGTCGTGTTCGTCTTCGACGCTCTGCCCGTGAGCCGACTGTGGAACGGATTTCGAAAGGTCGAACAGCAGGACGTCCTTATTTTGGACGGCGCCTTTCTCGCTTTCTTTTTCTGCTGTCGCCTTCTGACTACCGTCGGCAGACGGGAAATCTCGCAAGCCGTGCGTGACGGCCTTCGCCGCGAAACACGCGAGGCCATCTCATTTACTGGCCCGAAGGCGTTGCTCTATACGCTCATCCTCAGCGCAATCTGGCAGGCGCTGGGAGGAGGGGCGGAAAAGGACGGCTTGTTCGTCACAGCCAACTCCACGCTGCCTGAACTCCTGCGCACTTGTCTGTTCCAATCGCGCAACTGCCACCGAATATTCGAATTGATGCATGGCGTTGGCTCGATGGGCGCGCAGGCCATCTTTAATTCGGCAGTGGATCTTGGAAGGCCATACGACGCTCATCGGAAACTGGTCTTCGTCCCACAGATTCCCGGCCTTCCTCTCGAAGGCATTTTTCGCAACCTCGCTTTTGATCCCGGAGTTGCGGTCAACTGCTATCTCAATCAGTACTTCATCAGGCGGAGGGGGCAGGATCTGGAGACCTCGGTCGCGGCCGAGTTCGAGCGGCTCCGCAAGACCGCGGGGGTCGGTGCCGACCCGATCGTCATAACGATTTTCGGCAATTTCCCGAGTGCCGATCAGAGTGACGACTCTCCTTCGTTTCGTGCTGAGAGCGCGCTAGTCGGTCTCATCGGTCGGCTGAGCAGTGTTATCGGCAGAGAGCACATGATCGTTTATGCGCCCCATCCAGGGATGGGGCGGGCTCCCTCCGGTCACGAGCAATTTGCCTTGAACCGTGTACAGGTGCACCCCGACTCGGTATTCTGCTGGTTAATTTCCGATCTCTGCGTCGCGCTGAACTCGAGCGCAATGTTTGAGGCGGTCTGGTTTGGTGCTTCTGCGTTGACGCCGATGATTCCGGAGGATCGATTTTACAGTGCGTCTTACTTGTCCAAGCTGTTCCACCCTGCCGTAAGCACGAGCGAGGATATGGAGAAGGTCACTCGCGCCTTTTTGAGTTCTTGGAGCCGCGAACCGGGGGTCGGAATCCTTCAGCGCGCGAAAAAGAGGCTCGAAGCGATGATCGGCAGCGCCTCGCACGGCTCGCTTGAATCGGCGTGCACCAACTAACATGCGAGAACTACGGCTGCTCCGGCAGATTGCGGCGTCTTATAGAGCCTTGCGCCTCAAGAACTCGAGAGCATTCTGGGCCCTCGCATTCATGTTGCTGACGGCACTTCTTGAAATGAGTGGTTTGTCCTTGCTTTATCCGGTCGTGATGGCGATGGGCAACAACGACACGTATCTGACCAAGCTCTTCGCGCGACTGCCCGTCGATGCGCCCGCTTTGCATGAACCGAATATTCAGATCCTCATCGTGTTCGCCGGTGTAGCGATCCTCTACATCGCCAAGAATGTCGCGCTGTACTTCACTTACCGGAACAACATCAGCTTTGCGATGTACTACGAGCGCAACCTCATTCGCGGTCTGTACAGTGCCTATCTTCGAAAGCCGCTCCTGGAGTTCCGTGAAGAGACGTCGGGCGCGCTGGCCAACATCGTCTGCGTGCAATCGGGCCGTCTAGTGGACGGTGTCATCAGGCCGCTGCTTGTCGTCATTGTGGAAGCGATTCTTCTGGTCGGCATTGGTGCCGTTGTTTGCTATGTCAACCCGCTGCTGATCGGCATCGTCATCGTTTTTTGCGGCGGCGCGGCCGCCATCTACTATGCCGCGCTCCGATCAAGCGCGCTGAGATGGGGCCGGGTCCGCATGCAGTCGGCCGCCATGTTGCAGGAACTGGTCAGCAACACGGCGGCGGGAATCAGTGAAATCAAGATCTTCCACCGTGAGGACTACATGGTCGGAAAGGTAGTCGCTGCGGCCACCACCGAAACTGACATGTTCCAGAAGCTCGAAATGTACCAGCAGGGGCCGCGGTACCTGATCGAATCGGTCTTTGTGCTCGCCTTCGTTACCGCCATCGCCGTCCTGTTGTTTCTGGGAATGGACAAGTCGGCGCTACTGGCGAGCCTTTCAGTCGTCGCTGCGGCCTCGTTTCGCATTCTGCCGAGCATGAATCGCTTGGTGGGATCGTATTCCAGCTTTTCATTCAATCTCGGCCCCGCGCTAGCCCTGATGGAGACCATTACGACCTCTCACCTGCTGCTCCATTCCGACGAGGCGCGGAGAGAAGCGGGTGCCCAGCAGGATCTCCGGCCCACGATTGTCGAGCTGCGAGGCATTTCGTTCCAGTATCCAAGGAGCCACGCGCCAATCTTGCGCGATGTGAACCTCACCATTCGGAGCGGACAACGGATCGGCATCGCCGGACGGTCCGGTTCCGGAAAATCGACGTTAGTCGATATTCTGGCTGGGCTCTATCAGGCCACCAGTGGCGAGATCCTCATCGACGGACGTCCGATGTCTTCCGACCCGAGGAGTTGGCAGGCTGGGATAGGCTACGTTCCTCAGGCCCCTTTCATCATGCCCGGGTCCATCCGGGAAAACGTCGTGTTCGGCGCTGACAGTGTATCCGACGATCGGATCTGGGCTGTCCTCGAAATGGTGGGCTTGGCCGGATTCGTGCGAAGGCTGAAGGATGGTCTCGACGCGCCCTTGGGTGAAAAAGGAACGGGCCTTTCGGGCGGCCAGAAACAACTGGTGTGTCTCGCACGGGCACTGTTCCGGCATCCTCATACTCTCCTTCTCGACGAGCCCACGGCCTCGCTTGATGGAAAGAGCGAGGAGCTGGTGATGAACGCCGTACGAAGCCTGCCACCGGAAGTGGCGATCGTCATGGTCTCGCACAAGCACCAAAATTTTGCGGGCTTCGACATTACGTATGACTGCGAAGACGGCCGACTGAAACCGTGGGCCATTTCGGTCGAACACCGCTTGGCTGGCTCGCAAGTGCAATGATCGGCAAATTGCTCCGACTCGACAACATCCGCGGTGCGCGACAAGCGCTAAAAAAATGCGGGTATTTCACCATCGAAGATGCATATCCCTCCAGTTTCTGTCGGGAGGTCGTTGAGATCGTCGATTCGCACGTCCCGGACCAACGCACCGAAGTGAACTATGCCGGCACGGAATTGCGCATCTGGGATGCCCAGAAGCGACACGAGCTGCTGTACCACTTCTATGATCAATGCAACGTGTTCACCGCGGCGTTGACCGGCATGGACGTGGAGGCCGATACGCTGCTGGCCATCCGCAACCGGACACTCGAGTCGTCCGATCAAAAGTCTCGCCTCGACCGATGGCATATCGATTCGTTCCGGCGCCAGATCAAGATATTCCTCTTCCTGACGGAGACGACGGAGCAATCAGGTCCTTTCGAATTCATACCGGGAACTCAGGCTGTGGGATTCAAGACGTGGATGCTGGCGCGAGGCCTGTACATCCGACCCGCCGATCTTCTATTCCGCAAGCCTACTCGGGCCTATCAGCGGATTGCCGACTCGGTTGTGGAAGAGCTTGCGAAGTCTGGAATTGCTCCGATTCCGTTCATTTGCAAGGCGGGAACCGCACTGGTGGTCGATTCCTCATCCATCCACCGCGCCAGGCCCTGCACGGCGGGCACCAGGTACGCGCTGACAGCCTATTGCCGGGCGCACTGACCGGCATGAATGCAGCAAACCTACGGTCAGAACTAAGGGTTCAATGAAGATCGTCGCTACAATTGAAGCCCGCATGACGTCGTCGCGCCTTCCCGGCAAGGTGCTCCTGAAGGCCCTTGGCCGACCGATGCTGTATCACCTGGTGCGTAGGCTGCGGGCTGTGCCATCGATTCAGGAGATCGTTCTCGCCACGACGACGAACGCAACCGATGACGTGCTTGTCGAATTTGCAAACCGGGAAGGAATTCGGACCTTTCGTGGCAGTGAGGATGATGTCATGGGCCGGGTCGTCGGCGCCGGGGAAATGGCCGAAGCCGATGTGCTCGTGGAAATTACCGGCGATTGCCCGATCATTGATCCCGACATCGTGGAACATACGATCCGGATGTTCCTCGCTCATCAGGCCGCTTATGTCGCCAATAATCACATCAAATCCTATCCTGACGGGATGGACACGCAGGTCTTTCGGCTCGAGACGCTGCAACGATCCGCGGCCATGACTAATCATCCGCTGGATCGAGAGCACGTCTCGCTCCATATCCGGAACCACCCGGAATTGTTCCCCCACGTATATCTCGTTGCCCCTCCATCCTTGCATGCCCCCGAACTCGGTCTGACGCTGGACGAACCTGCCGACTACGAGTTGCTCCGACGCATCATTGAGCATTTTGGCGAATCGAAGCCTTTATTCGGTTGCCTCGACGTGCTTCGTCTGCTCAAGGAACATCCCGGCTGGATCGAAATCAACCGCAACGTAAAGCGAAAACGGGACACGTGATCTATCGAGTTCTCGTAGTGGGATTGGGCAGGATCGGCATCGGCTACGATTTGTCGCTCGATCCTGCGAGATGGATTTTGACTCACGCCAGAGCCTTTCAGCAGCATCCCCGATTCCAGCTGACTGGAGGCGTCGATCCGGATCCTGGGAGATGTAGGCTGCTCAACGAGCATTACGGCGTGGCTGGTTGGACCTCTCTCCACCAGGCGCTCTCTGTGGCGCATCCGGATGTGGTGGTCGTCGCCGCACCAACGTCCGAGCATGCGGCGACGGTGCGTAACCTCCTCGAGGCAATCTCGCTACGCGCGATCCTGTCCGAAAAGCCGCTCGCTTATGACGCGGCGCAAGGTGCTGCTATTGAGCGCCTCTGCCGAGACAAAAATTGTGACTTGTTCGTGAACTATATGCGCCGATCCGACCCCGGCGTCATCGAGGTCAAACGGCGGCTAGACTCTGGTGCAATCCAAACGCCGATCCGTGGTGTGGTGTGGTATTCAAAGGGGCTGATCCACAACGGGTCGCATTTCTTCAATCTGTTGCAATACTGGCTTGGCAGCATGAAGGAGTTCGGGATTATTCGGCCAGGCCGGTTGTGGGCGGGTGAAGACCCCGAACCTGACGTTCAGGTTGAGTTCGATCATGGTACCATCACATTCCTCGCCGCTCAGGAGGAGGACTTTTCCCACTACACTGTCGAGCTGATTGCCCGTAACGGAAGATTGCGATACGAAGACGGTGGACGCACGATCCTGTGGCAACCTGCTGTGCCGGATCCGTCTCTGGAAGGCTACACGGTGCTCCGATCAACTCCGGAAGTCGTCCCATCAGACATGAAGCGCTCGCAGTGGAATGTCGCTGCCGAGCTCGCCGAGGCTCTCGACGGCCGGCCCGCGCATCTTTGCGACGGATCTGACGGTTTGCGCACTCTGGAGGCGTTGTCCTTGATACGAGGAAAGTTGTGACGAGTTCGAATGCCAAGACGCTGGCGTTGATGGGAGGGCCGCAGGCCTGCCCGATAAAACCGAAGCGATACAATCCGATCGGACGCGAGGAGATCGCTGCCGTAACCGCCGTGTTGGAGTCCGGTGTTCTCTCGCAATTTCTGGGGACCTGGAGTGACGACTTCTACGGCGGCCCCCGAGTGAAGGAATTTGAGCGCGCCTGGGAGGCGTGGTTCGGCGTTACGCACGCGGTGAGCGTGAATTCTTGCACGTCGGGTCTAATCGCGGCCTTGGGGGCCATCGGAATCGAGCCCGGCGATGAAGTGATCGTCAGCCCCTGGACGATGTGCGCCAGTGCCACCGCGATACTGCATTGGAATGCCATTCCGGTGTTCGCCGACATCGAAGCCGATACTTTCTGTATCGATCCGTCATCGGTCGAAGCAAACATCACCGAACACACCAGGGCGATCGTGGCGATCGACATTTTTGGCCATCCGGCGAACATGGCGGAACTGTCTCGGATTGCCAAACAGCACAACCTGAAGCTCATCTCCGACAGCGCCCAGGCTCCCGGCGCGCTGTACCGGAACCACTACGCCGGAACTATGTCCGATATTGGCGTCTTCAGCCTGAACTACCACAAGCACATTCACACGGGTGAGGGTGGCGTGGCGGTTACTGCCGACGATACCCTTGCCGAACGCATGCGGCTCATCCGCAACCACGCGGAGGCAGTTGTGGGCGACATGGGCCATACCGATCTGCGCAACATGATCGGGCATAATTTCCGGCTCGGCGAAATCGAGGCGGCCCTCGGCATTCAGCAATTGAAGAAACTGGGAAAGCTGGTCGCTGGTAAGCAAGCATCCGCTCAACGGCTCAGCGCCGGGCTGCAAGGATTGCGCGGCCTGCGCACTCCAGTGGTCGCTCCCGATTGCACCCATATCTATTACTTGTATCCGCTGGTCATCGACGCCGAGCTGGGCGTGGATCGGGGAAAGATCGCACGCGCCCTCGCGGCGGAAGGCGTGGAGGGTATTTCGGAAGGCTATGTCAACGTCCACCGTCTCCCGATCTACCAAGAGAAGATTGCCTACGGATCAAAGGGATTTCCATGGTCCTCAGAGCATTGCCGACGCGAGGTCGATTACCGAAAAGGAATCTGTCCCACGGCTGAGCAGCTCCATGATTCGACCTGCCTGACCTATTCGATGTGCATGTATGACCTCGATGAACAAGTGTCGGACGGAATCATAGAGGCATTCCACAAAGTCTGGAGACGCTTGGAAGACCTGAATGATCTGCCAAGTGAGTGATCTGCATTGGTCGACCGCGCATGATCACCGCAGTTGCCCACGATGCCGGCGGTGCAGAAATTGTTTCCAGCTATGTCCGGCAGAATCCTGGAGAGTGGATCTTTAGCCTGGGCGGACCGGCGCAGGCGATCTTCGAGCGCAAGCTCGGAACCGTCGTATCGACGCCGCTGGAAGCTGCCATTGGACAAGGAGACTGGGTACTGACTGGAACCGGGTGGCAGTCCGACCTTGAATGGCGAGCACTCGACTTGGCAAGATCTTCGAGCAAAAAGTCTGTCGCCTTCTTAGACCACTGGACGAACTATAAGGTCAGATTCCGGCGTGATGACGTCGTCCATCTGCCAGATGAAATTTGGGTTGGTGACAGCTATGCAGAATCGGCTGCGAAAGCCGTGTTCCCTGCTATGCCCATTCGCCTCGTGGCCAATCCCTACCTGAATGACGTCGTTGCAGAGGTTGAAGCTGCGTCGCGGTCCGCCCCGCCGAAACGGCATCGCGACACGCAGCGAATACTGTATGTCTGCGAACCGATTCGGGCATTCGCTGAGCAATCGGGACAGTATTGGGGTTACGACGAGTTCCAGGCCCTCGGGTTTTTTCTGCAGAATGTCCACCGGGTGACTTCAAGAGTGCACATAATTGTCGTTCGGCCGCATCCCGCCGACCCGCCGGGAAAATATCAGGACTTCCTTGGGGAATTTCCGACGTTGCCCATCACCTTGTCGGCCTCAGGTCCTTTGGCGGAAGACATCGCTGCGGCAGATCTAGTTGTAGGCTGCGAGAGCATGGCGCTTGTCGCCGCACTGGCAGCGGGCAGGCGAGTGATCAGCTGCATCCCTCATGGGGGCAAACCCTGTTCGCTGCCGCATGAAAAGATTGAGCATCTGACGGGCTTCGGTGACGGAATGCCCCTGCGCCCGGTTTAGCTGATGAGTACTTCCTGGCTCTGTACAGTCGCTCTTCTGCTGCCAAAATGCCGTGGACCTAGAATACGAGATGAATGACATGCTGAATGGAAAGTCCGTTTTGATCACAGGAGGGACCGGGTCGTTCGGAAAGGCATTTACCAAGACCGTTCTCGATCGCTTTCCTCGAATTCGGCGGCTCGTCATTTATTCACGAGACGAACTGAAGCAATTCGAGATGGCACAGGTATTCTCTAGTGAGAAATATCCGGGAATCCGCTATTTCATCGGCGATATTCGTGACGGTGAGCGGCTTCGCCGAGCCCTTGAAGGAATCGAGATCGTGGTCCACGCGGCCGCACTCAAACAGGTGCCGGCGGCAGAATACAATCCATTCGAGTGCATTAAGACCAATGTCATCGGTGCGCAGAATCTGATCGAGGGCTGCTTCGACACTGGCGTCGAAAAGGTCGTCGCGCTTTCGACGGACAAGGCGGCCGCCCCGGTCAATCTCTATGGCGCAACCAAGCTGTGTTCGGACAAGC
>Ga0070741_10005779_pt1 | contig 27100 bp, 19 predicted proteins | sample Coa_R1_4_FD_66440 | JGI IMG/M metagenome (GOLD analysis project Ga0070741, IMG submission 66440) | Surface soil microbial communities from Centralia Pennsylvania, which are recovering from an underground coalmine fire - Coalmine... | ecosystem: Environmental > Terrestrial > Soil > Unclassified ...
TGGCGAAGCCGGCTGAGGCGTCATTTTGGGAGCCTGTCCTGAGGGAATGGGCGGAGGGACCCATTGATGTGCGGGCGCCGGTGGGGCCGGCGAAATTGGCGGCCGCGAGCGCAGAGCGTTGCGCCGCGGGCGGCGCGGGATCGAGTCTGTTGCCAGCGGAGTTTGCAACGCGTTACCGGCAGGAGTTCGTCGATGGGTTGTGGATGCGCGGGGCGTTTGTCGTGGTCGGAATCGTTTTGGCCGGGACGCTGGCGTACTTCGGCGCGTTGTACAGCCTTGGCCTCGCGCTGCAAAACGAGAGGACGAAGCTCGCGACCATCAAGCAGGCCTATAACGACGCGCAAAAGGACAAGGCGGAAATCGCCATTTTGCAGTCGCGCGCGGACCTGCAATACGCCGCCCTGGACGCCTGGAAGGCGGTGGCCGAAGCGATGCCCGAGGGGCTGACACTCAACAGCATGTATTTCGGGAACGGCAAACTGGAACTGCGCGGTTCGGCGGATAAGGACGATTTGCAGTCGATCTACTCCTTCAACGAAAGTTTGCGGCATGCGGTGAAGACCGGCAAAGACGACCCACTTTTCACGGACGTCGGCACGCCCAAGACGGCGACGACCCATAACAACACGACGGATTGGAACTTCAGTTCCAGCACCCGGGCTCTGGGGGAGAATGAATAATTCGTTCCTGGACCAACTGAATCTGCGCCCGCAGGAGAAGCGGATCATTTTCGTCATCGGCGTGATCGTGTTTGTCGTGCTTTACGTCGTGATGGTGATGCCGCATTTCGGGGATTGGGGCCGGTTGAAGAGAGACTTGGAAAAAACGCGCAAGGAATACCGGGAGGACACCAATGAAATCGGGCGCGACGTGGATGTGACCAACGGTTATCGCAAGCAACTGGCCAAACTGGAGCGCGAGCAGAAGGGGGGCGTGTCGCAGTTTGATCCGGCGTTGCAGTTGCAACTGGCCGTCAACGCGCAGGCCCCCAAGTGCGGTGTCGAGATTTTCAGCAGCACGCCGGGCATGAACAAAGAGAGCACGAACCAGTTTTTTGACGAGCGGACGCTGTCGCTCTCCTTCGAGGCCGGCGAATCCAACCTGGTGAGCTTTCTCTACAACATCGGCAACGACCCCTCGATGGTCCGGGTGCGGACGCTGCAATTGGGGCCCGCGGACGCCGCGCGTTACAAGCTTAAAGGCACGATGCTGCTGGCCGCCAACTACGAGAAGCGGCCGCCGCCGCCGCCCGCCGCGCCAGCCAAAGGGCCGGTCAAGACTGCTCCCGCGCCGGTCGGCAAAGAACCGGCGAAAAAGGAGCCGGCCAAGAAGGAGTTGCCGAATAAACCGCCCGGCGCCTCCGAACGGAAAAAAGTATGAATGCCAAACGCCTCGTCCTCTTGTGCGTCCTGCTGCTGGCCGCTGCCGGCTTGCGAGCTGATCCGGATGCCGACGCCGCCAACTGGCAATTCGCCCAAGCCGCGCCTCCTCCGGCGCCGACAAACCCACCCGCGCCCACTCCGCCGCCCATTACCATTCCTTCCCGCCGCGTCACCAGCCGTTCGCGCACGAACACCCCTGCGGCATTCCCTGCTTTTCCGGCTCCCCCCGCGCGTCCGGCGCGTCCGGGTATTGGGGGAACAAACATCACCACGGCGAACGCCAGCGCCACCGCGACCGGCGGCGCCAATGGAGCGGTGAATGGAGCGATCGGGCAGAATCCGGCGACGATTCCGGGGATGGCGGCGACCACGCCAGGGCACGACGGCGGCATCGGTGGGACGAATGCCCCGGAGGACGCGGCGATTTACGACTTCGACTTTCCCAGCATGCCGGTCGATCAACTGCTTGACACATTCTACGCGCCGCTGGTCGGGCGGACGTTGTTGCGCGCGACGGCTGGTCCTTCCGCCGTTTCGGGCACCGCGACCATCACGCTTAAAACGCAGCATCCGCTGACGAAGAAGGACGCCATTATCGCGCTGGAGACGATCCTGGGGATGAACGGCATCACGATCATTCCGATTGGCGACAAATTCGCCAAGGTGGTCAGCGAGGCGACGGCGCCGCAGGCCGGCGGCCTTGTGTCAACGAACAATTCGGAAACCAACATGCCGCTGGCGGGCAAATTCATCACGCAAATCGTCCAATTGAAATACGCGGATGGGAATGACTTGACCGACCTGCTCAAGCAATTCGCCAAGGGCCAGAGCAGCATCATTTTCATCAAAAGCACCCAAACGCTGATTCTGCGGGATTACTCGGAAAACGTGGCGCGCATGCTGGAGTTGGTGAAGCGGATCGATGTGTCCTCGCCGTTGCAGGTCAAGCCGGAGGTTATTCCCATCAAATACGCACTGGCGTCGGACATGGCCTCGGCGCTGACGGCATTGGGGGCGCAAGGCGGCACGTCGGTGGGCGGAGCGGGCAAATCGGGCGCCAATTTCTCGACGGGCGCGGGGAGCCGCAGCGGCGGCGGCTTTGGCAACGGCGGCGGTTTTGGCACGGGCGCCATCGGGAACACGGGTTTTGGCGGCGGCGGCTACGGCGGCTATCCAGGGCAATCGGTCGGGCTTCAATCCGAGAGGATTCGGGCGATGACCGACGGCATGGAGCCGGTCGGGGGAGATGACCGGTTCAGCATCATGGCCGCCAACCCGGTGGCATCAGGCGCCCGGAGTTCGTTCCAGCAGAACTTGCAAAACATCGTCAACAAAGCGTCGAGCCAGGGCCAGTTTACCCTGTTTGGCGAAACGAAAATCATCGCCGACGAGCGCACCAATTCGCTGCTGGTTTTTGCGAACGATGAAGACATGAAGATGATCAAGGACATCATCAAGAGGCTGGATGTGGTGTTGCCTCAAGTGTTGATCGAGGCGATCATCATGGAGATCAATTTGCAAGGCACGCGCAACACCGGCATCAGCTATCTGACGCAGAAACCGCAAATCGGGAAGTTCTCCGGCGCGGGCGGTGTCAACAATCTGAGTTCGGCGGCCACTTCGTTCCTCGGCGGCGGCTCGAACAGCGCCTCCGCCGCCAGCTCGGCGTTGCCTAGTTTGCCGGGCGGTTTCAGCTACTTCGCCAAGTACGGCAATGACCTTGACGTCGTGCTCGAGGCCGTGGCGGGCGACAGCCGGATTAACGTGCTGTCGCGCCCGCGCATTCAGACCTCGCACGCGGTGCCGGCGGATTTGTTCATCGGCAACACGGTGCCGTACGTCACCGGCACCTATAACTATGGTTACGGCTCAGGTCCCAGCTCACAATATACCCAGTTGGAAGTCGGCATCCGGCTCCAAGTGCTGCCGCTGATCAATCCCGATGGGTTGGTGGAAATGGACATTCAACAGGACATCGAGCAATTGGGGCCGGACGTGCAAATCACGGGTGTGGGCGGTGTGCCGACTACCACCAAGCGTCAGGCGGGCGCCAAGGTGGCGGTGCTTGACGGCCAAAGCATTCTGCTGGGCGGTTTTATCAGCGACAGCCGCACGAAATCCAATTCCGGCGTGCCGTGGCTCAAGGACATTCCGGTGCTGGGCTATTTGTTCCGGAGCGACTCCGTCCAGAATCTGCGCACGGAGCTGGTCATCATGATGCGTCCCACGGTGCTGCCGACGCCCAGCGTGGCGGCGAAGGTGGCTGAAGTGGAGCGCAACAAGCTTTCCGGCGTGAAGCAGGCCGAGTTGGAAATTCGCGAAGACGAGCGCAAACGCAACGCCGAGATTGAAGTGCAGATGCGCAAGGAGGCCGAGCAGCACAAGAAGGAAGCGCTGAAGAAGGGCATCGTCGCTCCGGAATACGAGCCGGCGATCACGAACATCAACGACATTCCGCCGATTGAGGAATAGAGCCGAGCCGGCCAAAGGCGATTAGAAATGAAACTGGCCGTCCCGTTATCGCGGGACGGCCAGTTCGCGTTTCAAGAATGCTGCGCCTGCTTTATGGGGCCACCAGGCGATAGAACTTGTTTGTGCCGCTGTTGGTCACAACAACCCCGGAGATGAAGGCGCTGTTCGAGTTGACGTCCGTCCAATTGGTCGAGGTCAGATTCGTGCTCGATTGCAGCACAAATGTTCCTTCGGAAGCCGGCCAATAAATGATGGACGTGTTGCCGTTCTTGGCGATGTTCAATGACGGCTGCGAGAAGATCGTGATGTTCTGAAACACGGCTGATCCATTATTCGTGGCCGGAGTGTTCTGGCCTTGAATTTGGAAATAGCCACCCAGCGTATAGGGGGCCGGTGTCGTGTTGTTGTTTGCCAGGTAAACCGCCCCCTGATTGAACTCCAGCGGCGGACTGCTGATCCCGTCGGCGGAATAAATAATCGAGGTGACGCCATTGGTGTCCTTCGTGATCGTCACTCCCATCGTGATCGTGTCGCCAGAATGGAATTGGTGATTTAACGCCGTGGCATAGAAGGGCAGGTTGCCGCCAAAGGCGACCACTTCGCCGGCGTCTGTATCGAGGATGTATTGTCCGCTGATGGCGCCGTTTTGATCGTTGAAAGCGATGCCGGCCTCTTTGCGGGGCGAGACCGGATTGCCGGTCAGCGTCACGTTCATGAAGGCTGTGTAGTAATCGTTCGTTTGGAACAGATAAGGCGTGTTGCCGCCGTCGGCGGAGAATTGCCACACATCTTGCAAAGCGCTGAACGCGGTGTTGGTCGTCCCCGCGTTGGTTTCTGTGAAAGAAACGATCGAAGGATAATTGGTGACGACAGTAAGGACGGCGTTGGACAAATTGGCCGAGTTAACCACGCGCGGTTGAATGACGACCGAATTGATTTTGCTGACTTGCCCCTGGGCGCAGGTGGCGCCCGCCAGGACGATGCCAATGACCGCGACGCCGCCCAGCAGGCGGAAAACGGTGGTTTTGGACGGCTCAAGAGACAAAGCGTCCGAGATGTGTGTAGTTGTGGAATTCATGGGGGAGAAGCTGCCTTTTCTGCGGGCGAATGTCAAGTCCAAAAACGGCGTTCGCGACACCGCCTTGCAAGAAGCAAGCAACGTGTTAGAATGGAAGGCGTATTCCCTCGGCGGAAAAATTCGTTTGATTTATATGCGATCTCACCACAGGACCATTGCCTCATTTTCCCTCGCCCAAATTATTTCAGCCGCTCTTGTGCTGGCAGCCGCGCAAGCGCCGGCCGCAACCCAGCTCCTGCTCAACCCCAGTTTCGAGCAAAATGTCGGCAACCATGTGGCGACGGGTTGGACGTATTTTGACGATCCGACGATTTCCACCAACGTGCATGATTACTGGATTGGCGGCCCGCCCACGGGCGGCTTCCAGGCGCCGCCGGTTTCCGGCTCCAATTACTGGAAGGAATGGGGCGCTGGATATTTCCCCTCAGCAAACAATGTGGCGGGTATCCAGCAAACCTTCGGCAGCTCGGCCGGCTCAGTGTACCAGGCCAGCGGATGGGTTTACACCTCCAGCAGCGACCTCCTCGGGGTCGGCAACACGGTGTGGCTCGAGGTGGCTTTTCTTAATGGCAGCGGCCAGCCTCTGGCTCTTTACACTTCGGCCGATTTCACCGCCAACACCGGGGCCGACACGTGGTTCCAATTGAACGTGACCAACTCGTGTGATCTTTCACAACCGGTGGCCACGGGCGACCCTTTTTACACCAATTACGCTGTCAGCGGGACGGTCAGCCAGATGGTGGCTCCGGCGGGCACGACGCAGGTGCGTTATCGATTCGACTTCTTGCAAGACAATCAGGGCGGCGGTTCCTGTTTCCTGGACGACGCAGCGCTGAACCAGGCAGCCGGTTTGATCGCCCCGGTGATCAGCAACGTCTATCCGCAAAACATGATCTTCGTCCCAGCGTCCTCCAACTTGACCTTTGATGTCGCTTCCCCGAGCGGAACAACAATCAATAACAATGCCATTCATCTCGTTTTGAATGGTGTGGATGTCTCCAGCCAATTGCTCATTGCTTCTTTGCCCACCTTTAAGAGCGTCGCGTATCAGCATCTCGAATCCAACACGACATACAATGCTGCCATCTCCGTGTCGGACACTTCCGGGCTGACGACGACGTTGAGCAATTATTTTCAGACGACGTGGGTGGGACTTCCGCCCGTCGAGTATCTCTGGGAGGCCGAGGATTTTGATTTCACCAACGGGCTGTTTATCGACAACCCCGACATCTGCAACGCGGACGGCGATCCAAACTGCTATTTTGGGAAAGTGGGGACGCCAGGAGTGGACGAAAACTCCGACGGCGAATCGGTGAGCCACCTCTACCGCGCGGCCGACGCCATGAACATCGACGTGTCGGGCGATTTTCTGCGGCCCAATCTTTTTGCCGCGAACCGCACAGACTATGAGTTGAATCCGTTTGAGCAAAACGAATGGGTCAATTATACGCGCGATTTCAGCAACGGCGTGTATTGGGTTGTCGGGCGTCTGGCGACTGACCTCACACTTTCGGGTAGTCTGACCATGAGCGTGGTCAACTCGGATCAGACCCTGACCCCCTTGGGGACGTTCACGATCGCGCCGCACGGGCTGGGGTGGACGACCTTTGAGAATGTGTTCCTGCTGGACACCAACGGCAACAAAGTGAACGTGACGCTCAACGGGAAAACGACGCTTCAAGTGGAGAGCCAGGGCAACATTCTGCCGAATTTCTTCGCGTTGGTGCAGGCCATTCCTGACCTCCCGATTATTAGCGGCATGTATCCCGACGGCGCTCATCCCTTCCAGTACACCAACGCCCTGCGTTTCAACGCCTCCACGCTCGGCTCGACCTTCGGCGCACAAAGCTTCCATGTCGTTTTGGACGGGTTTGACGTTTCGTCAGACCTGGTCATCACCGGCTCGGCTTCCAACAAGACGGTGGTTTATCCGAATCTCCAGCCCAACGCCCGCCATGTCGCCGTTATCACCATCACCAACGGGCTGGACCATGGCATCTCGGTGACCAATAGCTTTGACACATTCAGCCAGAACAACTACATGGTCCAAGCCTCCGATTTTGACTTCAACAGCGGGATGTTTATCTCGGACGCGAATTGGTATCCGAACGCCTATGACGGAGAGGTCGCCACGACGAACATTGATTACCAGCACACGACCATCGACGGTGAACAGTATCCCTATCGGCCGGACGGCATTCCGCAGGAGCAAGGGCACGATTTTCTGACCGACACGTTCGTTAACTCGGGCGGGATCGAGTATGACCTCGCGTGGTTTGGGGCGGGTGACTGGGCCAATTACACGCGCGTTTATCCCAAAGGCAAATACTACATCTATATGCGCACCGCCGGTCTGGGCACCAACACTCAGCAGCTGGAACTGGTCACGAGCGGGGCGGGGACAGTCGACCAAACTGTGAAAAAACTGGGTGATTGGACTTTTGTCGGCCAGAACAATTCGACCTATGCGTGGGTCCCGCTGACGGACGACGGGTTGCAAGCTCCGTTCGCCATCAGCCTCGGCGGAATGGAAACACTCCGCCTCACCACTCCGACCGGCGACTGTTATCCAAATTACTTCATGTTGGTCCCGGCCGCGGGCATCACGCTTTCGGCGGCGGCCCAGGCCGGCAACGCCGTCATTTCCTTTCCGACGCAGAACGGTGTCGTTTACAGCGTCTTCTATCGTGACGCCGTGGGCTCGGGAAGCTGGACGCTCCTGACGAAGACGCTCGGCAATGGCAGCGTCGAGACGGTCAACGACGCAGCCTCTGGCAGCGCTCGTTTCTACATGGTGACGTCTCCTTGATTCCGGTTTCAGCGCTCTCTCACTCTCGCGCGCATGAACCGGACGCTGCTTGTCTCCAGCCTCCTCGTGGCGGTGTGCTTCTCCGCCGGGGCGATCAATACGCCCACCAACCTCGTGGCCATCGCGGGGGACCAGAGCATTGTGTTGCATTGGGACAGGAGCATGGACCCGGCATTGGGCGGATATAATGTCTATCGCGCCAGCAGCGCCGCGGGGCCGTTCGCATTGCAGAACACGACGCCACTCACTTCGGCGGGGTTCGCCGATTTGCGCGTCACCGACGGGCAAACCAACTATTATCAGGTGACCGCAGTGACGACCAATGCCGTTGCCAGTCCGGCGTCTGCCATCATCGCGTCTGTGGCGGCGCCTTTCACGAACACCGACCAATTGCTCGATTACATCCAGGAGACGGATTTTGATTTCTTTTGGTATTGGGCCAATCCGACCAACGGCCTGATCCCGGACCGAAGCGAAACCAGTTCGCCATGCAGCATTGCGTCGGTTGGGTTTGGCTTGACGGCCATTGGCATCGCCATCGACCACGGTTGGATCACACGGGCGCAGGGTGTGGCGCGAGTGAAAACCACATTGAACACGTTCCTCACGCGACCACAAGGTCCCGCCCAAACCGGCACGATAGGCTATAACGGCTGGTTCTATCATTTCCTGGACATGAACACCGGCCTGCGCGCCAACTCGGAGCTTTCCACCATCGATACCAGCCTGCTGTTGGGTGGCGTCCTCTATGCCAAACAATACTTTAACCAGACCAACGCAGACGAGTCGGCCATTCGCTCAATGGCGGCGACGATCTTCAACAACGTCAATTGGAGCTGGATTTCGGACGCGCAAGGCGGCGTGGCGATGGCATGGTATCCCAACACCGGCTTTAGCGGCAGTTACTGGACGGGCTATGACGAAGGGATGATTATCTATCTGCTGGGCCTCGGCGCGCCCACACCTCTGCCGACGACGGCGTGGGGCGTGTGGACCAACGGCTACGAATGGATCACAAACTATGGCGAGGCTTATGTTTTCTTTCCGCCGCTTTTTACCTACGAATACTCTCACTGCTGGATCGACTTCCGCCATGTGGCTGACGCCTACATGAACGCGCACAACAGCACTTACTTCGAGAATTCGCGGCGCGCGGCGTTAGCCCAGGTGCAATACTGCATCCTCAATCCGAACAAGGAAGTGGCCTACAGCAGCAACGTCTGGGGCCTGACGGCTTCGGACGATCCTTCCGGCTACACGTCGCACGGAATTCCACCGGGCGGTTTTGACGACGGCACCATCGCGCCCACGGCGGCGGGCGGGGCGATTCCCTTCACGCCCGAATACTCCGCGCCGGCCCTCAACTATTTCTACACGCATTATCGTCCGCACATTTGGACTGCGTACGGCTTTCGCGACGCCTTCAACATTGGGCAGGGGTGGTATGACATTGATGAGCTGGGCATCGACCAAGGGCCGATCGTCATCATGATTGAGAATTACCGGACGCAGAAGCCGTGGAGGCTGTTCATGCAAAACCCGGAAATCCACACCGGCTTGCAACGCGCGGGCTTCGTTGCGCTGCCATTTATGAACGCCTCTGTTGCAGCCCAACCTACTCAATGCGCCGTCACTCTAACTTGGGCAACGCAGCCGGGCCGGACTTATCAGGTGGAGTATTCGCCGGATTTGGTGACGTGGTTCCAGGCCGTGGGAGGAGAAACCAATGCGACCGGCACGATGGCGTCGTGGACCGACGCAGGACCGCCTGCGACTCCAACGGCGCCATTCTCTGTCGGAGACCGCTTCTATCGCGTCTTCCAATTCGGCGCGCAATGATCCTGGCTTCAAGATTATTTTGCGCCTTGATCAATCCACGCGCGGAGCAAACCGACTTGATCGGCCGTGAGCGGTTTCGGTGGCGCGCGATGGCTGGCGCCGCCGTTGGCATCCGGCGGAGGGTCGCCTGGGGGAGGCCCACCAGGACCGCCGTCAGGAGGCGGGCCGCCGAACCCACCCGGCCCGCCAGGTCCACCAGGACCTCGGCCGTGGTGTTCAGGCGGCATGGCGATGGATGGGCTGATGCGCGCGGCTGCGGCCACCAGCAAACTCTTGGCGCTGTCGCCGGGGACGACCATCTTGCCGTCGCGCCCGCCCTGCAGCACATGCTCCAGCGTGTCCAATTGGAGATCCCCGCGCGGGCGTTCGGCGCCGTGGCAGTTGAGGCAGGATGCTTTCAGAATCGGCGCGATGTCGCCATCGAAAGTGAGGTCGGTCTTGGTCGAGGCGGACGGCAGTTTGGAAACATCGACTTTGGCGATGTCCCATTTGTCGTGACCGCCGCCGGGTTGGGCGTGAGCGGCGAGAACGGAGGCGTAGGCCAGGAATGTCAAGAGAACGGCGCTTTTTCTCATGGCAGTGTTTTAGGCGACGGCGTGGCAGGTGTCCCGTTAAGAACTGTTAAGAATTGTTAAGACGCGCCCGCCTCAGGCGATGGAGTGGACAAGGCGCTGCATGGGCTCTTCCTGCTCGGTGATGGATGCCACCAGTTTGAACTGCGCGCGGGCACGGTCGAGGTTGTGCCCGTCGCGGTGGACTTTGAAGTAAGCGTCGCCTTCGAGATAATCCGTGAGGAAGCGGAGGCCGATCTCGAAGGTGATGAGTTTTCCGGCCAATGGAAGAAACTCCTTTTCGCGCGGTGTGAGGAATTCGCCGGCAGCCTCGAGATAGCCGCGCGTGAGGGCTTCGAACATGGGAAACTGCATCCCAACCTTGGAAAGGTCGCGCTCGTCTTCAACGGTGGGGCTTGTGGCGGTGCGGACCATGTCACCGAAGTCATAGAGCGCGAGGCCCGGCATGACGGTGTCCAGGTCAATCACACAAATGCCCTCTCCGCTCGCGTCGTCGAGCATGACGTTGTTGAACTTGGTGTCATTATGCGTGACGCGCTCCGGCAGGCGGGCGTCCAAGAGCGCGCTGGTCATTTGCTGGTGGCGAAAGGCGAAATCGATCTCGGGCGCGGCGAACTTGGCACGGTTGACTGCGTCCGCCGCGGCGGCTTGCTCGAAGCGGGCAAAGCGCTTCGGGGTGTGATGAAAATCCGGAATGGTGTCGTGCAGGCGCGGAGCAGGCAAGTCGGCCAGGGCTTTTTGAAAGAGGCCGAAGGCCCGCGCGCCTTGCCAGGCCTGGGAGGGCGAACGAACGGCGTCGTGCGAGCGCGCCTTCTCGATGAAAAGATAGGCGCGCCAGTAATTGCCGTCGCCGTCGCGATGCCATGCTTTGCCGTCGCGCGCGGGAATCAGAGTCAGGGCGCGGCGCGAGGCGTCGGGCAGCCCGGCGAACTTCGCGCCGAGATGACGCGTGACGCGCTGGACATTTTCCATCAGGGCGACGGGTTGCTTGAAGACGTGGTGGTTGATGCGCTGGATGATGTAACGGTCGGATGCGCCCGCCTGGCTGAAGACGGCGCAAAAGGTGTCGTTGATGTGCCCGCTGCCATAAGGCTCGGCGCGGACGAAATCTCCCGCGATTTGAAACTGCCGGGCGATGCCGGGCAAATCGAAGGCAGCGTGGCTATGGTGGCCGTGACTCATCTGGTTCAGTGGAAGGTTGCGAAATTTTCGGCAGGAAGGCCAACGAAACCTTGCAGATCAGTCGCGCTGCTTGGAGTCAATAATTATTGTGACCGGGCCGTCATTGATCAGCGCGACCTGCATGTCAGCTCCAAATTCGCCAGTCTGGATCGGCTTGCCCAAATCGCTCGTCAGGCGGCGAGTGAATTGCTCATAGCGAGGGATTGCGATTTCCGGGCGCGCGGAGCGGGTGTAGGAGGGGCGATTGCCTTTTTTCGTGCTGGCGAAAAGAGTGAATTGGCTGACGAGCAGAATATCGCCGCCGGCTTCCTGGACCGATCGGTTCATGACGCCATTTTCGTCGTCGAAAACTCGCAGCCGGACGATTTTTCCGCTGAGCCATTCGATGTCTTCCTCAGTGTCGGCATCTTCGACCGCGAGCAAAACGAGAAGGCCGTGCTGAATGGCGGACCGGACAGAGCCTCCGATGGAGAGGGTTGCCTGGCTGACACGTTGGATGACCGCGCGCATCGCGCTAGAATCTCCACGCGCGCGACACGAGGGCAAGCCTCAACTCTGGGCGTGGCCGCGGTAGCTTTTCACGACCCATTCGCTGAGGAGTTTGTCAGGAGCGTCGATGGCGTCGGTGTCAATAATGAATTCCTGCTGGCCGGTGTTTTGGGCGATGAGTTTGAGGCCGAACTGAAAGTCCTTGAAGCGCGTCGCGCACAGATCGCGCACGGCCAGACCTTGTTCGAGAGCCATGGTGACAAGCCGGTCCGCCGCGGCGTCGGTGAAACGAATGGCCAGCTTGTGGGTTTCTTTGAAGCGCGTGGCATAGTCGTGCACGAGTTGGCGGGCGACGATGCGCTCTTCTTTTTCGTGTTCGACCAGCAGCTTGCGCAGTTCGCTGACAGGATTATCCACCAACTCGCGGGTGACGACGAAGCGTTTGACGAGCGTCGAGGGCAGCTCGAATTTGAAGTCGCGGAAGATGCGTTCGCAAACGGTCATCAGGCCGCGGGCGCCAGTGGCTTCGTCGGCGGCGAGTTCGGCAATGCGGCGCAAACCGTCTTCGCGAAAGAGAGCTTCAATACCATAGGCGGAAAAGGTTTGCTCGTATTGACGGATGATGCTGCCCTCGGAGTTGCGCAGAATCGTGAAAAGGTCCTCCACGTTGAGCGGTTGGCAAACGACGCGGACGGGAAGGCGTCCGATGAATTCTGGCTCGAAACCGAAATCAATGAAGTCGCGCGTGCGCGCTTCGTCGAGGACGGCAGAGTCGTCAAAGATGCGTCCCGATCCGGGCGCGGCGCCGAAGCCGATGGTCGATTCCCGCAAGCGTTTGCGGACAATTTTTTCCAAGCCATCAAATGCGCCGGAGACGATGAACAGGATATGACGCGTGTTGATCGTGCTCGGTGTTTTCTTGCCGCGCCGTGTGAAATCCATCATGGCCTGGATTTGGCCGCCAATGTCGGAGGCGGATCGCGCCGGCACCTCGGTTTCCTCCATCAGCTTGAGCAGGTTGGTTTGGACGCCGCGCCCGCTGACGTCGCGGCCTTGGACATTCGAGGCGGACGCGATTTTGTCGATTTCGTCAATGTAGATGATGCCGTATTGCGCGCGGGCGACATCGCCATCGGCCCGGCGCACCAACTCACGCACGAGGTCTTCGACGTCACCGCCGACGTAGCCTGTCTCGGAAAACTTCGTTGCGTCACCTTTGACGAAGGGAACGCCAATCAAATCAGCCGCGTTGCGAATGAGGTAGGTCTTGCCGACACCGGTTGGGCCCACGAGTATAATATTCTGCTTGGCGTAATTCGGCTGCTCCTTGCCTTCGGCGGCGAGGCGGACGTGGTGGTAATGGTCGCACAGCGCAACGCTCAAGACCTTCTTGGCCTCCTCTTGCTTGATGACGAAACGATCAAGATAGGCTTTGACGTCGCGCGGTTTCTTGTCGAAGACGAACGCCGGTTTATCGCCGGTTTTTTCCTCGGAACTCTCGGTTTCGCCCGCGTCGGCGGCTTGCGGCGAGGGGGCGGCGAAATGCTGCTTCATAAACTCCTGAAGCTGGCGTTGAAATTCTTCGGGCGACGGCGGCGTCGGCCCGCTGGTGGCGGCGCTCATGCGTTTACTCTACCACACAACGCGCGGAGTTGCCGGTGATTCGCGGCTGTAAATGCGCGGCGAAATTGTAATGGCTGCCGTCCGAATGGCGTTCACAATCGCGCTTCATTACGAACGGCATGGCTGAAGCTTCGCTCGAACGCAATTTGGAGGACTGGTTTTCGTGGTAGGGGGCAAATTCAGTAAAGTTGAATTTCTGGATCGTTTATCTGGCGGCTGTATTTGACGATTTGGGGGCGCCGAATCTCAAGAGCCTGGCGCGCTGGGGTTGGCGGCGATTTCAAAAGCGCCGCAAGGTCGGCCTGGAGAACCCGGCCGCTATGGCGTCGAATGGATGACGTGGGCGGCGAGAGCGGCGAGGAGCGCGGCGCCGACGGCAACGCGATACCAGCCAAAGCCTATGAAGGTGTGGGTTTGCACGAAGCGCAAGAGCCATTTGACGGCGATGAAAGAAACAATGGCGGAGACAATGGTGGCGGTGATGACCATGGGCCAATTCTCCTGCACCGGGGGCGTCGCGGCAGCGGCGCTGACGGCGGTTTCCGCGGCATGGTGGTGATGGTGGCCATGGAAGGCCTCGAAGATTTTCAAGCCGCCGGCGGCGAGCATGGTTGGGATGCTGACCAAAAAGGAATACTCCGTGGCGAGCGGACGGCTCAGGCCAAGAATCAGGGCCAGGACGATGGTTGTGCCGGAGCGCGAAGCGCCGGGAAAAATGGCGGCGATCAACTGGCCGATGCCCACCGCGACGACGACGGCCCAGGTGACGTGGACGAGTTCGTTGCGTTCGGGTTCGCCGCCTTTGCGTTTTTTCGCAAGGAAGGTTTCGACGACGAGGAAGGCAATGCCGCCGAGAAGGAGCGCGATGGCGACGGGTTGAAGGTTCTCCGGGAGTTTGAATCCCTTTTTCTCGATGACGAGGCCGCCCGCGCCGGTGATGGCAAAGGCGACCACGATTTTGAAAAAGTATTGACGGACGGCGGGATCGCGCCAGTTGAAGATGAATTGGTGGAAGCGCTTGTGAAAAAGGGGAATCACGGCCAGAACCGCGCCGGTCTGGATGACGATGTTGAATAGATCGCTTTGGCGCGGGAGCCATTGCTCGGCGATCAACAGATGGCCAGTGGAAGATATGGGAAGAAACTCGGTGATGCCCTCGACGACACCGAGGACCACTGCGGTGAGCGGATCAGTCATGCGCAAAAAGCGGGCAAATTACTTATTGCGGCTGATAAGGGAAGAAATAAATGATTTGCCCTCGAGCTGGCGCTGTTTGACTTTGAGCTGGCCGAGAATGGCCTGGAAGCCGACGTAAACTTTGTGCCAGTGATTTTCCAGGCCGCGCAGATTGCCCTCGGGATTTTCGCTCAAGTAACGGATGGAGGGAGCCATGCTGACCAGAGCGTGGACATCTTCGCGGGAGGGTGAGCTGCACTCGACGGCGGCGGCGATGAGTTCGAGCTCCTGGACAATAATCGACTTGACTTCAAGAAATTGGTTTTCGTCCTCCGGGGTGAATTTCTTGGAGCGGGCGAGGCTGACGAAGTAGTTGAACTGCTTCCAGCATTCCAGATAGTTCTCAAGCTGAACGATGAGTTGGTCAAGTTGCTTGTTGTGCATAAGCGTCAGGTTGCTCCGCCCGCGGTGGCTGCGTTGGCCGCGGGCGCCATAAAGACGATTGCGCCGCCGCGCATTTCGCGCGCCGTGATTTTGAACACGCCATAGGTCACCACCAATTGATAAAGGGGGATATTAGCATTTCGAGCGCCTTGAAAAATCGCCACGATATGCTGTCCAATATCGCGCAACTGCCCTCCCGACACGGAGGTAGGGATGGTTGAACTGACAATGCGGCCGCGCGAATCGATGGTGAAAGTGCCGGCCGGGAGGCGCCGGACATCGGCTTTGCCGCCGCCGCGGAATAAGGTCAAGAGACCCATTTGGAGAAAACTTGCTTCATTGTTTGGTCCACAATTTCGGGCGTGAGCGTGCGGCGGAAACCGGCGCAAAGAACGCCTTTTTCCTGGTGGCCCGCCACCCCGGTGTGTCTCTGAAGTCCCAAGCCGATCATCTGCTCAAGTTCCCCGGCATGCAATTCTTCACCGATTTGACCCAGGCGCCGCCAGGCATCGCGGGCCCACGCGGCCACCTGCCCGACATTTTCGCCGCCCCAGGCGCCGACTTCGGCTTTTTCGTCATGAGGAATGGCGAGGGCGAATTCCACCCCGTCAAAGCGCTTCAACAGAGCGAGGGGCGAGGTCTTGGTGAAAATCTCCGTCTCGGTTTGGCGGACCTGGCCCTTTTCCTCGTCAAGCGCCTGGGCAGTGTCAAGCAGAAGGGCTTGGTAGGAGCCCAGGATCGTCCGCGGATGATTGGGTTCGGCCGGGAGGATCTCGAAGTTGCCGCCCTTCCAGGAAAGGATTTCGCGGAAGGCGGCCTCGCCGCGCAATTCGCCGGTGGCAGAGTCAACAATATTTCCGCCGTCCACCCAGATCTTGCCCTCCAAAGGCCCCTGCGTGATCCGCAAGGCGGACGATCCGCCCGAGAGACATTCCAATTGGATCAGGTCCACCAGGCTCTTGCTCTGCATCCCGCGAAAGCCCGGCGACGTTTGGTTGTCGCGATCCAGGAGCGATTCGATGCAATCCTTGAAAAACTGCATTTCCTCGCCGTTGCTCGGTTTTTGCCAGAAGAGCTCGACCCCCTGGGCGTAGGCGCGGGAGCGAAATTCCTCATCCACCAAGCCTGTCAATACTACTATTCGCAGGTCGGGAAACTTCCGCCGCACAATCGACAGCACTTGCAGGCCGTCCATCCGCGGCATCCGGAGGTCGGTGATCAACAAAGTGAACGGCTCCGTTTCCAGCAGGGAAATGGCGCGGGCGCCCGAGGAGGAAGTCTGCACCTCGGGTCGGCTGGGCAAATCCTGCAGGAGCTGCTGGTAAAGCTCCAGCATCGTCTCATCGTCGTCGAGCAGCAGGATCTTGTGCGTGGCGGCCATGACGCTGCCAAGAATACAGCGCTGCCTGATGGAAGCAAGCCGTCCTTTAGGCGCTTTTTGCCGCCTTCGCCAGCCTATGGGAAGGGCGTGAGGTTGGACGAGGCTTGATTTGGTTTGATTGGGTCGGATTAGGTCGGATTCGTCAACCTAAAAACCTCACGCAATGTCCGCCAAGGGCGCGAAGCATGGGAAAGGCGGATGGAGACGGACTCTCGGCGGCGTTTGAGGCCGTCGATGGCCATTTCTTCCGCGGCGTCGGGTTTAACTATCAAAGATCACCCCCGCCAGGCGAGACGGAAGGTTCGAGGCCTTCCGGTTGAAAAATATGGCAGAACCGTTGGAAAAGTCAAAAAAGAAATATTGGGGGCTTTCCTCGCCCTCCGCCTGGCGGTGGTCGCCACCTGATTCTCAAATCGCAAAGTCAACATGGGGCCGTCTGTTGACACTTTAGAGGGTCTGGGCAAAGCAACCAAAGCGGTCTTCAGCCGCTCTATGCCAAGGCGATGGAGTTGGTGAAGTCATCGAATTTCAATTCCCGCGCGCCGCGCTGGCAATGGGACATGGGCGAGATTCTTAAGGATTTCCGCACAACTCTTTCCAGCAATTATTTCGTGGTGTCATTCAAGGAACGCGCAGAATTGAAACGCTCGGAGGGAATGTCACCGTGAGAGAAATAGTCATTGGGTTGAATCGGCCCGGCTTGGCCGGCCCGCTTTACACCATTGACGACGAGGGACGCATCGTGGGCCATGCGAAATACAGCGGGCCCTTATGCGTGGACTTTGCCACGTGGGTGAAAAACATCGGCGCGCCTGGTGACGCCAATTGAGGGGGCGATGAGACGAGAGGAGAATTCGGAGCCAGGCCAGACTTGATTTACTTTGATTGGGTCCGACATCCGCAGCTTGAATCCGCCGAGGTGAGGCGAGTTGGAAAAGTCAAATCTCAACGGCGTCTTGTCTTGCCGCTGGCGGTCTTCGCGGCTCGGGCAACTTCATCGCGATCGCGCAGACCTATCAAGATCCTCGCTCATGCGATGATGGATGCGCAAGGCCGGGGCTGAGCCGCCGATCAAGACAAACCCGCGGAGGGCGGCCTGCTTTTTTAGGAAGTTCCAGACCTTTTCAGTGGCTGGCGGCAGCACGCGCGAATCCTTTCGCAATGTTACGCAGAATTCTCTCGACGGGTGCGGCGGCGCGGCGGGCTTCCGGGGTGTCTTCCTGTTCCAAAATCTTCCATTCCGCGCGCAAGCGTCGGAGGCCAAATTCCGCCGCCGCGTCCAGCAGGCGATCAAAGCGGGGCCGCAGCAAGGCTGCGCGCAAGAAAACGGAGTCGTCGGCGTCCGGCGCGGACCAGACCAATCCCGGGTGGCGGCGCCAGAAGCGCGCGTGGCGGGCAGTGTTTCTGCGCATGACGCCAAGGTGCCTTGGTTTGCCGGGAGCGGCAAGAGCTGGATGTCACCGGAGGGTCAGGCGGGCGACGTAGGCGCCGTCCACGGCATCGGCGAAGGGGAGAAGGCGCCGTTCGGAAGCTAGAGAGAAACGCGGGTGGGTATGGAGAAAATCGGCGACGACGCCTTCGTTTTCCTCGGTTTCCAAACTGCACGTGCTATAGAGCAGAACGCCGCCGGGCTTGAGGCGGTCCGCGGCCAGGCGAAGGAGGGAAAGCTGAGTCTGGCGGAAGCGCTCCAATTCTTCGGGCTGGAGACGCCAGCGCGCTTCAATGCGGCGGCGGAGAACGCCGGTGTTCGAGCAGGGGGCGTCAACTAAAATGCGGTCGAAGAGGCCCTCTGTTTCTGACGGTTGCAAGACAGCGCACGTGGCGCAGGTGACGCCGAGGCGGGCGCAGTTTTCCTGCAAGAGGGGAAGGCGAGCAGCCTGATATTCGAGGGCGGCGACGCGCCCGCGATTTTCCATGCGTTGAGCGATGTAGGTGGTCTTGCCGCCGGGAGCGGCGCAGAGGTCAAGAATCGTTTCGCCCGGCTTGGGATCGAGTTCGGTGACGGAGAAGAGGGTGCTGGGGTCCTGGATGTAGAAATGTCCCGCGGCGAAGGATGGCAAAGCGGCCAGTGGAGGATGAGCGCCCAACTCGAAGACCAGGTTTTCGTCCACCCATGAAAAAAATCGCGGGTGAAACTCGACGCCCTCGTTGTTCCATTGTGCGGCGAGCGTGGCGGCATCGGTTTTCAGAGTGTTCAGACGGGCGTAGGTTGGCGGAGGTTTGTTGTTCCATTCCAACAAAGCGGATGTCTTGGCGGCGCCCCAGCGTTCCTCCCAGCGCAACGCCAGCCAGTCTGGGTGCGAATAGCCCAGAGCCGGCGCGGCCTGCTTTAGGGCTGCCAGCTCGTTCGCGGTCGCTTCGCGTTCCCGGATATAGGCGCGCAGAACAGCATTGAGGAAACCTGCCTTGGGACCAAAGCCGAGTTGTTTGGCCAACTCAACGGTTTCATGGACGGCGGCGTGGTCTGGGATGCGGTCGAGCCAGAAAAGTTGGTAAAGCCCGAGCCGCAGTAGAATCCGCAAAGTGGCGTTTTGGGCGCGGCCCTCGGTTTTGCGATCAATAAGCCAGTCCAACGTGCGTTGCCAGCGGACCAGGCCGAAGACCAGTTCCTGGCAGAGGGCCTTGTCGGTCGAAGCCATTTTTTTTCGCCCTAATTCGGCCTCGAGACGATCCTCGACAAACCCCTGTTTGCCTTGCCGCCGCAGGACTTGCACGGCAATTTCTCTTGGTTTTTGGGTGCTCACGACTAATACTTAATACTGGACTATGGGACGCGAGAACATGAAAGAAGAATTTGAGAAACTGGCTACTGCAGGGAAAATCTCCCGCCAACAGATCGATCCTCTCGTCAAATTGACCGATAGCGGCTATTGCCATCACCGAAGCTGGGGCTATGGAAAGATTGTTTCGGTGGACACCGTTTTCTCGCGTTTCATCATTGATTTCCAAGGCAAACCGGGCCATCCGATGGATTTGGGATTCGCTGCCGATTCACTCAAGGCCATCCCGACGAACCATATCTATGCGCGGAAGGTGGCCGATTTGGAGGGCCTGCGTCAAATGGCGGCCCTCAAGCACCTTGAGCTGATCAAGCTGGTGCTGGAAAGCTTCGGGGGCAGGGCGACGGTTGATCAAATTCAACAAGCGCTTGTGCCAGAGGTTATTGCGGATGATTGGAAGAAATGGTGGGAAGCCGCCAAACGCGAGTTGAAGAAGGACGGGCACTTCCAAGTGCCGTTGAAGAAGTCCGAGCCCATCGTTTATCAGGCGAAGGAAATCTCGCTGCAGGAACGATTGATGGGCGAATTCCAGGCCGCGAAGGGACTCAAAGCGCGCTCGACGGTGGCGCATGAAATACTCAAGAATTTGCCCGATTTGTCAGACAAAGAGTCGGCGATCCGTGATGTCGTCACGGCGCTCAACGCCGAGATAACCACCCATCAGCGCACGCAGCCGTCGGTGGCGCTGGAAGGGATTTTCGTGCGGGACGAATTGCGCGAGGCGGTCGGCGGCGTCGCCGCGCCGGGCGAGATCACCGCCAACGTCATCTGGCAGCAGGAGATCAATCGAATCGGCTCAGTCCTCGAGTCGATTCCAGCGGCCAAGCATCGGCGTGCGATTGCCTCGTTCAAAGAGTCCGTGCCGGAGCGTTGGCCGGAGGCGCTGCTCGGGGCCCTGAATCAAATTTCCTCCAAGCTTGCCACAGAATTTGCCCATGCTCTGATTTCGGGGGGGAAACTCGACGCGCTTAAAGAAGTCCTGGCGCGACTCATCAGCCAGCATCAGGCCAGCAGCGAATTGTTGCTCTGGCTGGCGCGCGAGCGTTCCGACACGTTTGCGGACATTCTTTCGCCGGAGGTTTTCCGCGCCATGCTCACCGCGATGGAGCGGGACCAGTTCAACGAGAAGCGCTCGAACAAGCTGCGGGATTACATTCTCGACGACCAGACGCTGCTCATTGAATTGATCGGGTCGGCCGACCTTGAAGTCATCAAGGATCTCACGCGGGCGTTGCAACTTTCACCGTGCTTTGACGACATGGACAAGCGCTCGCTTTTGGCCCGGATCGTCAAAAGCTATCCGGCCATCCAGGCGCTGATTTCGGGCGAGGCCACCAAGCAGGACGCGACGTTTGTCGTTTCCTGGCACAGCCTGGAACGGCGCAAGAACGAGTATGCGGAGTTGGTGCAGAAATCGATTCCGGCCAATTCCAAGGAAATTGCGCATGCCCGCAGCTACGGCGATTTGCGCGAGAACCACGAATACAAGGCGGCCAAGGAAATGCAAAAGATCCTGATGCGGCGCAAGAGTGAGTTGGAATCGCAGCTCGTGCGGGCGCGCGGGAGCGACTTTTCCAATCCCCGGACCGATGTGGTCAGCATCGGCACGACGGTTACGGTGACCGATCTTGATCACAACACGCCCGACCATTTCACCATTCTCGGAGCATGGGATTCCGATCCGGAAAAGGGCGTGATCAGCTATTTGACGCCGGTCGCGCAATCGCTCCTCAACCACAAGCCGGCGGATGAGATTGAAGTCGCAGCCGATGGCGCGAAGAAGCGGTATCGCGTGGACAGCATTGCGGCCTACGTGGCGCCTGCCGCGCCTCCGACAGAGCCGACTGCCGGTGTGGCGGGCGCCGAGCCGTCTGCCCAACCGCCAGCGGAAACCCCGGCCGCTTCCTAGTCAACACCAGAATATGGGTCGGTCGGGTAGGGAACGCCTTCGCCGGTCTTCGAAAGTTATAATCCACATCACGCGCATCAAAGAACTGCAGGCCGTCTAAGTTGGTTGGCGGTCGGAGGTGCCGCGGCCGGGCGGCGGGCGGTTTGACAGGCGCTTTTCCAAATCGCCGACGCGGCGGATTAATTCCGGCAATTGCTGCAAGGCAATCATCTGGCGTTTGGCCTGGCGGTCGGGTTGGGCCGGGGCGCCGAGCCATTTGCCGCCGTCGGGAATGTCGTGCATGACGCCGGCTTGGGCGGCGACGATGACTTGGTTGCCGATCTTCAAGTGGCCCGCGATGCCGGCTTGACCGGCGACGGTGGTGTAATTGCCAATCTTGGTGCTGCCGGCGATGCCGACTTGGGCGACGATGAGGCAGTGCTCGCCGATGCTGACGTTGTGGGCGATCTGGACGAGGTTGTCAATCTTGGTGCCTTTGCCGATGGTGGTCGGGCCGAGCGCGCCGCGGTCGATGGTGGTGTTGGCGCCGATCTCGACGTCGTCGTGGATGATGACGCCGCCCACCTGCGGGACTTTGCGATGAATGCCGGTGTCAAAGACGTACCCGAAGCCGTCTGCGCCGATGACGGCGCCGGCGTGAATGCGGACGCGCTGGCCGATTTGCGTGTTGGCGTAAAGAGAGACGTTTGGAAAAAGCTGCGAGTCCGCGCCGATCGAGCAATTGTCCCCGATGTGGTTGCCGCCTCGCAGGACGGCCCGCGGGCCGATTTTTACGTTGGCGGCGATGACGCAATGGGGCCCGACGTGCGCGGTCGGATCGATTTGGGCGCCGGCGTCAACAGCGGCGCTCGGATGCACGCCGGGGGCGAAGGCTTTCTCGGGAAAGAACAGGGGCAGAGCGCGCGCGAAAGCGATGCGGGCGTTGGGGACTTTGATCAGGGTTTTCTTGGTCGAAGTGAACGCGCCGTCGATCAGGATGGCGGCGGCGGCGCTTTGTTCAGCTTTGAGGAAAAATGTCTCGTTCTCCGCGAAAGTGAGGTCGCCCGCTTTGGCTGAGGTCGCCGGCGCAAAGCCAGTCAAAATAACGGCCGAGTCTCCGAGGACTTCCCCGCCCAATTCCCGCGCGACGTCGGCCGCGCTGTGCCTGATTTGTTTTCCTTCCATGAGGAGGCGCGCGGCAGAGTCGCCAGTTGACACGCCGCGCGGCGCTCACTATAAAGGCCACGCATAAAACAATTCAACCCCTAGTTTATTCTATGGACAAGACCCTGCGCGTCGGGATGATCGGCTACGGCTTCATGGGCAAGGCGCATTCGAACGCCTGGCGCCAGGCCCCGCGATTTTTCTCCCTTCCCGCCGCCATCGAAATGCGCACGATTTGCGGGCGCAACGCCGGTCCGCTGGAGGATGCGCGGGCGAAATTTGGCTGGGAAAACACGTCGACCGACTGGCATGAAGTGGTGAACGACCCGGCGATTGATATTATTGACGTGACGACGTCCAATCTGACGCACGCCGAAATCGCCATCGCCGCGGCCAAGGCCGGCAAGCACGTGTTTTGCGAGAAGCCGCTCTGCATGAACGTGGCGGAAGCAAGGAAGATGATCGCCACGGTGAAAAAGGCGGGCGTCAAGAACATGGTTGGATTCAATTACCGTCGCGTTCCGGCGGTGGCCTACGCGAAGAAGCTTATTGAATCCGGCGCCTTGGGGATCATCCGCCATTTTCGCGCGGTTTATTTGCAGTCGTGGATTGCCGATCCGAAGTTCCCGATGAATTGGCGGCTGCGCAAGGAGGTCTCCGGCTCCGGGGCGCACGGCGATCTCAACGCGCATTTGATTGACCTGGCGCATTTTCTGGTCGGCGATATTTCGGAAGTCGTCGGATTGCAGGAGACCTTCATGAAGGAGCGGCCGCGCGAGTCCTCCGCGATAGGTTTGGGCGCGTCGGCGGGCAAAGGGACGGAAAAGGTGACGGTGGATGATGCGTCTGTTTTTCTGGCGAAATTCGCCGCGTCAAAGGCCGTTGCTGCGGGCGCGTATGGGACGTTCGAGGCGACGCGATTGGCGCCGGGGCATCACAACTACAATTGTTTCGAAGTGAATGGCAGCGAAGGATCCGTGTCCTTCTGCTTCGAACGCATGAACGAGCTGCAATATTGCAATCGAACCGATCCGGCGGACCAGCCTGGATTCAAGACGATCATGGTGACCGAGGGCGTTCATCCGTACGTGAACGCGTGGTGGCCGTCCGGGCATGTGCTGGGGTACGAGCACACGTTCGTTCATGAGGTTTATGATTTTGTGAACGCCGTGGCCAACAACAAGGCGGCGTCGCCGGATTTTGTCGCCGGGGCCAAGTGCGTCGCGGTCCTGGAGGCGGCGGCCAAATCGAACCAGTCGCATAAGTGGGTGAAGGTCCCCAGTGTCAATTAGAATCTTGCGTTTATGAAATCGATCAAAGCGGGGATTATCGGAACTGGTTTTATCGGGCCGGCCCATGTCGAGGCGGTGCGGCGTCTTGGCTTTGTGGAAATGAGTGCGCTGTGCGAGGCGAATCCCGAACTTGCCGCCGCCAAGGCCGCGCAGCTCTCGATTCCCAAGTCGTACGGGAAAGTGGACGAGTTCCTCGCCGATCCGGAGATTGAGGTCGTCCACAACTGCACGCCCAATCACCTTCACTTTGACATCAGCAGGAAGATCATTGCGGCGGGCAAGCATGTCATTTCCGAGAAACCGCTCGCGATGACGACGGCGGAGTCGAAACAGCTTGTCAAGTTGGCGGCGAAGGCGGGAATCGTGAACGCGATCGATTTCAACTACCGTTATTACCCGCTCGTGCAGGAGGCGCGCGATATGGTGATCTCGGGGCGCCTCGGGGAGGTCTATCACGCCAACGGGTCTTACACCCAGGACTGGTTGTATCTGCCGACGGATTGGAATTGGCGGTTGGTGCCGGCGTTCAGCGGGAAATCCCGGGCGGTGGCTGACGTGGGGTCGCATTGGTGCGATTGCATTCAGTTTATTTCGGGCTTGCAGATCAAGCGGGTGCTGGCCGATTTGCGGACGATTCACAAGCAGCGCATGAAACCACGGAAGGAAGTCGAGACCTACTCGGGCAAGATGCTGACGCCGTCTGATTATGAGCCGGTCAAGATCAACACCGAAGACTACGCCAACGTGATCTTTGAGTTTGATAACGGCGCGTCGGGATCCTTCAGCGTTTCGCAGTGTTTTGCCGGCCGGAAGAACCGCCTTTTTTATGAGTTGGCCGGATCCAAGAAATCACTGGTGTGGGACCAGGAGCGGCCAAACGAGCTGTGGATTGGCTACCGCGAGAAGGCCAATGAAGTCTTGATCAAGGACCCGTCGCTTCTCAGCCCGCGCGCGCGGGCGTACGCGCATTATCCGGGCGGCCATCCGGAGGCGTATCCGGACGGCCTGAAGAACTTCATGCTGCGGGTGTATTCGCACATCGCGGGCAAGACGCGAGAGGCGGATTTCTCGACGTTCCAGGACGGTCACAACGAGCTGGCGATCTGCGAAGCGATACTGGACAGCAATAAGGGCGGGCGGTGGGCGTCTGTCAAGTACTAGCTTTCCGCAGAGCCGCCCCAGCCACCTGCAAAAGGCGATTGACCCCGAGTCGGGGCTCGCGCTGATCCGGCCCTGACTCGGTTTGCTGCCTGCCTTTCTAGGCGTTGGATTCAGCCGGCGCCGGCGGCGCCGCGGACGCATTCTGCCGGAACACCAGCTTGTCTTCTGCCACGGTGACGACGATGGGCTCGGACGGAATAAGCTGGCCCTTGAGAATCTCCTCGGCCAGCGGGTCCTCCAGATAGCGTTCCACGGCCCGCCGCATCGGACGGGCGCCGTAGGCCGGATCGTGGCCCTTTTCCACCAGAAAGTCGCGCGCCGCCTCGTCGAGCTTCAACTCGATTTGCTTGTTCTTGAGGCGTTCCATGACCTTGGCGATTTCGATGTCAAGAATCTCGATTAAATCCGGCTTGGTCAACGAGCGGAACACGATCGTGTCGTCCAGCCGATTGAGAAATTCCGGGCGGAACACGCGCTTGGCGTCGTCCATGATCCGCTCCTTCATTTTCTCGTAGCTGTGCTCGTCGCTGATCGGCGAAAAGCCCATCGTCGAGCTGCGGCGGATCAAGTCCGCGCCGACATTCGATGTCAATAAGATGATCGTGTTGCGGAAATTCACCACCCGCCCGACATTGTCCGTCAATTTGCCCTCCTCCAGAATCTGGAGAAGCATGTTCATCACGTCGGGATGCGCCTTCTCGATTTCGTCGAACAGCACCACCGAATACGGCCGCCGGCGCACCTGCTCGGTCAATTGCCCGCCTTCCTCATAACCCACATATCCCGGCGGCGATCCGACCATGCGCGAGGCGTTGTGCCGCTCCATGTATTCGCTCATGTCGAGTTGAATCAACGCCTTCGCGTCGCCAAACAAAATCTCCGCCAGCGTCTTGGCCAAAAGCGTCTTGCCCACGCCTGTCGGACCCAACAGCGCAAACGTCCCAATGGGCCGCCGCGGGTCCTTCAAATCAGCTCGCGACCGCCGCAGGGCCTTGCACAGCGCGCTGACCGCTTCCTTCTGGCCAATGATCTTGCGCGACATCTCGCGCTCCAGCTCCAGCAGCCTCTGCGCTTCCCCCTCTTCCATGCGCTTGAGCGGAATTCCCGTCCATTTGGAAACGACCTGCAAGATATCCTCTTCGCCGACTGTCACGCGTTTCTCTTCGCGGCTCGCGCGCCATTGGTTCAGCACCGCGTCCAGTTTTTCCTTCGCGTGCTTTTCCTTGTCGCGCATCGCGGCGGCGCCTTCGAAATCCTGGTCTTTGATCGCGCGTTCCTTTTGCGTCTTGATGCGCTCAATCTCCGCCTCCAACTCCTTCACTTCCGGCGGTCGAGTCATCGTCCCAATCCGCGCCCGCGAACCCGCCTCATCCATCACGTCAATCGCCTTGTCCGGCAAATATCGGTCCGTGATATAGCGGTCGGACATCTTCACCGCCGCCTCGATGGCGCCATCGGTGATCTCCGCCTTGTGGTGCTCCTCATACTTCGGACGCAGCCCCTTCAAAATCAGAATCGCCTCTTCCTGCGACGGCGCCTCGACCTTCACGGTCTGGAACCGCCGTTCCAGCGCCGCGTCCTTCTCGATGTATTTGCGGTATTCATTCAAGGTCGTCGCGCCGATGCATTGCATCTCCCCTCGGCTCAACGCCGGCTTGATAATGTTCGACGCGTCCATTGTTCCCTCCGCCGAACCCGCGCCCACAATCGTGTGCAACTCGTCAATAAACAAAATGATGTTCTTGGCGCGGCGAATCTCGTCCATGACCGCCTTGATGCGCTCCTCAAATTGCCCGCGGTACTTCGTGCCCGCCACCATCAACGCCAAATCCAGCGTGATGACGCGTTTCTCGCGCAAAATTTCCGGCACGTTCCCGCGCGCGATTTCCTGCGCCAATCCTTCGACGATGGCCGTCTTGCCCACGCCCGCTTCGCCCAGCAGCACTGGGTTGTTCTTGGTGCGGCGGCACAAAATCTGAATCACGCGCTCGATCTCGTTCTGGCGCCCGATCACCGGGTCCATCTCGCCTTTGCGCGCGATTTCCGTCAGGTCGCGCCCGAACGCCTTCAGCGCCGGGGTTTTGACTTCGCCTTTCTTTTCCGGCGTCTTCTCGGGCGGCGTCTCCGGCGCCCCGGCGGCCTGGCCTTCCTCGCCCTGGTTGAAATTGGGGTCCAGCTCTTTCAAAATTTCCTGGCGGGTTTGCTCGATATCGACATCGAGGTTTTTCAACACCCGCGCCGCCACGCCATCGCCCTCGCGCAACAACCCCAATAAAATGTGCTCGGTGCCCACATAGGTGTGGTTGAGCGTCTTGGCTTCCTTGGCCGCCAGCGCCAGAACCTTCTTGACGCGCGGCGTGTAAGGAAT
>Ga0070741_10005780_pt1 | contig 27099 bp, 38 predicted proteins | sample Coa_R1_4_FD_66440 | JGI IMG/M metagenome (GOLD analysis project Ga0070741, IMG submission 66440) | Surface soil microbial communities from Centralia Pennsylvania, which are recovering from an underground coalmine fire - Coalmine... | ecosystem: Environmental > Terrestrial > Soil > Unclassified ...
CAGGCTGTTCTCACGTTTGCCGTCCAATTCATCTCGACAGTTTGTTGCTTCAGCGCAACGACTGTCTCTCGAAACGTGATTACTTTGTTCTCAGCGACAATCGCTGTGATTCATACAGTTCCCCGCACCCAACGTCTTCAAGAAACATGGCTCAAGATCTATCCATCGCAAGTCGGTATGAACTACTGCTCCAGATAAATGAAATCGCCCGTCGCGAATCCACCACTGATGACCTTTTTCAACGCGTGTGCGCGGAACTCGGTAAGCTCATCGCTTACGATCGGGCCAGTTTAACCCTCTATGATGCAGAACATGACAGCTTGAAGATTGAAAGCCTCTATGGGTCGTACGACAACAGCGCCTTTGTTGTCGGAGCAATGCTGCCTCGAAAAGATACTCAAAACGGTCTGACCTTCGACCACCAACGCATGATCCTGCGTTGTGATCTGCGCAGAGAGTTCCAGTTCCGGGGCGAAAAGCTTACGCTTGACGAAGGTTATAGGTCACTGTGTTCAGTGCCGCTCATTTTTCGTGGTAACAGCCTCGGAGTGGTGACCATCGTTGGTACCCGGACGAACCAATTCTCGATGGCACAAGGTCAGCTCGTTCAAGAAGTGTCAAATCAGATCACGCCTGCGATTGTTTCGCTTTTTCGTCGGTGTCCAGTACATTTCCATAGCAAACTAGTTTGCCCTAAATGCCTGGGTGCCGCCGGAGGGAGAACGACGGTGTCGAAGCACCATGATGATTTGTCGGCTTGGGGCAAAAAAGGCGGGCGCGGGAAAAAGCAGTAATCCTACGATCTCACGTACCTTTGTGCGCCCAATCTCATGACTTGCCCTGCTTGACTTTTCTCGTCCTATAACTCGTAATTCTTGTAGTTTCGTTCGGCCCGGGCTTCATCTACCCTCGTTTTACTACCCCAACGCACAGGGCGGACCTTCTGCTTCTTAGCCCTGCGGATCGGCCCGATGAGCCCCCGGAAGCTGTCGGGCCGTTTTCGTTGAGGCATGCTTTGCGCCACACCTCTGTACTTTCTAACAGGTTCTTATTCACTTGCGATGTGCGGGAATGAGTTGCCAGCTTTGACGAGGCAAAGGAAGTTCTATGCTGCAGCAGAAGCACATGTGCACTGATTTCACGATCAGGTGTGGGCGACCACTACTTGTTGCACTATTGTTCGCGACCCTGATCTCGCCCATCGGGGCGGCCGACAAGGCCAAAGATGAAGAAACGTTGAAAAATGCGGCCGACGTTCTTAGCCAGATGCTGAGCAGCAACAATATCCCAAGCGACGTGCTCGAACGGGCCGATTGTGTCCTGGTGCTACCCGACGTAAAGAAATTCGGATTCGGTGTCGGGGGAAGCGGCGGCAGAGGTCCTATGACATGCCGTTCGGGCAGCGACTTCAGCGGTCAGTGGTCTGCCCCGGCGATGTATTCGATGGGCGGCGCTAGCCTGGGCCTTCAAGTCGGAGGTTCCTCCAGTGACTTTGTCCTGCTGATCATGTCTCAAAAGGGCGTTAACGCGATTATGGAAGGCAAAACCAAGTTGGGCAGCAATGCTACTGCAGCTGCTGGACCTAGCGGTGCCACGACTACAGGTATGGAAGGAACTGACATCCTGACCTACGCCAAAGCCTCGGGACTCTTTGCTGGCGCGTCACTAGGCAGCGCTACCATAGAACCGGACAACGACGCCAATAAGCGTCTCTACAACCAGGATGTAAGTGCGAAAGAAATTATCATGACCAACTCAGTACGGCCCACGCCTGCAGGCGAACAGTTCGTCTCGCAGCTCAGTACAAAGCTCTCACGACATAAATAAAAGCTGCACACGCCAGCTGCTTACTAAATAGAACAGTCGTTCTACCTATATACCCGGTGAGATACAGCCTAATAATCAAGCTCATCAGGTCCTCGGCTTCGTCGGCCGCAACACTGGTCATTGCCGGAGCGTTGTGGGCGCAGACTGCACCGGTCCTGCAGCCAATACCGAACCCCTGGGCAGGCCAACAGAGAGCTCAAATAGATCTGATCACCGGGATCGTGCCGCTTGCATGTGTATCCAAAGAAGGTACAAGCCATCTAGACAGGCGGCCACGAACTATCGTGATCGGCTTCGTGGGCGGCTTTGTCGCGCGTGACGATGCAGCCCATCCCGAAGTTCGATTCGCCAAATTCCTTCGAGACCATTATGCAGGTTTCGTAGATGCGGAGGTGTTTACAAATCACGAGGGAGAAAAAGCGTTAAAGCACGTCCTCGCAAGCGTGAATAGAAATATTGATGGAATTAGTCGTGACGAACGCCGAACTCAGCCGAAGATCGTTATCTATGGGCATAGCTGGGGTGCTTCGCAAGCTGTCACGCTGGCCCGGCAGTTAGGAACGTACGGAATTCCAGTACTCCTTACGGTCCAAATCGACAGTGTTAGGAAGGTCGGTCAAAACGATGCCATCATTCCCAGCAATGTAGCAGCTGCCGTTAACTTCTTTCAGCGACAAGGCCTGATCCGGGGACGCTCCACAATCGTCCCACTCGATTCGACGCGAACCAGAATCGTAGGAAATTTTCGAATGGTATACCGGAGGGGACCAGCGCATTGCACACATAGCCGATGGATTGCGCGAATTTTCACCGGCACCCATCTCCAGATCGAGAATGATCCCCGCGTGTGGGACCGGATAGCGAGGTTTATCGATTCGGCAGTGGCGAATCCGAATTCGAGGGATGATGTTTTCGCGTCTGACGAACTGCATCCGCCTCCCTTTTATCGCTATAGTTTTTACCCCGTGGGGAGAGCAGATTCATGGCAGCCATAATTAAAACTTGCTGCAAGCTACCTGAGTTGGGAGTAATGCGCCACACCGTTGTATCTCCAGCCTGTTACCGTCAAGATACCCATCACTTCGCTTCCTGTCATTGCGCTGGCGCACACGACATCAGAGTGCTGACCCACGGCACGTAAATGCTCGCCCCCGCGCATCACAGCGGTAAAGGACTTACCTCACTGAGCAACTTCCAGGGCGAGCCTAGCATCGACCTACGGACGTGGCCCCGCATTCAGGCACATTCTTCTTCCAGCTCGCGAGGAGGTCTTTATGGCGTGCCGCTTCTGTAACTCGGATAATCACTACAAATTCCGCAGCGAAATCAATATCCACTTCCCGAACATTCTTGAGAAAAGCGTGTTTGCCTTTCCAGAGCTTCTGATCTGCTTGGATTGTGGATCGATAGAAGGGATTCTGACAGCAGAGAACGTACAAAGTCTAAGGGCCGAATCCGCTACGGATTCGGAAGACGATGTGAAGACCGGAACTTAGCTTTGTCTGGCACACCGATGACAGCCTGCATTGCAGGTAAAAGCTCACGAATTAAGCTTGTCTTCAAAATGTAAGCCGCACCGATCTCTAGCGCTTTTTGTCTTAGATCTATGTCGTGGTCCTGAGTAAGAAAAATGACTCTTGTCTCTGGACAAGCGCGCCTGATCTGCATGGCAGCTTCAATTCCGTTCATGGTCGGAATTCCGATATCGAGGAGAACGATATCCGGCTTCAATGCGGCCGATTTTCGAACTGCCTCGAATCCATCGCATGCCTGACCGATGACCTGCCATGCTGGACACTTGCTCAGAAATTCACAAATCCGAACGCGCCACTCCCGGAAGTCGTCAGCGATCAAAACACGAGTCGCCGACCTTTGGCTGCCAGATCGGAAAACGGGGACTCGAAAAGTCGTATGAGCATAGTCGCGAGGCCGATTTCTGCAAAGCGCCGACAAGCGTCGCAATAAGACCCGACGTTATTGCTCTCAAGCAATGACAACCAACCGCAAAAAATCTACGGTTCCACTTCGCGATTTACATGGCCTAAGGACTGCGCCAACGGTCGTTTGTTCACATGTCAGACTATACCCAAGAGTCCGTGTTGATTCTGCGATGCCCGTACTGCAGTATCGGTTCCGAGTTTCTCACGCTGCTCGCCCACCAAGACGGGCGCTTCGTTTGTAAACGATGTACACACACCATTGTGCTGGGCTCGCCCGAATATCAATGTTCGTGCAAAAATTGCAAGAAGTTGCCTGATCAGCATCGCCAGTAGTAATACTCTGGCGAACAAACTGTGCTTTCACCCAGTGATCCGGCAGGCTGGAAACGCTACATTGAGCACGAGATGGAGCTGCTGCTTGTGCTTAAGAGTGATAGGGCTGTTCCCGACGCTAGCAAGGAAGTTACTGTCAGAAATGACAGTTTGAACCGGCGCGACCAGGTGCCAGAATCGCTTAGTTTCACTTTCCTTCTCTCCAAGGCTCCGCCCTGCTCAAGAGCAGGGCTTTTTTTTAGGCAAGATCTTCCCATCGCAGCGTACCAATAAAAGCTCGCAGATATGGCTCTGATTTTTGACATCAGCAAGATTCAAGGCATAACGGTGATTCGCTGCCGTGGCCGCATTGTCTTCGGCGTCGAAGACGACGAGTTGAGACGCGTGATTTTGGAGGCTCTTAATCACACCAATCGAATCGTTCTGAACCTCAGCTGGGTGGCGCACATCGATAGCAGTGGGCTAGGAGCATTAGTTTCCTTATTCGTCTCCGCGCGTAACCGCCGCGCGCAAATCAAGCTTGCTGCTTTGTCCGCTAATGCTCGACTCGTTCTGAGCGTGACGAAGGTGAACCAGCTATTCGAGATATACGATTCGACCGAAGCGGCCATCAACTCATTCGCGTGTCTCCCGGAAGCTGCAGCCGGGTAGGTGCAGGTCCAAAACATCCACCTGCTCGGCTGCATAGGCGAAAGCGGGCTGATCAGTGAGGGGATGTGAGGCACAGCTCTAATGTTAGGTCGGCGGGTCGGGTGTCGCGCGAATCATGGAGAAAGGAGAAAGACAGTGACGACTGCAAATGGGAAACGGCTGGGAGCATTGTTGCAGTGGCACCAAGGTCACCTTGGGCTCTATGCGCGGGTAGCAACTAAGACGGGAATGACTAAGGGCTATGTGAGTTTGGTCGCTAGCGGTTTACGGCGAAACGAAAAGATAGCAGCCGCTCTCGCGAGAGAATTGGAGCAGTTGCTGGCGACCGCACCATTGTTGCGCTGAGTCGAACGTTCTTAGAGCAACACTACTTTCATGGCCTGAACTGGTATTTCTGCAAGTTGTCGCACACCACCCTCCTGCGTACAGTCGAAGCGGAAGATGTTCTCTCACATCCCTAACTCTACGAACTCAACCCAGCTTAATGTCAGAAACCTAAGCTCAGTACTACACATTTTAAAAGGAGAAAGTAATGCCAGTTAAAAACCCTAGAGAAACGTTCCTGATGGTCCTAAGCGATGTGCGGCAAGGCGCAGAAAAGTCCTCAAAAATCTACCAGGAAATGGGGCAGATGGCCCAAGATCCGGCGGTGAAGGAGGCCTTGGAAGCGCGCGCCTTCATCTCCGACAAGACTCTGGCCACGCTCGATCAATGCTTCAAGCTTATCGGCGAACAGCCGGTTAAATTGAGCGGGCGCCTGCAGGAGATGTTCGTTGAGGACTTCCGCAAAGAACTGAGCGAAATTCAAAATCCCGCTGCCAGGCGCCTCTTCATTCTAGCCAAGCTGATCCACCTGACCCATTTTCGAATCGGTGAATATGTGGCCCTGGTCGCGGCTGCTGATCTGGCCGGACATCACGGTGTGGGCGTACTGCTGGAAAGCTGCCTTGCCGACAAACTTGCGTTTGTCGAACGGACCAGACGGCTGATCCGGAATATGGCTGAGGAGAGGATCGCCGAACGGATCGCCGCATAGACTCAGCAGCGGCGTCATTCCCGCGAACGCGATATGCGCCAAGCCGACCAATAACTTCGTATGTACTCTCTGCCCGCTCGCGTTAATTCTTACAGTAGGAGCCACTCCATCGTTCTTCCAAGATGGGTGGCTCGTACAGTTCAAATTCAGATAGAAGAAAAGAGGATTCCGACACAGAAGCGAAAGTTAAACGGGCAATTACCTCAGTTGCTATAGAGGGTCTATCCTTGACATAGACCCTCAACTTCTAAGAACAGGAAACATCGATTGAGGTTGATCACTGGCTTATACCACCATCATACGAACGCGTTCGTTGGGGCTCGTAAGCGGGCAACCTATATTTCGAAATCAAAATGAATCAAGCTAGATCGGCCGTCAGAGGTACATCCCTTGCTTCTCTCCGGTCGATCAACACTTCTTCGCCTGCCTGGACTCTTTGCGAATCCGGAAACATTTCCTGCTGAACGTACCGAGGTTCAGAACCTAATCCGCCCGCAGTTATCGGGTGCCCCATCTGCCCTGTTAGTCAGCGCGAGGCCAGAAGGACAGAAATCATGCCTATTAATAATGATGATTCCCGTGTTCCTACTTTGCTCTGCCGGACTTGGAGTTAGCTCCGGAGCCTCTTCTTGAGCAAGTCCTAAGCAGCACCTGGAACGGCGGCCATTGCCTGTCAACCCCAACGTCTCCGTGGAGAACTTGGCGCCGCAGAGCCCTACTGCAACTCTGGAGTCGGCAGTCAACGTGAAGGGTGCAAACGGCCGCGGACAGGCGCTTGGGGAAGACTCGCCGAACGGTGTTGGGGTAGCGATCGTGCGGAACTTGCCGGTAGCAGCGACACTACTTCTGGTTCTCCTCGGCATAAGCAGGTAGGCTCCGAATCTAAGATCATGGTTGAGCCGCGTTGCACGGTGAGGAGGTCCGCGCCGGTGACACAACCATGAGGAAACCCATGAGCAAAGAACGAGAGCGACACACTGTCTCCTTTAGCGTGTCCCTGAGAAATTACGCAATCGCGCTAAGAGATTGAAAAGGAATGGCGGGGACGACGGGACTCGAACCCGCGGCCTCTGCCGTGACAGAGTAGCGGGATTCCGTTTTACAACGACTTAACAGACCGCGGGGACTGCCAAAGTTCGCAGAAGTCGCACAAGACATCGCATCATGTGGGTTGGGTTGTGGGTTGGAAATGAAGGAGCGGCGAGCGGCAGCCGTTATCCCGGTACGCGCATTTTTTGTGTCACCCTGGTCTTCGGTTGCAGTCACTTCAGTCTCAAAACGCCGCGCGAGAGAATATAGTGCCTGCACGGGCACGTTGAACCCGCAATAATTCAGGTGCAGCTTCAAAAAGGCGAACGGTATCGCCGTGCCTTGTCCGTCGGTCAAAGTTGCGTTCACCGTGACCGAGGCAAAAGCCGCGTCCAGCAAGGCAAGCGAGCAGATTCGGAGCGCAAAAAGGCGGGAAAATGGGTGGCGCAAAGGTGTATCCGTTTGTTACCGGTTTGTATTTCGCTCGTCGTGCGCAAGAGCAAGAAAGGCAAGTTCGCGAAAGGTGAGCAGTTTAGACCAGCTATTCTTTTCTATGTGGGCCAACATGATGTTTGAGACGAGCACGTCCTCTCTCTTGTTACTGGTGTACTCGTCGTCAGGAGGAGACGATATGCGCTGCTTTTGGGAGCAAACCGGTGTCCTCGGCCCGATCTATCACTCGTTGGGCGAAGGCTTGGATGATCGCGATATAGCAAAGAAGCTAGGTCTCACCGAAGTGAACGTACAGAACTGCATTGCCTGGGTCCTTCATTTCTTGAAGCTGAAGGATCGCCAAGAGCTGGTTCTATATGCATCAGCCGCGGCGTAGCTTTGGCTGCTCGTTCAATGCCGTGCTTTAGGATCGGCAGCAACGTGGTGCCGATATTTTCGGCGGTCTCCGCGTTCTCATAGCTTTGGTCGTCCTGATCCGTTTTTCGCTCTGGTTAAGCCTCGACGCTTCTGCCTCTGACAGGCGATGGGTTTCACATGCTCCCGGCAACTAAAGGAGCCAAAGGAAAGGAATCTGCGATTATGGCCACAAAGTTTACTCCACTGCACGACCGCATTCTGGTGCGGCGAGTAGAAGAAGTCGGCACAACTCGGGGTGGAATCATCATCCCGGACTCTGCTAAAGACAAACCACAGGAGGGAGAAGTCATCTCGGTTGGCAAGGGCAAGACCAACGACGAAGGCAAAGTGTTCCCTCTCGCGCTAAAAGATGGCGACCGCATCCTGTTCGGTAAATATTCCGGGACCGAGATCAAGATTGATGGGGAGGATTTCCTCATCATGAAAGAGGAAGAAGTCCTTGGCGTCGTCAGCGGTGCAGCAAGGAAAGAGACCGTAGGGGCCAAGAGATAGCATGCTGCCTCGAGCGTCCATTGTGGGCGTATCTGCCCAAAATACCCACACAAAATCTTGCTCGTGGTCGCAGTGACACAGCAGGACCGCCTCAGCGTTGAAGATTTCCGCATTCCTAGGAGAGAACAGTCATGGCAAAGCAAATCGTGCACGGCGAAGAGTCGCGGCAGGCGATCCTGCGCGGCGTCAATCTAATGGCAGATGCAGTAAAGGTGACTCTCGGGCCCAGAGGCCGCAACGTCGTTATCGAAAAGAAATTCGGTTCACCGACGATCACCAAGGACGGTGTCACCGTTGCCAAAGAGATTGAACTGCAGGATGCTCTCGAGAACCTGGGCGCACAGATGGTGCGTGAAGTCGCCTCCAAGACCAGCGATGTCGCCGGCGACGGGACCACCACGGCCACCGTTCTGGCGCAGGCCATTTACCGCGAAGGCGTGAGAACGGTCGCTGCCGGAGCCAATCCGATGGCGATGAAGCGCGGCATCGAAAAGGCCATCACCGCCATTTGTGGCACAGTCGACCCCATGACAGGCGAGCGCGACAACGGTGAACTCGACAAACTCTCCAAGCCCGTTACGGGGGACATGATCGCGCAGGTTGGCAGCATTTCCGCCAACAATGACGACACGATCGGCCAAATCATCGCCGATGCGATGAAGAAGGTGGGCAAGGAGGGGGTTATTACCGTCGAGGAGTCGAAGACGCTGGAGACCCAACTCGAAGTCGTGGAAGGCATGCAGTTCGACCGTGGATATCTGTCACCTTACTTCGTTACTGACTCCGAACGCATGGAAGCATCCTTCGAGAATGCCTACATCCTGATTCATGAAAAGAAGATCAGCTCTATGAAGGACATCCTTCCTCTGCTTGAGCAGATCTCCAAGAGTGGCAAGCCGCTGCTTATTGTTGCTGAGGATATCGAGGGAGAGGCTCTGGCGACCCTTGTCGTAAACAAGCTGCGAGGAACACTACAGGTTGCGGCCGTAAGAGCACCCGGTTTCGGCGATCGCCGCCAGGCGATGTTGCAGGATATCGCAACCCTCACGGGCGGGAAGGCTATTACCGAAGATCTGGGCATCAAGCTGGAACATGTGACGATGGAGGATCTGGGACAGGCTAAGAAAATCACAGTTGATAAAGACAATACGACCATCATCGAAGGCAAAGGCAAGCATGATGATGTCGAGGGCCGGGTAAAGGAGATTCGGAGCCAGATTGATAAGACGACCAGCGACTACGACCGCGAGAAGCTGCAGGAACGCTTGGCGAAACTAGTGGGCGGCGTGGCCATTATTAAAGTTGGCGCGGCAACCGAGACGGAAATGAAAGAGAAGAAGGCCCGTGTTGAAGACGCCATGCACGCGACCCGGGCAGCGGCCGAAGAAGGCATCGTCCCTGGGGGTGGCGTCGCTCTGGCCCGGTGTATTCCGGCTCTTGACAGGCTGAAACTCGAAGGCGATGAGCAAATTGGGGTAAATATAGTGAAGCGTGCTCTGCAGGAACCGCTCCGTCAGATCGCTCAGAATGCTGGTGAAGAGGGTGCGATTGTGTTTCGTAAAGTGACCGATTCCAAGGACCCGCACTTCGGCTTCAATGCTCTGACCGGTGAATTTGGAGACCTGGTGAAGGCTGGCGTGCTCGATCCGACGAAGGTCGTACGCACGGCCCTGACTAACGCGGGCTCGATCGCTTCGCTGATGCTCACCACCGAAGCCTTAGTTGCTGATCTAGCAGAAGAGGACAACGGGGCTCAGGTACCGGGCGGGCAACGCAGCATGCACTAGAACCGGCCATTCCAGTTTGTGCATCGGGTAGGTGCGAGCTGTCCCTCTTCCTCCTGTGGATGAGCAATCCTGCTCAGACGAGAGTCCCCGGAGCGGTTCTCCTCGGGGGGTCTGCGCTGTTGAGTTCGCTATCCGCTGTGCCGCTACTCGAACATCCCATGTCGGCTGAAATTGAGTAGCGGCACCAGAAATTCTGCGCTCTTACCTCTGATTGTTTTCCTTAACTTTCTCTTCAGCTTTCTCTGCGGCTATGGCCTGGACTTTTGCTCCGCGAACCTCCGCAAGAAACGGCTGGGCTGCGGCAGGAATTTCGACCTTGCCCAACAGCAAAGCCCGAGTGGTGACATTGCGTCCATAAATCGCCCGCCTTGAGTCATTGTCTTGCCGGACCGATGCTCCTTCCAACGTGAGCCCAGCGAACGCGCCTTTCGCACGGGAGTAGGTCAGGATCTCTGTATCCATCTTCCAATCCGTGCCAGCCTCAGCATGCCGTCCAACGGGGCCCGCCGCTGCGGAAGCGTCCCCTCCAACCTGGAAGTTGCTGTCGAGTAGCTTTTGCATTCCTTTTTCATTCTGGATGATCAATACGATGTCCACAGCTTCTACGCCGATCTGCAGCCCCCAACTTCCGCCCGAAATCGTGATGAACGCCGGTGCACTCCAGCCATTCGCGGTGCGGCAAGTGGCTACGCCTTTGCCTCCCTTACCTCCGAAGACAAAACCACCTTTGACCATGTGTGGTATGACGGCCACGCATTTTGCATGCTCCAACACTTCTTCGGGAATTCCCTTGTCAGGCATCCCCATAATTTCGTGTAGCACCGTGGTGGCGTTGTCCAGCCGGTCCGTGGCATCTTCCCGCGCCGATCCTGCCCAGCACAGCGTGCCGAGACCCAACATCGCAAGTACGAACATGACCTTCTTCATTGAATAGCCTCTTTTCTCTTTGCCCGTACGCCAGCTTCTGGTTCGTGCTTTGTTAACACTCGCACGCAAATCTCAAGATAGCAGTGCGCTCCGGGATAGTTTCGACCTTAGCAAATCACGTCTGCAGAGGTCTGAGCAAATATGCTCATACGGAATTGCCGGTATGTGGTCCGTTCCAGGGTCTTCCGAGACCTAGCAGCCGCTTAAGAAACGCCAGAGTGGGCTAGTGGCTTTTGGAGATTTACTCAGTTCGGCAGAGTAGTAAAATTGAAAAGGAGTTGCGTAAGCAGACAGGTGCATGAAGGAGGTGCCCGTGTCTCCTGCTCTCCAACCCAAGGCTTCTGCAGGCAGAAGGGAAATTCTTCGGCGAAGGTTCTCTAGCAGGCCAGCCGCTTCGCATGGGCTCCGCAATGCGCCATTCTGCGAATCGACAAGAAAGCCATGATGGAAGCGCTTCACCGGGAACATGAATTCTCAGACCTGTTCGTGGCCTATTTGCTGGCGCGAAACATCCGTTACGAAGAAGACCTGGTTGATCAGCTTTTCAATTCGAGCGAAAAGCGGCTGGCATGGATCCTCTTGCTCCTCGCTCATTTTGGCAAGGAAGGGACACCCGAGACTGTAGTGCCCAAGATCAGTCAGGAAACGCTGGCGGAAATGATCGGCACGACCCGTTCACGCGTCAGCTTCTTTATGAACCGGTTCAGAAAACTGCGTTTTATTCACTACAACGGCGGGCTACAAGTCCACAGCTCGCTACTCAATGGAGTTCTGCACGACTAGCCGTTCCTGATTCATTTCCACAACAAGCAAACAGCTGAAGTTCGCAGGGCGGCCGTCGGCCAATCCGCCGGTGGGTGCGGTTAGGCTGATCAACGAGTGGTCTTACGAAAAGACCTACTTTGATCAATTTTGAACAGTTTCTTCAATCTAAGTATTGAGAATTGGTTTGTGAAGGTAAAACCCATGCCCGTATCCACTCATGCGGACCTGCTGGACGGCGTACTTCTTTGCATCGACGATAACGAAGAAGTGCTGGAGTGCGTGAAGTTGTTCCTCGAAAGCTTCGGCTATACCGTTCTGACGGCTCCAACCGGGGGCAAGGGATTGGAACTGGCAGCCGCGTACCCGGTTGACGTGATAATCGTTGACTACCTCATGCCTGAGATGAACGGGCAAGCGGTCGTACTCGAAATGAGAAGACTCAGGCCCGAAACGCCGATCATCATGTTATCTGGAGAAGTGAATATTCCTGAGCAGGTCTTGAAGTGGGTGGACGCTTTTGTAGCAAAAGATCGGTTGAGCAGCCATTTATTGCCAGCGATTGCAGAACTACAAGAACGTTGTCCGGCGCCTCCACACCTGTTTGACGCATGACGTGGAAAGCGATTGGTGACAAGTCTTGTCCTCTGCGGCTGGCCCGGCGCCACCCACGCCAAAGAGCACTCTTTCTTCCGTGTGCCAGGGCTACCTTCGTTTGATCATCCAGCCGATGAACGCTCCCGCTGTGAAACCTACGGCAAACGTCACTCCTACCGTTAGGGCTGGACGTCGCTGGATGCGTTGACTCGTGTCGTTCGGAAATTCTTCAGCAGCATTGCCGCCCTGTTTTGCGGCACGCCTGACGACTCCGACGCCATCTTCTATGATTGCATCGGCGACCCCGGCGACCCCGCTGGTTGTGCGGGAAGCCTGGCGAGCCGATTCAGCGATGCGTTCAGCGGTTCTGTCTAACACTGTGTGGGACACGGTTCCCTCCTTTATAGTTTGAGAGCGAATGGTACAGGCACAGTCTGAGGGCCTGTCACTATTGCGGCTTCTCATCCCGTTTCGGCTGTTCGTTCTGCTGTTTCTTCTCTTCCGCCTCCATTGGAGCAGGCTGTGCCTGTTGTTGCGGTGCAGACCGCGCTTCCGCAGGAGAAGAAGTGTGTTGGGGCTCAGAACGCTCGTTCGGCGGAGCAGTTTGCGGCCGCTGAGGCTCATTCCGATTCGGCTCAGGCCGATTGTCCGGTTCTACTGACGGCGGACGATTGGACTCTGGGCGAAGATTAGGATCTGCCGTCGGTGGAGGATTCGATTCGGGCCGACTGGGCTCCACACGATTGGGCTCAGGCCGATTATTTGGCGAAGGTTGGTCGGGGCGTGCCGCTCCATTTCTTGGTTGCGCGACTGGAGCATTCCCCAATGGCTGAACGGCCGCTCGATTCGGTGGAGGATTGTAAGGAGACCCTGCCGCTCTGGCCGGTGTGACAGCGCGGTCGGTAAACGCTCCCGGCTTAGGAGTAGCCGCGACTGGCGGCGTTCCATGGTTCACGGAAGCTCGCAGCTCCTGTTGCGCATGCGCAGCCTGCATATGTTGCGCTTGAACAGGCACCGGCGGAATATGTCTCTCACGTGCCGCAGCCTCTTCTTCCGGCCTCGGACGCGCATTGATCCCACCATTGCCGCCGTTGTAGCTGATCCGATTCACTGTGGTGGTGTTGTTGATCACGGTCGTGTTGTAAACGTTGTGAATGTTGGTGACGTTCACGTTGTTCACCGAACGGTTGTAATAGAACTGTCCGTTCTGCCACCGGCCACCTTGGTAGCCCTCTCCGAAATATCCGTACCCGTAACTGATTCCGCCATAGAAGCCGACCTGCAGGCCCCAGTAGCCCTGATAGAAGACATAACCATTGCCACCCCAACCCCAGTAGGCCGGAGTCCAGAGATAGCCGGGCTCGGGAGCCATCACCCACGTACCAGGCACCCAGTAGTAATCGTCGTAATCGTTAGCGTAAGCCCAGTACCCGGGAGTCCAGAGATAACCCTCGCCAGGACAAAGAGGTTGCTCGTAGACGGGTAGCTCTGGGGGAGCGAATGAAACGGAAATATTGATTTGCTCGTAAGCAGCGGCCGCAATGGCCAGCAGTACTGCTGCAAACAACGCCGAACGAATGGAGGATCCGATGCGCATCATTTTTCCTCTTGCCGCATAATCCCTCGCGTGCCCGATAAGGCCCTGCCGCTGCGGGTTGCGTGGATTGAACGGCGCGACCGCCGGAGGAAACGCTGCTTCGTCCGGAAGTGGTCTGGTGAGACTCTCTCACTGCGAAGATGTTTAAGTCTGAGCAAGAACGCTCAGTTCACGATCTTCAATCGTTCTGTGTGCTGAAAAGTGTGTATCAATCCCCGGCTCATCGGAACACCAGAAGTGAGACTCTTGCGCTGATAGGTCGATCGGGCAAGCTAGCTGGGCACCGGTTCCGTGACAACAAAAAAGCCAGGCTCGATATGAGCCCGGCCTGAAACGTGCAAGCATCTACAAATAATTATCGCGGTCGAGAGGGTCTGAATGGTCGCTCTCCCGCCGCTAACCCGTGACCGCAATCGAGTCTTCTACTACTGATAGATTACTTACCAAGGACTTATCTAGCTGTTCACTTTTATACATTTTCTAAGATAAACCTACGCGACACTCATAGGTACGTTAGTCGAGGTCATTCTGTATGGATCCGATCAGCCCCTCTACGCTTCACAAGGTGTTGCTCGTAGATGACGACGCCGCTGTTCGCGACATGATGACTGCGACCCTTGAGCACAAAGGGTTCAGGGTGGTCTCAGCTGCCAATGTGACAGATGCCCTGAAACACATCGCTATTGAGAGCTTCGACGTGCTCTTGACGGATCTGCACATGCCAAATCCAGGCGACGGCTTTACCGTAGTTACCGCAATGCGCCACTCCCAACCGGATGCGCTTACGCTGCTAGTCAGTGGCTACCCCGACGTGCAGAGTGCCATGGCCGCTATCCTTTTGGAAGCCGACGAAGTCATTGTGAAACCATTCGATGTAGGGAAACTCGCCAATCTTATCCGCGAGAAGATGCTTACCCGGCGACCTACTCCGAGGCTAGAGAAAGAGAGAGTGGGCGCGATATTGCAGCGGTGCATGACGGGTGTCGTTGAAGATTGGTTGGTGCGGGCAAAACAGAGTAGAGAACTCAACCACGTTCGGCTCAGCGACGAGGAGCGGACGGGACATCTTCCTAAGCTGGTTGAAGATCTGGTAGTCCGCCTTAGCAGGCCCGGCGCCACCGCGAAGGAAAGCGGAGCTGTGTTTTCCGACGCCGCCGTTGCGCACGGCAAGCTGCGATATGAACAAGGCTACACTCCTGCAATGCTGGTGCACGAATCGCGAATTCTCCAGGTGACACTGTTCGGGACATTGCAAAGCAATCTAAGCTTCCTGGATTTCAGCCTTCTATTACCCGATGTCATGACCATCGCGGACGAAGTGGACGCGCAGTTGACCCAATCGATGGACAGTTACATGAACGCTATGAGGACGTCGGCGGCTGCGTAGCTCCTGCCACTTCTTGCAAACGAGGGGCTGCCGGGCAGCATACGGGTAGATCAAAGGTTTTCCAACCTGAGATGAACGCAGGAATACCTTCGGCGCCAAATGAAGGACGCGACTTGCAAAAGTGTTTGCGATGCTCTAGCGATTGTTCGCTACGACTAGCTGCCGGCCGAGAATATCCGCGGCTTGCTTAAGTGTCAGGTCATCCGCCACTCGATGGAAGTCGCTGTGGTTTTCGGTCACTTGCACTCCGATTGTCTTGAAGAGCAGGGCTTTGCCTTTCATGTTCACATGCAGCGCCGTGTGATTCTTACGAGACGCACCCAACTATGAAGGCAATTGGCCAGTTAAGCCCTGCAGTTGTCCTGCTCTAGGCCGACAACACGACTTCTACGCCGTAGAACGGCCGTTTACCGAAAATGTGGACCGCCCTTGGACGCAGGGACGGGAGAGTATCGGTCGGGTTGGCGAACATTCGAAGCTCCCCGCTGTCCCCAGTTCTGAGTCCTGTGGGGTGTTCCGTTTCGCCGATCGGTGCGATGCTGCTGACCCTCGCCGGTAGTGTCTCAGTTTGCCAAAGCCGCGATTTCTTCAAGCGTCCAAACATGATCGGTTAACCCCGCCGCCATGGCTGGCGTAATTCGTAGCGTCTTGTGGATTCGTCCAAAGTTGTAATACATGAAGTGCAGCGCCACGGCTGCTTTGTGATTCTCGAATTTTTTGGAGAAGGCATTAGTGAGGCGCGTAAATCGACGCATGGACATTCGCATCGTGAGGTTCTGGCGCTCTACAAAAGACGTGCTGACGTGTGCGGGATCGGGATTTCCGCTGACCACTTTGATGTCAGCGCCGATGCACTTTGCCGGACTATATCGGCGCTGCTCGGCATCGGACGGAGCGCCGTATATCTTCTGCAACATTGCATAATCAACGTCCAGCCCGAAGGCACCTTCAACGGCGTCTAGATACGGCTTATGGCCGTCAGTCGTGACCTGAAGCCGTCCAGTGATGCGGCTCGCACAATCGAGCATGAACTCTTCAGCCCATCGCGCATCGCGATTACCGACCACGTAAGCGACGCAGAGCTTTGTATCGGCGTCGATAGCCGTCCATGTCCAAACATCTCCCCAGCCTTCAATCTTGCGATCTATGTTCGCCAGAAAGCCGTGTACCTCATGCCTTCGAATGCGATCCTGCACGAAGCGACTCAACTCTACAACGTGAGCGACCGTCTTGACTTATTGGCAGAAGAACATCCACTCGTCTCGGATGCACTCATAACCGTCTCGGGAAGCGTTCGTAATACAGCGACGCTTCTAGAGGTACTGGTTGCAACCAGGATGGGGCCGCACACCCGACTAGGCCCCGCGAATGCCTGACTTGCTCAAGGGCTGAGAGTTCTTAACAGAATTGGCGAAGCTAATCGTGGAGGACAATGTTCAGAAGTGAACTATGAACTTTAAGCCCGCTCTCTCCATAGTCAACGAAGCCTAACTCTCGGAAGCGATTCATAAAAAAACTGACTCGCGACCGGGTTGTACCTATCATGTCTGCGAGGGTCTCCTGGCTGATCTTAGGGATTACAGTCTCAGGTGCTCCTTCTTTGCCAAAGTGAGCAAGCAACAGCAGAAGCCGAGCCAGCCTCTTTTCGCTGGAATTGAAGAGCTGATCAACCAGGTCTTCTTCGTAACGGATGTTTCGTGCCAGCAGATAGGCTACGAATAGATCGGAGAACGTGTGTTCTCGGTGAAGCGCAAGCATCATAGCTTTTTTTTCAATGCGCAGGAGTTCGCAATCCGTCATTGCGGTTGCAGACCCCATTCGGAGAGTTTGTCCGGCTAGGCCACCTTCTCCAAAGAACTGTCCCTCGCCCAAGATGCCCAGCGTTGCTTTCTTGCCAATCTTGGATACAACAGTGAGTCTAATCTTGCCCGCCTGGATGTAGAACACTGCGTCAGCCGGATCGCCTTGCGCAAAAATTGTCTGTTTTTTGGGAAAGGCCACGGCTTTTCTACCCTCGCCGATAGTGGCAAGGAATTGTCTCGGGTCGAAATCGCGATCGTTCTTGGTCAACCTGGTGGATGCCATCAAGGCACTCCCGCCGGCGCAGGGTACACCTACCACGAAAGTTACCAGAACGGTCACACTGAAGGTGGTCAATTCTGCTCACAATCGGAGAATGCACGGTCGCACCAAGCCCAAGCGGAGGCAAGGTGTGAGCAATATTGAGCATCGTCGGCATCTGTTCACGTGTTCCAATACGCCCATGCCCGAGTAAAAGGGGCGGTAGCCGTATGGCCAAGCAGAGACTCCCTTTCAACCCGAAAACCTTCCTCACAACTATTGGCATTGGCCGGGAGATGATGTCGTTCACCAAGGGGCAAACAATTTATTCACGGAATGATGCGGCAGACGCCATATTTGTCATTCAAGAAGGAAAGGTAAAACTCAGCGTCACGCCGCAAGCTGGGAAGGAAGCAATTCTGGACATATTGGGTGATGGTGATATTGTTGGCAAAGATTCCATCGCCGGTCAGTCTTCCCGAACGGCCTCGGCTAGCGCGATGACAGACTGCACCGTCCTGCGAATCAAGAAAAACGTGATGCTTCTCGCCCTGACCAGACACGTGAAGTTGGCAAATATGTTTTGGGCTTATGTGCTGGCGAGGAACATCCGATACCAACAAGACTTGGTTGACCAACATTGCAATTCCAGCGAGAAACGCCTAGCCCGAGTTCTCTTGCTGCTTGCCCACTTCGATGGGCATGGAGCAACCGAAACGACGATGCCGAAAATGCGTCATGAAACTCTGGCCGAGATGGTTGGGACGACCCGTTCGCGCATTAGCTTTTTCATGCACCGGTTCAAGGAATCCGGCTTCATCTATTACGAGAACAAAGGCAAGCTATTGCGAGTTCATCGGACGCTCTTTGCTTTCTGCGGCCAATAGGAGGCGGAGGTGGGAACCAGCAGCAATCCTCCGAGCCAGAGTCTGCCCTGTTAAACCGCACGCCATCTCGTCCCTTGAGCAAAGCTCCGCGAAGGAAAAGATTGTCTAAAACATAGTATTTGATGATCGCAGTTGCGGCGGCCTGGGACTTGCGTAGAAACTGAGCAAAAGTGCGCATTCTTGCAAGCGGAAAACGTCGCATCATGCTGTCATGAAGACAAGAGAGCTCACCCCGAAACAGATATTATCCGTGCCTTGTACTACGTGTGGTGCTGCCGTCGGGGAACCCTGTGAACTGCATACGGGTTCTCCGCGCACCGAGCCACACCGAGATCGGAAACTCTCTGCAGCCGAAGCCATAGAAACGAAAGCGACAGAAGGCTCATAGTCGGTGCATCCAGGCAGCGCTCCTTAGCGCAGGTAGATCGCCCCACGACGGTGGAGTTACGTTTTGCCGAGTCCACGATCCCGCAATACGGACGACTCTACCTCTCCCTATCGGTCCAGCAGGACCCCCATTTCATCGTCTTCACCCCGGGCCTTCACATATTGCGCCTTCCCAACTGTCCCTGCGCCGTTTGGCCCCATCTCGTAGAAAACCTTTGCTTCTGGTGGGAACTTTTTCAGTACTTCTATTAGTTGATTCACCGTCCACTCTTGAGCTGCCATATTTCCTCCCTTACGCGGCTAAGTCAGGCTTCGCGGGTGGTCGAGCTTCAGGGGGCCGCCCTTCCCCTGGCTTCCCGCAGAAGTTCTGCGTTGAACTGGGCACCGATCAAGACCAGGAATCCGGTCCAGTAGAGCCAAATGCCGAAGGCGAGCGCTACTCCCAGGCTGCCGTAGCCCCGGCTGTAGCTGGAAAAATATCGGAAGTAGATTCCCAGCAGGTCCGACAGCCCAATCCAGCCACCGACTGCGATTAACGCTCCGGGCAGCGTGCTCACAAATCTGCACTTCACATTCGGTGCAACGAAGTAGAGAAGTTCAACCGCCACAACCGTGCACGCACTTGCTATCACCCATCGAACAGAGGCCCAGAGACTTCTCATTCCGAATGCTTCCGTCAGCCTTGCGCTGAGGATAGGGCCCACAAGTAGTAGAGAGAGGGCGACGAGGAGGAGACATCCAACCGAAAATGTCAGGCCGACAGCCAGAGTACGCGTCTTCCAATAACGCCTGGTCTCAGATACCCGGTAGGCAGCGTTGAGGGCGTCGATGAGCGCCGTAAACCCACTCGATGCCGACCACAGGGTTAATAGAATGCCGAGAGTCAGCACCCTGCTGTGAGTCGATAAAATCGTGTCCCTGATCAGATTCTTGAGTGGGCCCATACTGGAGGCGGGAACGACCTGCGAAATCAGACCCATGACCTGGCTAAAGAAGTCCGGAAGCGGCAGACGGGCAACGACCACGGAAAGAAAAATTAGAAACGGGAACAGAGCCAGAACAAAGTAGTACGCTAGCGCCGCGGCAAAAGCCATGGTGTGATTCTTTTCCATGTCGCGAACCACGTTGACCGCAGCGTTCTTTAAGTGAAGTAAACGCACGGGAGATCACTGTGCGGGGATGTCCGCGACAATCGGCGCCGGACCAGCGGCCTTCAACTGGTCCAGTTCGGTCAGCACGGCTTGCCAGCGAACCCTGTCCTTCTTCGTCTCGATCGACAGAGAGAGGTCGGAATAAAACTGCAGGACGTTAGCGCGCAGTTCCGACGACGCCAGATCGAATTTCCGCTCTGACAGCCTGGCGAGCAATTTAGCGTACGTAACGTCGGTCAGCGAATATTCCGCAGCCTTGGTCACTTGCCCAGTGTCAAAATCGCAGTTGGCCAATACCAGTGTGTCGGTGCGCACCTCTTCGAGAACAGCCCGGTATTGATCGACGGTTGTATTGATGCTCTTGATATACAAGTCCTCTGTTTGCGCGGTCGGATTGTTGAACGCGAGACCTTTGAAGGGACCGATTTTCGGCGCGTAGCGCAAGAGCGCTGACAGAATCCGGGTGCCTAGGCCCGGCTTCACGTAGTCTTTTCCCCACTCTTTCTCATAGTTGGATCGGGACAGTCGGTACAGGAATTTCCTCTTCGCAAAGTTCGGCGTCTCGCGCATCAGATCTTTCTTATGCGTTTGCAGAGCGACTTTTGTCATTTGCGGAATCAGTCGGCTGACAGCGAAGCGATATGAGCCAACAGCCATATCCTCGTGGGTGAGCACGTCTTTCAACTTTATTCCGTACACAACCGGGAACACCCGTTCCAGCAACGATTTGGACACCTTGAATCCAATGAAATCGTGATACTGCTGCGAGGCATAGCGATTCTTTGCAACCTGCACTGTGTCGAAGCCGAATTCCGTTTTCAAATGCGCGGTCTTGTCCTGCGCATATCGAACGGTCTTGCCATACTTGGCCCGTAGTTTCGGATATTGGATGGCGACGGATCGATTGACGGCCGGGTGGCCAGCAATATCCGACGCATAATGCGACAAGGCTCCTAAGGCGAAAGCGTATTCGTTGACGTCCTCACTTTCGAGTAGCAATTCGCGGACAAAGTCTCCGCTGCGGACGTAGTGCACCAGGTCACTGAATTCTCTGCTGCCGAACGGGTAGTATCCGAGATCCTGGATGACGGCGCCCCCGTAGGCGTAGGCATGCGCCTCGATGATCTGCTCCTGCGTCAACCCTGGATACCGTTTCAGCAGGAGGGGTTGGATCTCATCAGTCCAGAGCAGGTCCACGATTTCTTCATGCGTCAGAACGGAGTACGCAGATGAGGTACTACACGACATGAGTACGATAAGAAAAACTGTCCCTGCACGCATGGCAAAATGGCGCCGACTACCAATGTTGGCGCCCTTCGACATGGATGTGTGCCACATGGAATCAAATGCGTCCTAGAAGCAGAAGAACGACTACAACCATGAGAATTAACCCTACTCCACCGGTCGGGGCATAACCCCAGCTTCTGCTATGCGACCATCGTTGGAGCACACCGAGAAGCGCGAGAATCAAAATCACGATCAATATGGTTCCAAGCATAATTTGCTCCTTCTCCCGGTGTTCAGGCCGGGGAATGTTTGATGAGGTGCATCCTCTCGCGAGGCTGCACCGCGTATGCCGCTACATGGAGATACTGATCGCAATTCCGACGTTGGGATAACGGCGGTTGTACAAGTAATAGCCGTTGTCGACGTAGGTCACGCAAACGTCGTCGTTGTCATACCAGTTGTTCTCCCAGTATTCAGGCCATGGGTCGACAAGACTTATCCAACAGCCCTGATATTGGAAGCGCGGGTAACCACCAACGGCCATGAAGGGGAGGCCATAGATGCGAAACCCATGGTTCCGGCCGAAGTATCCTCGATATCGGTCGTCGGGAATGCGGTAGCCGTTGTAGGCGCCACCCTGTTGCCAGTTGCGGTGGTCAGAGTCCCAGCGTTGTGAACGATGCTCTTGCCACGCGCTGTGCTGGACTCGCTGCTGTTCCTGAGTGCGCTGCGGATGGTCGTTGCGCCGCTGTTGAGCCTGTTGCTCCCGATTATTCTGGTCTTGCCGCTGTTGTTGCTGAGCGTGTTGTTGCTGTTTGTTCTGGTCCTGCCTCTGTTGTTGCTGAGCATGTTGCTGCTCGGGTTTAGCTTGCTCGCGCTTGCTCTCTTGTTGCTGAGGATGATCTTGCTTTTGGTCCTGCTGCTCGTGCTGTGGATAAGCAGGAGCAGCGATCCCTAGAAGCAAAGACAGAATGGCCGTGCTGGTGATTCTAAGTGCCTTCACTTGTGTCGCCTCTGTTCCGTCCAATGGTTATTCGCCTTGCTCTAGCGCAGGCTTCCAGTTGTCGCGTTTACCGGGCTGCCGATGGCGTCGCCCGACACCAGAAGTTCCACTCTGCGATTCTGCTGGCGGCCGGCAGCGTTATCGTTAGAAGCTACGGGCAAGGAATTGCCGAAGCCTTTGGCGCTTACTGAGTTTGCCGCTACGCCTTCTTGCACAAGGTAGTCGCGCACAGATCCCGCTCGATTCTCAGACAACTTTTGATTCATTTCATCGCCGCCGACGTTATCGGTATAGCCGCCGACTTCGATGTTGAGAAACGGGTAGGAGAGCAGAATGCCGGCGACCTTCGCTAGCTTCTCTCGCGCGCTTGGCTTCAACGAATACTTTCCGGTGTCAAATAGAACATCGGACATGCTGACGATGAGGCCGCGCGCACTGTCGCGAGTTTGAAGAATGGAATTCAATTGCTCGGACAACTTCGCGCGCATGGCTGCCTTGTCAGTCTCCGCCTGCTGCGCGGTCTGCTGCGCCTCTTGTGCCGCCAAGCGAGATTGGTCGGCATCCGCCTGCGCCGCCGAAATTGCGTTTGCGGAGGCCGCCTGGCTGTTCGTCATATCGGATTGGGCCTTTGCGGTGGCAGCCTGGGCATTGACAGCGTCGCCCTCGGCCTTGGCTGCATCAGACTGCGCCTGAGCGTTGGCGGCTTGAGCGTTCACCGTGTCAGATTCCGCCTGGGTTCTTGCAGCTTGAGCCTTTGCCGTATCGGACTCAGCCTGCTCCTCGCGCCGCGCCGCCTCGTTGGCCTGGGCCAACGATTTCGCCTGGGCGTCGGCTGAATCCTGGCGCTCATTGGCTAAGCGGGCTTCGTCCATTTTCTTGACTGCGATCGCGCGTGCATCTTCCGCGGTCTGCACTGCTTCGCGCGAGACTGCGATTAACGACTTTTTGTCTATATGCTTGTCGGTCGCGTAGCCATCGGCATTGTTCATCAGCTTGACGGCATGCTGATAGCTATCGCTGGCATATTGTTCGGCTCCCTCCGATTGAGCGATGCGCAGTGCATTCCGCGCCTCAAAGAATTCGAGCGGCAACTTGGCATTCAAAATCACAGGATCAAACTTGTAGCCAGTGGGGATGTATCCGCCGCGCTCCATCAGTTCATATTTTGCGTTTACCGCTTCTGTAGTTCCCTTGGTGTCTTCGCGAACTACGTTTTCGAGGATCACCACATTACTTGGCTGTCTGACCGCATAGTAAGGTTCTGCAGTCACAATCAATGCGAATGCCTGAAGGTCGGTAGTCACATTCAGCTTGCTGCGGTGGTTGCCGCCGACCAGGACTTCCCCCAGGTTCACGGCACGGCCTTCGGGGGAAATCGCCCACAGAACATAAGTCAGATACTCATTGCCGAACGTCGTCGGCTTCTGCAGATCGGCGAATTCCGCTGCGATCGCAATGGAACCGCGCTTGCTATTTACTTCCGCTACGCCGTTCGCGGAAGGCATCAAGTCGGTGCCCGCAAAATCGACCTTCGAAGATCCGCTGCGATGATCGTAGTTGACCGCTTGCACGCTGCGGCTGGTTACGGGTACTCGGAACATGGGAGTCGAGCTTGTCGGCTCGAGGGTTAGGGTTTGAGAATTGGTTTGAGCAAACGCGCTCAAACTGAGGGTCATTCCTACTGCTAATAACAGCTTAGTTTTCAAAGCTTCTCCTTGAGGCAGAGACCTGCCGCATGTGGCTGATAGATTTGGGTGACGCGTTCAGCGTTGTGGCTGACCTGCTCTACGGGATCAGTAACGTTCCGACGTGGATTCGGGACAGCGAGTGAAAGCGCCCGAACACATTCAGAAGCCACAACACAACGGCAATCACCACGACGCCGTTCAGGATGGATTTGATGGATCCCTGCATTGGGATGAAACGATTCACCAGCCATAGCAGGACTCCCACCATGATAAGAACTTCCAGGATTTGAATTATAGGCATGGCCTTTAACCTTCCTTATTTCGCGGGCTATTCCCTCATCAGAGGGAGGGTTGCCCGATTTTCGAAGTACGAGAATCCTTGGGTTCCATTCTTATGCATCCGCAAGGTTTGGCGGGGTACATGCGAATGAAGAGTGCTGATTCGCTAGATGCGGCCGCTTCGCGTGACCCGAAAGGACTTTCGCGCAACCTGATAACTTAAGAGCCGCAATTCAGCTTCGTTGCTCTGCCTGGACACTCAGTGGACAATCACAAGAGTGACAGGTGTGGACTGCGGCGTCTGAGCAAGATAGCTCACACGCAGAGATTAGATGTCGGGCGTATGCAAACGCCTGATCACATTGGCGAGCCGGTGCACGCCTTGCGCATGGTCTCGTAAAGTCAACCCCCGATCAATATTGATCAGTAATCGAAATGCAGTTGCCCGATACTGGCGGTCGAACAACTTTCCACGGTTCTAAAAAACAAGCCGGACTCTCCGGCTTGTTAGATGTCTTGTGAAACCGACAGCATAAAGAGCTCTTGCAGCAGTGACATCACGGGGCAAGTCTGCCGGAGAAAACTTCAGGAGGAAGTCATGAAACTGCTTAAAGGGCTAGGAATCGCGCTGTGCCTCGCTGTTCTCTGTTTACTCGTCGTAGCCACCGCAAGGGCGGATGACTGGAACCGAAAGACCGTAATCACGTTCAGTGGACCCGTCGAAGTTCCGGGTGTGGGCCAGCATAACTTGCCGGCCGGTACATATGTTTTTAAGATTCTGGATTCACAGTCCGACCGCCACATCGTTCAGATTTTCAATCAAGACGAAACCCATGTGCTCACGACAATCCTTGCAATTCCGAATTACCGTTTGAAGGCTACCGACGAAACCGTAATCACGTTCCGCGAGCGACCCACCGGACAACCTGAGGCTTTGAGGGCGTGGTTCTATCCCGGACATGAGTGGGGTGAGGAATTTGTATATGCAAAGCCGAGAGCAATCGAGTTGGCAAAGGAAGCAAATACGCCCGTGCTCGCCACCCGCACGGAACTAGACACGGCACCAGTCGAAGCTTTGAAGACAGCGCCTGTCGAGGCTGTCGCCCCAACCGGCGAACCCATCGAACTAGCTCAGGTTGTGGAACCGCCCCCAGCGGCTACTCCTCAACCGGCTACCGTGGCCTCTAACGAACTGCTACCTAAAACAGCCAGCACACTGCCCTTAATTGCACTGATTGGACTGTTGACCATTGGTGCGGGCTTTGCTCTTTCGGCCTTTTCGAAGCGAGCGGTCAGAACCAAGTAGAAAATGGGATCGGGGCGCAGACTGATCCGTGTGAGGTTAACGGGCTGATTGCCGGGCGGCGCGAAGCACTGCGCTCGTCCGGCACCACCCGGTACGACTCTGATTGCTGGAAAGAAGCTGTCGGATGACTCTGAGTCCCTCTCCCGTATCTTCGATTTCCTTAATACCAAGTGATTACAGCATTTTCGATCAATCTGTCGCTTTGATTGGTGAGGTTCTGTGAGGGCCTGTAAGGGACGAATGGTCACGAATTGGTCACGTGAAGCTGTTCGACAAACCTGTAAGCCTGGGAAGCTCTACTTTCCTCGGATTCAGCGGCCAACCATCCTCTCGGTGTCGTACAGAATGTCACACATCGAGGGGCCGAGCACACCGGTGTGGTGGCAAGTTCAATTTCCAAATCCGAGGGGATAGCTCGACTGCGCCAATCCGGGGCCAACACCAAGTTACGGAGGTCATGAATCCGCTTTGCTGGTTCAGCAGGTGTTTGCAGGCATTCCGATTACTCGGCAAAATGCCATATATGCCCCTGGAGTTACTTACCTATATCGTCGCGAAGGATTTGACTGGCAAAGATACGAACCGCGACGAGTTCATTGAACGCTTGAAGAAGTTCCCACGCAGCATGGTCATCCGTCTTTGCAGCCTCCTGAATCTGCTGCTGTCCAAGTGGTCGGGCGATTACGACTTCGAGTCGCACGCGAAGCTTGCCCGCTCATTCTTCCCGCCCCCAATAGCCGAGCGCATCATCAAAAGCGGTCGGCTTGCCTTCCATCGCCATCAGCTTCTTTATGTGGCGCAAGAAGCGCTACGACATTGCGACGAGAACGGCAGGGACATACAACTCCGTATTGGGGTGGTTTCGGCGTCGTCTTGCTGATGGCTAGCGAGCTTCTGTATACACCATTGCCAAAAGGTGAAACGAAAAGCGAGGAATGGGCACGCAAGATTTGCCTCTTGCTGCCAGACATGGAAGCAAATGGGGTGCAAAGCTATCTGCTGAAAATCGCGCGCTCGTATGTAATGACCTCGCAGTCCATCGAGCCTCTACGCGGCAAGCCGAACTTCTTCGATCTTGCCGCTCTGTTTGAAGCCACAACCGGAGTGCCTCTGGAAGTCTACCAAGCATTAATCTTCGGCGCGATGACACGATTCATCAAGCTGGACGACATAAAGAAATCGAAGGATCTTGCTTCTTTGGCCGTTCCCGCCACTTGGTTTAGCAGCACGACGGTGCCACCAGCGCAAATCGAGAAATTCTTCGAATATGTGTCCGCCAATGCTGATGCGCTTGCGGCGGCTGTGGGCGAAAAACAACCCGTAGCCAATGACTTCACGATCTTTCGCAACAAACCGCTATTTGCCGATGTAGGTTATTTTTTTCCATTGGACTCCACTGACGTTTGCCTCGCAACGGAGCGGTCACGATCAATTTGGAAGCAGCCTCTGAAACGGTGTGGTTTCCTAAGGTGAACCTCAATTCGCTACCGACGATGAGCGACAAGGATGAGCAAGAAGGTTTTCGTTTTGTTTTCGCTGGGGGATGAGAGGCATTCGAAATCGACGTGCCACGACCCAACTATCGTGGATGATCTTGACGTTTGCCTTGATCACTTAAGTTTCATTTCAATGCTTCTGCGGCAATTGGAGCACGCTGGATACAAATAGGATCGAAAAAAAACCAATAAACGACAAGAATCAGCCCCACGACTACAAACGCCACAAAGATCCAAAACAGCCGCCAAGCGATATCCGGCTTTTCGGGTGAATGCATGCAGCCGGTTTTATCAGAGGTCTGAACACCCGGATGTGATGCCCGTCACGCTAAACAATGTGGAAGAAATCGGGCCGCTGGCGGCGTTCGGTAGTCCCCAA
>Ga0070741_10005782_pt1 | contig 27093 bp, 29 predicted proteins | sample Coa_R1_4_FD_66440 | JGI IMG/M metagenome (GOLD analysis project Ga0070741, IMG submission 66440) | Surface soil microbial communities from Centralia Pennsylvania, which are recovering from an underground coalmine fire - Coalmine... | ecosystem: Environmental > Terrestrial > Soil > Unclassified ...
CAGGCCGGACGGATAACTACTGACCACACAATCCAGCCAAGGAAAGGCCGCGACCCAAGCAACAAAGCCAGATCGCGGCCTCTCGACCCGCCGTTATCGCGGGGAACTTCGGCCTAGGCCGGGCGGCCGATCCGCACCCGCCACACCTCGGGGCCCTGCTCGAGGTAGTCCCAGGTGAAGGCGCCCGCGTGCTCGGCCTCGAGCTGGTACCGAAGCGGCTTCGGATCGTGGTCGTTCACGAGCACGAATCCCGTGCCCGCGGCGAGCGCGTCGTAGGTGTCGAAGATGAGCTCGTGCCGGCGGGCCGGCGGCTCGCTGCGCACGTCGAGGATCGGCTCGGCGTCCGTGGACATCGCTTCCTCCTTCCGGTCGTCGCGGCGGTGGACGGTCAGGCGGTGCAGGGTCGCATCGAGGCGGCGGGCCGCCCGCGGGGCGGGCCCGCGCACGAGCCACCAGCCCTCCGCGGCGAGGCGGCAGGCCGCGTCGACCTGCCCGGCCTCCCCGAGCGCGCGTACCGCCCGGTCGAGGAGGCGGCCCAGGCGCTCGAGCGTCTGGTCGCCGACGGCCGCGGTCGTCGTCAACGCCGCTCCTCGACCGCCGGCACGCCGTTGCGGTCGCAGTAGCCGGCGACCAGCCGGTCGACCGCTTCCACGCCCTCCAGGTACGCGGCGTTGATCGCGACGAACTCCTGCCAGCGCTCCGGCAGCGCGTCCTCCGGGAAGATCGCCTCGACCGGGCACTCCGGCTCGCAGGCGCCGCAGTCGATGCACTCCTCCGGGTCGATCACGAGCATCCGCGCCGCCTCGTGGATGCAGTCGACCGGGCACACGTCGACGCAGGAGCGGTCCTTCACGTCGATGCAGGGCTCGCCGATCACGTAGGTCACGGGCGCCTCCTCTCGGCCATTTCACTGTTATACACCTTTTCAAACAGTCTAGACAGGACGTCCGCTCCCGGCGCGTGCGCCGGCCGCCGGGAGCGCCCGATCGCTACGCTGGCCGCGAATCCGAGGCTGCAGATCGCGCGATGGACGTTCGCCTCAAGCGCGCCTACGAGCCGCCGGCACGCTCGGACGGCTACCGCGTCCTGGTCGACCGGCTCTGGCCGCGCGGCGTCTCGAAGGAGGAGGCCCGGCTCGACGAGTGGGCGCGCGAGCTCGCGCCGAGCGGCGGGCTGCGACGCTGGTTCGGCCACGACCCGGCACGGTTCGACGAGTTCCGCCGCCGCTACCGCGAGGAGCTGGCGGCGCACGAGGACAAGCTGCGCGAGCTCCGCCGGCGCGCCCGCGCGGGGACGGTGACCCTCGTCTACGCGGCGCGCGACGCGGAGCACAACGACGCCGTGGTGCTCGCCGAGCTCCTCCGCGGCGGCAGGCGGTCGCGGTGACCGCGCCGCGCCCCGCGCGCGGGGCGCGGCGCGGCGTCGTCGCTGCCCGGTTCGGTCGCCGGCGCCGTCCACGACGACGCCGGCCCCGTCGCTACGCCTTCGCCATCAGCTCCCAGCGCGTCTCGTTCGCGGGGTTCCAGTTGGCGCCGGAGACGTTCGACCGCGTCGCGTAGTGCCACCCAGGCCACGCGAGCCAGAGGTGGGGGCAGTCGTCCCAGATCAGCCGCTGCGCCTCGTCGAGCGCGGCCGTCCGCTTCGGGCCGTCCGGGGTGCCGGTCGCGACCTCGATCAGCCTGTTGACCCGCGGGTTGTTGTAGTTCGAGTAGGTCGTGAACGCGGGCCCGTAGTAGTAGAGGAAGAGGGCGTAGCCCGGGTCCGGCTGGATCGGCATGTCCTGCCAGAAGAAGAAGTCGAGCTTCCGCTTCGTCTGCAGGTCGGAGAACGTGGACGAGGGGACCTTGGCGAGGTCGACGCGGACGCCGACCTTCGCGAGCGCCGACTGCATCAGGATCGAGATCTGCTCCTGCTCGGTGCGGGCGGCGTCGAAGGAGAGCGTCGTCCGGAACCCGTTCGGGAGACCGGCCTGCTTGAGGAGCGCCTTCGCCTTCTCGGGGTTGTACGAGTACGGACGCTGCTTCTTCGAGCCCGGGTAGATGAACGGGATCGGGCTCGTCATCTGGAGCGCGTGCCCGCGGTAGACGGCGGAGAGGATGTCCTCGTACGGCGTCGCCCACGCGAGGGCCTGTCGCACGAGCTTGTTGTCGAACGGCTTCCTCTTCGCGTTCATCTCGATCATCTGCTGCCAGTTCGAGGGGAAGTCGTGCACGGAGACGTTCTGCGTCTTCCGCGCCTGCTCGCGGTCGCGTGCCGCCAGGTTCTCGGCCACGTCGACGCCGCCGCCGACGAGGAGCGCGAGCCGCGACGACGAGTTCGGGATCGCCTTGTAGACGATGCGCCCGTTCTTGACAGGGTACGGGTAGTTCGGGTTGCGGTCGAACACGACCTGCGTCCCAGGCTGCCACTGCGTGACCTTGTAGGGCCCGAAGCCGGACGAGCTCGTGGTCAGCCACTTCTCCGCCCACGGGTCGTCCTTCGTCGCGTGCTTCTTCGCCTCGGTGGAGTCCCACCAGTACGTGTACATGTTGGCGAAGATCGGCATCAGGATCGGGCTCGTCTTCTTCGAGTGGTACCGAACCGTGTACTTGTCGAGCTTGTCCACACCGTCCGCCGGGAAGCCGACGACGGGGTAGATGAAGCCGCCCGAGACGCCCTTCGTCGCGACGTCGCGCTTGAACGACCAGACGACGTCGTCGGCGGTGAGCTCGTTGCCGTGCTCGCTCTTCACGCCCTTGCGCAGCGAGAACGTGATCGACCTGTGGTCCTTCGAGATCTCCCAGTCGCGGACGAGCCACGGCGCCGGCTCGCTCTTGAAGTTGGGGACGAGGATCTTCGAGTCCTGCGTGTACGGCCGCATCCGCCACATGAGCGGCGTGGCGTAGACATTCTGGAACGCCTGCTGCGCGGAGAACTCGGTCTGGAACGCGTGGTCGAGGCTCGGCGGCGTGTCCGCGCCGGCGATCACGATCGTCGCCTGCGCCGCCTGCCGCCGCTCGGCCGCCGACTGGACGCGCGGCCCGCGCAGCGCGGCGCGGGCGTCGGTCACCTGGCCGATCAGGCTCAGGGCGAAGCCGGCCGCGAGCGCGCGGCGGACGAATGTCGCCCGCGAGATCCGCCCTTCCTCGAGCGCTTCGGCCAGCTCGAGGAACCTCCGGTCGTGGATCCTGTTCATGTGGGTCCTCCTGGTGTCGTGGTCGTCGAGGGGGCGGTGAGCTGCGCCGACTCGCCGGCCGGCGGCAGTGATGCGAAGGCGGTGCGAAGGTCGCCGAGGGTGATCCCGCCGTCGGCGAGGAGCGTCTGCCCGGTGACGTAGCGGGCGGCGTCGGAGGCGAGGAAGAGCACGACGTCGGCGATGTCGTCGGGCCGGCCGATCCGCCGGAGCGGGACGTACGGGACGGCCAGCTCGAGCCCCTCCGGGCCGACCGAGTGCTCGCGCGAGGTCGACTGGGCGGTGACGACGAACCCCGGTGCGACCGCGTTGACGCGGATCCCGTGCGGGCCGAGCTCGACCGCGAGCGCGCGCGTGAGCCCCTCGATCGCGGCCTTCGACGCGCTGTAGTGCACGTGGTCGCTCCAGCCCCAGGGATGGCCCATGAGCGACGAGAAGTTGACGATCGAGCCCGCGCCGCGCGCGATCATTCCCGGCGCGACCGCGCGCGAGCAGTTGTAGGTCCCGCCGAGGTTCACGTCCATCGTCCGGCGGAACTGCTCCTCCGTCAGGTCGACGAAGCGCGCCTTCTTGGCGATCCCGGCGTTGTTGACGAGCACGTCCACGCGTCCGTAGGCGCGCTCGGCCTCGGTCACCATGCGGCCGACCGCCTCCTGGTCGGACACGTCGGCGACGTGGCCGGTCACCTCTCCTCCGGCGGCGCGCACCTGCTCCACCGTCTTCTCGAGGTCCTCCTCGACGACGTCGTTCGCGAACACCGTCGCTCCCCGGGCGGCGGCGGAGAGCGCGATCGTGCGGCCGATCCCGATCTGCGAGCCCGCTCCCGTGACGAGCACCACCTGGCCGGTCAAGTCCATGGGCTTCCCTCCTTGCGTCGGACGATGGGACGATCAGCCTCCACTCAGGCCGCGGTCTCGGCCTCGCGCGCGTTCGGGACGAGCTCGTGGCGGATGCACGCGCTCGTGCGGCCGTCGCCGATCGCGAGGAGCGGCGGGATCCCGGCCCTGCACTCGTCGACGACGAGCGGGCACCGCGACGCGAGGTAGCAGCCGAGCGGCAGGTCGATCGGGCTCGGGATCTCGCCCCGGAGCTCGAAGCGGGCGCGGCGCGTCTCGGGGTCCGGGTACAGGACCGAGGAGAGGAGCGCGCGCGTGTACGGGTGCCGCTGCTCCTCGAAGATCGCCTGGGTCGGGCCCTCCTCCACGATCAGCCCCAGGTACATCACCGCGATCCGGTGGCTGATGTGGCGGAGCGTGTTCAGGTCGTGAGTGATGAAGAGGTAGCTCATCTCGAGCTCGCGCTGGAGCTCGATCAGCAGGTCGATGATCTGGCGGCGCGCGCGCGGGTCGAGCGCCGACGTCGGCTCGTCGAGCACGAGCAGCGTCGGGTTGGTGGCGATCGCGCGCGCGATCCCGACCCGCTGCTGCAGGCCGCCCGAGATCTCGTGCGGGTAGAGGTCGAGCACCGACTCGGGCAGGTGGACGAGGTCGCGCAGCTCCGCGACGCGCCGCCGGCGCTCGGCCTTCTCGACCTTCCGGACGACGAGCGGCTCCGCGATCGCCGAGCCGATCGTCATCCGCGGGTTGAGCGAGTCGAACGGCTCCTGGAAGACGAGCTGGATCCTCCGCCGCAGCGCCCGCGCCTCGGCCGCGCCGAGGCGGCTGATGTCGCGCCCGTCGAACAGGATCCGGCCCCGGGTGAGCGCCGTCAGGTTCAGCACGCAGCGGGCGACGGTGCTCTTGCCCGAGCCCGACTCGCCCACGAGCCCGAGCGTCTCGCCCTTGCCGATCGTGAACGAGACGCCGTTGACCGCGGCGACGAACGCTCGCGAGTGGGCGATCGGGTAGTGCTTCACGAGGTCGACGACCTCGAGCACCGGGGCCGTGCCGTTTCCGCCCTCAGGCGACATCGCGCACCAGGTGGCCGGGCGCGACCTCGCGCATCTCGAGCTCCTCGGCGTCGTAGGGGAGGGAGGGGGCGGCCGCCTCGCCGCGCGGCTCGTACGAGAACGCCGACAGCAGCTCGATCGAGTACGGGTGCCGGGGGCTCGCGAAGAAGGAGCGGACGTCGGCGCTCTCGAGCACCCGGCCGCGGTAGAGCACCGCGACGTGGTCGCAGTAGTTCGCGACGATGCCGAGGTCGCGCGTGATCATCAGCGACGCCGAGCCGTGGTCGCGCAGGAGCGAGAGCGTCAGGTCGAGCACCTGCGCCTGGACGGTGACGTCGAGGCCGCTCGTCGCGTCGTCGGAGATCGTCACCCTCGGCTCCGCGATCAGCGCCATCGCGATCACGACGCGCTGCGCCATCCCGCCGGAGAGCTCGTGCGGGTACGCGTCGGCGCGGCGCTTCGGGTCGGGGATCTTGACCTGCGCGAGCATCTCGACCGCCCGCTCGCGCGCCGCGCGCTTCTCGAGCCGCAGGTGCGCCCGGGCGACGTTCGCGAGCTGCTCGCCGATCGAGAGCAGCGGGTTCAGCTCCGCCCGCGGGTTCGGGACGATCATCGCGATCTCCTTCCCGCGCAGGTTCCGCAGCTCGTCCTCCGAGAGCTTCTGCAGGTCTCGCCCGAAGAGCACCGTGGAGCCGCGGACGACGCGCCCGGGCGGGGGGACGACGCGCATGATCGAGTGCGCGAGCGTCGTCTTGCCCGCGCCCGACTCGCCGACGAGCCCGAGCATGCGCCCCGGCTCGACCCGCAGCGAGACGCCGTTCAGCGCCTTCACGACGCCGGCGGCCGTGAAGAAGCAGGTGTGCAGGTCGTCGACCTCGAGCGCCGCCGTCGCCGGCGCCGCCGCCGCCTCAGCCGCGCTCACGGACGATCTGCCTCCTCCGCACCGGGTCGAGCATGAGCTCCAGGCTGTCCCCGATCAGCGCGAACCCGAGCACGGTCACCGCGATCGCGATCCCGGGGAAGAGCGCCGGCCACCACTGCCCGGTGATCATGTTCTGGGCGCCGACGGCGATCATGCTGCCCCACTCGGGCGTGGGGACGCGGACGCCGGCCCCGACGAACGAGAGGCCGGCGGTGAGCAGCACCGCCCAGCCCATGTTCACCGAGGCCTGGATGATCGCCGGCGCGACCGCGTTCGGGAGGATGTGGCGGAACACGATCCGCAGCTCGCCGTTGCCGGCGACGCGGGCGGCGTCGACGAAGCGCCGTTCGCGCAGCGAGAGCGCCTGCGTCCGCAGCAGCCGGAGGTAGATCGGCGCGTTGACGAAGGCGATCGCGATGATCACGTTGCGCGCGCTCTGGCCGAGCGCGGCGACGAGCGCGATCGCGAGCACGAACACCGGGAACGCCTGCAGGACGTCGGCGACGCGCATCATGCCCTCGCTCACCCATCCCCAGAGCCCGCGCGTACCGGAGAAGTAGCCGGCGATCAGCCCGAGCGGCCCGCCCACGAGCACGGAGAAGAGCGTCCCGAGCACGGCGATCAGGAGGTCGATCCGCGCCGAGGAGATGACGCGGCTGAGGATGTCCATCCCGGAGATGTCGGTTCCGAGCCAGTGCGACCCGCTCGGGGCGGCGAGCGTGATCGCCGGGTCGGCCGTCTCCGGGTCGTACGGCACGATCAGCGGCGCGAAGAGCGCGAGCACCACGATCGCCGTGATCAGCAGGTAGCCGAACGCGAACAGCTTCCGCTGGCGCAGGACGAGCAGGAAGAGCTCGAGCTTGCCGGCGCGGCGCGGGCGCGCGACCTCGACGACCGCGGTCGCCATCAGCGGGTGAGGCGCGGGTCGATGGCGAAGTAGATGAGGTCGACGATCAGGTAGACGATCAGGGAGACGACCGCGGCGACGAGGACGAACCCCTGCACGACCGCGAAGTCGGCGTTGAGCACGCCCTGCACCGCGTACTGGCCCGCGCCGCCCCAGCCGAACACCACCTCGACGAGGACCGCGCCGCCGATCAGGAAGCTGTAGAGGACGGCGACGAGCGTGACCACCGGCGGCAGGGCGTTCCGGAGCGCGTAGCGCCCGATCAGCCCCTCCGGCAGCCCGCAGAGGCGCGCGTAGCGCGTGAAGTCCGAGGAGAGCATCTGCTGCATCGTCGAGCGGGTCATCTTCAGGATCGGCCCCACCGTCGTGATCGTCAGCGTCGCCACCGGCAGCGCGAGGTGCTCGTACGCGGACGATAACGCGGCCCAGTTCCCGGTCAGCAGGGCGTCGATCGTGTACGCGCCGGTGATCCGCGTGGGCGGGTCGACCCCGACGTCGAGACGGCCGTCCGGCGCCGCCGCCCAGCCGAGCTTGACGTAGAGGATGAGGATCAGGATCAGGCCGAGCCAGAACTCCGGCAGCGCGCCGGCGACGAGCCCGTAGCCGAAGGCGAACCGGTCGGAGACCTTCCCCGGCTTCCGCGCCGCCCGCACGCCGAGCGGGATCGCGATCAGCACCGACAGGACGAGTGCGTAGGTGATCAGCTCGAGCGTCGCGGGGAGCCGCTGGCGGAGGTCGGTCGCCACGGGGTTCCCCGACTGCCAGGACCGGCCGAGGTCGCCCTGCAGCGCGTGCCACACGTAGAGGCCGTACTGCTCCGGGAAGGAGCGGTTGAGGCCCATGTGGTCGCGGAGCAGGTGGATCGTCTGCTCGCTCGCCAGCGGCCCGAGCATCAGGCGGGCCGGGTCGCCCGGGATCAGCTGGACGAGCAGGAAGGTGATGAAGGTGATCCCGACGAGCTGCGGCACGACGAACACGAGCCGCCGCCCGAGGTACGCCGAGAGCTTCATCCAGGCGAGCCCCCCACTCCAGGCGTCAGTACATCACGCCGCTGCCCGGGGAGCCGTGCGAGCTTCGCGCTGGCCGTGCGCCTGCACCGCGTCGATCCTCCTCATGGGCGGGGGACGGGGAGCGGTGACGATAGACCATTCGCCGCGCGATGTGGTATGGAGAGCGGGTGAGGCGCCCCTGGTCGACCGGCGGGTTCCCTCGCGGCCGTCGGCTCGAGGTGCGAGGGCGGGGTCCGTGGCGGCGGCCTGCGCGTCACCTCCTCGACCTCGACGTCGAGACGGAGGGCGCGAGGATCACGCTCGACCACCTCTGTCCCGGCTCCGGCGCGCATCGTCTGCTCGGGGTCGAGCTGACCGAGGCCGAGCTCGCACGCCTCGCCACGGGGGAGAGCGTCTTCCTGCCGGTCGGCTGCGACCGGTGCCTGTGGGAACGGCGGCTCGTCGTCCGGAGGCGGCGCGCCGCGGCCGCGGAGCCCGGGAGCGCCGCGCGGTGAGGACGATCGCCGTCGTCTACGACGAGCACGAGTCCGCCGAGCGCGCGCTCCTGCGCGCGACCGAGCTCGCCGCCGCGCTCTCGGCCCGCCTCGTGGTGCTGAGCGTCGCGCCCCCGGTCGAGCCGGCCCCCTCGGTCGAGACGCTCCAGCCGTCGTTCGAGAGCGTGCGCACCGAGACGGCGAGGCTGACCGAGAACCCGATCTACCTCAGCCCGCGGCCGCGCGCGGCGCCTCCGGCCGTCGATCGGGCCTCCGAGCACCTCGAGCGCGCCCGCGACCTCCTCGCCCGCGGCGGACACGAGGCCGAGCTCGTCGCCGCCGGCGCCGACGACCCCGACGCGCTGGTCGAGCTGGCGCTGGAGCACCACGCCGACCTGCTCGTGGTCGGCGCCCACCGCCCGAGCCTGTGGCAGCGGGTCGCCGGCACGACCGACGAGGGGCAGCTTGCCCGCCGCGCCGGCTGCGACGTGCTGATCGTCAGGTGAGCGGTCGCGAGCACGCGCCTGACGAAGCGCAGCGTCCTGTCGCGCGACCCGCCGCCACGGGGCGGCCACCGTCTCGACGTCGCCGCCGTTGGCTTCCGTGGTCCGGCTCGTTGGGGTTGACCCCAGGCCGACCTGCAGCCTTAGTTCCCTCGATCTCGGTGCGCACGAGCTCTCGGGCCTGCTGGACGGATCCGACGCCACCCTTCCGAGTCGACTCGCGTGGTCTCGGATTCGATGGGCCGGGCAGGGATCGAACCAGCGATCTTGGGATTAAGAGTGGATGGAGGCGGGCTCAGAGTGCCTCGGCGGTACGTCTGATCCCGCATAGTTGAGCGAAGTGTGGTCGTACATCATCGGGCGCCCTCGGGCTCGCTTGTCGACCTGATGTTGACCCGCCCGGGGTGTCCCGGCTCGATGCTCGTGACGTGCTGGTTCAACCGCTGTCCGTGGCCTTGCGTGGGTGACATCGCATCGCGAAGCGGTTGCGCAAGGCGATCGATCTCGTCGGCGGACGTGATCATCCCCTCGTATCCTGCGTAGTCGGGATGCTCTGGCAGATACGGCTGCCGGTTCACGGGCTCCGGCATCAGGGCCTCTGCGTCTTCGAGAGTGATTCTCGCGAGGGTTGCGTATCGGTGCTTGTACAGCCGGTAGCGCAGCTCGCCTGGACGACTCTCGCTCGGCGTGAAGGTGACGATCGACTTCCAGCTTCCGTCGATCTGCGACTGAAACCCGATGCCGCTTGTAGACGTGTAGCTCCTGAGGGAGGAGCCGAAAGCCGCAACCGCATGCCGGTAGAGCTCGTTTACCCCCGCCTCCTCCGCCTGCGCTTCCAGCTCCTGGTAGCTGAGCTTGGGGCGACGCTTCGAGCTGCCAAGCGTCCGCGTCTTCAGCTCGACCTCGGACGGCTCGATCAGGAAGATGCGTGCCAAGAGCTCCTTCCCGTCCTCAAGCCGGAAGTAGTTGAACGTCGCGGCGTTGATGTTCATCCCGTGGACGCCCGACAGATAGCGGATGATCCGCTCAGAGCTCGGGTCGATGAGCGAGCCGACGATCAGGACGCGGTGATCTCCGTTGAGCGTCTCGGGAAGGTCTGCACCGAACTTGGCTTCGAACGCGGATCCGAACTCGGCGGCGAGGTACTCCTCTGCGATCTCCGTCACCCGCTCGCGGGTCAGGTTGACAACCCATGACGCGTAGTCCAGCGCCTGGGCTGTGATCTCTCGTGGCGTCTTGTCGCGCTTCAGCTCAACGATCACCGCCATGGTCTTCGTCTCTGGCGACCGACTGCACCGGCGGACTGTGCCGCTCTTCCTTCGAGAAGATCAGTCGTACCTGCACATTGACGAGTTCAAGCAGGCGCTGCGCGAGCTAGACGAGCACTATGACGGCCTGCCCGAGGAGATCAAGCAGCTCGGCGTCCTGCAGTTCGCCTCGTACCCGCCGTCTGAAATGGATATCGCTGTCACGCGCCTGTGGGACAAGCACATGCGCCCCGACTGGCGCGAGGTTGCCAGACGCCAAGAGGCCGAGCTTGGGAAGCCGCGAGATGAAGACGCCAGTCGCGACGCAGTGGCCGAGGTGAGACGCCGCTTCGAGGAGGCGCGGCCGGTCACCGACCAGGAGACGAGCCTTATTGGAGCCGGACCCGACTACTTCGTCATCCGCCGACAGGTGCCGGTGCCGATGCCGCGTGGGTCCTTCCAAGCCGCGTACCCGACGATCGCGACCGTCCAGACGAGGATGGCGTCTTCACGGCTGTTGAGGAAGTCGGGCGGCACGGCCACCGAGAGTAGAGGGCCGTGCGGGCGGACTCCGTGCCGCAAGCCCCTCTCTTCCTAGACTGAGGCGCGTGACCGATCTAGCCGATGTTCTCGCGCTGATGTCGAAGGCGTCTGACAGCTTCCAGACGCTGCGGGCGACGCTTCGCCATTGGCGCGACGAGGAGAAGTACATGGAGGCGTGGGACCGCCACGTGGAGGAGCGCTCGTCTGCTGGCGGCGGCACGTTGTCGATCGTGTTGGACGCCGGTTCCGACGAACCACAGCCGACGGCGAGCGAGGCGACTGTTCGCCTGTGGCTTGAGCGTCCGAACCGTTTTCGTGAGGAGTACGAGGGAGCGTGGGGCGACCAGACGGCCGTCTCGGACGGCGAGCACTTGTGGCGTCGTGTCCCGCGGCTCGGACTGCTGCGCGAGAAGGCATCGAAAGGCCAGGGAGTCCTCTTCGCGACGCAGCTCGTGAACCCGGCGCCGCTGCTGCCAGGCCTTGAACTCGAGCTCCTCGGCGATGCCGACCACGCCGGACGCGCAGCCGTACGCCTGCGCGCGGCTCCACGCCACGTCAGCTGGCACGACCTCTTCGGGCTGGCGCCCGGCGCCGACCGCTATGAACTACTGGTCGACGCGGAGCGAGGCATCTTGCTGCGCGCGGAGGCACTCCTGGAGGGAACCACCCTCGCCTGGAGCGAGGTAGTCGAGGTCGCCTTCGACGAGCAGCTCCCACCGGAGGTCTTCGTGCTCAAGCCTGCACCCGGCGAGAGGGTGCGCACGCCGGAGGAGCTGGCACAGGATTTCCCAGACGACGTCACCCTTGACGAGGCCGCGCGCCGAGCGTCCTTCACCGTTTGGGCGCCCCGCAAGATGGGCCGCGGTTGGGAAATCAACGTCCGTTACGCGCGCGGCGAGCCGGGTCCGCTCGACCGCGAGACGGTGATGCTCCACTACCGGCACGAGAAGCAGGGCCAGCTCGGCATCAACGAGACCGCGCGTGATGAGAAACGGGGTGCGAGCTGGGAGCTGGTCGAGCGGGGCGGCGAGGCGTTTCGGGTGTGGCAGCGGCCGGATCGCCGTCGGATGCCGACCATCGTCCGCTTCCACAAGGGCGACACGAGCATCGAGTTGCAGTCCGACGACTTCGAGCTTGAGCGCCTGCTGGAGTTCGCCCGCTCCTTTGCGCCGGTCTCAGGAGAGCGGCCGCGCTTCTTCCGCGAGTGACCGACCTCGGCGACGTCATCGCGCTCCTGCTCGGCGCTCGCGACCGGTACCGGACGGTTCGCGCGACGCTGAGCGTGCGCTATGAGGCGAGGAGCGCGCGCATGACGCTGCGCCACCAGCACGGCGAGCCGGACGAAGCAACCGACGTTCCAGACGACTTCCCCGAGACCGAGAGGCGTGCGCGCGCAGGAATCCTGCGCGTCTGGCTGGCGCCGCCGGACCAGATTCGCGAGGAGCGCGAGGGGGTCCTCGGCGGCTGGCGCCTTGGGATCCGTAGCGGTGGCAGCTGGTGGGCCCTCGATGACGAAGGGGACGCCTACTCGAATGAGAAGGAGCCGGAGGTCGACACCGACATCGGCGAGAGCACGAGGCTCTTCTTCGACCCGAGGCCGCTCGTCGGCGCGCTCGACCTCGAGGTGATCAGCGAGACGGAGATCGCGGGGCGAGCGGCGATTCGACTTCGCGGAACCCGTCGCGTGGCCCAGCAACCGACAGAACTCGACTTCGAGCTTCACCTCACCGGCGACGAGTTCGAACTGGACGTCGATGCGGAGCGTGGCGTCCTCCTGCGCAAGGTCGCGCGCTACGGAGGCGTCGAGTCGTCAGTGGAGGAGATGCTCGAGATCGGCTTTGACGAGAGCTTCTCCCCGGATACGTTCGCCCCCATCACCGACGTGCCGGTGCGTCCCGATGTCGAGCCGCGAGCGGTTTCACCCCGAAAAGCTGCTCAGCTCGTCGCGTTTCCAGTTCGTCTGCCACCGCCGCTCGCCGAAGAGTGGACTATGCACACGAGCTACTTCCCGGGTGATGCGGGGGCGCCCGAACCGGAGGCGATCATCCTCGAACTCCTGCACGAAGACTCGCGGCGCATCTTGATCGCGGAAACCGCAGCCGGGCAGCCCAGCCAGATCGAGACCAACCAGCGATGGCAGACCCACCAGTACGAGGGCCGCGAGTTCGAGGTCGTCCGCCCCGAGTCGCGCAATGCGATGCATGCGTATGTCCGGTTCGAGGAGGCTGGCACACGGATCCTCATCAGCTCGAACGACTTCGATCTCGCCGCGCTGTTGGAGGTCGCGGCCGCCCTGGCGCGTGGTGAGTGAGCGCTGAGGCGCCGCGGCAGCGGATCCTGGGCACTGTCAGCGAGCTGCCAGCCGGCTGTGAGATCGGGAGGGCAAGCTGCCAGCTGGTGGACACGCAAATCGAAAGCGGACTGAATGTAAAGACTCTCTGAATCTTCGCGACGGCCTGTCAAATCTGGGCCTCGAAAACCGCATCTCTATTAGTGGGAGGGCTCCCGCGTGGAGCTCGCCCGTTGCCGTAGGCGCTCCTCCGCCGGCCCCGACAATCTGAGTGAGAAGACTGGCCGCCCCACGGGGCGCGCAACGACCTCCATCCAGCGCCGCGGGCTTCGGCTCGCGGAGCCACGGCTGGTCCCGCTGACCCGCGAGCAGGAGCGCGAAGCGGTCGCGCTGTTCGCCGAGCTGCTGCTCGATGCCGCTGCCGACAAACGTCGCCTGGTCGCTTCTCCCGGCGCTTTCGGCGGCGTTTCCGGCGGCGCTACCGGCAGCGCCATCCCGCTCCCGGAGAGGCGCGGAAACGCGCGTGAGGCCGCGTGATCCAGCACCACGTGTACCCCGACAAAGTAGGAGGGCTCGTTGAACTCTGTGCGATCCGATGGTCGTGAGATGCGCTCGGCGCGCGTGAGTGCCGACCGAGTGTTCGAGCTCGCTTCACACCTGACCGAGCGCGACCGCGAGATCGTGCTCTGCCTCTACGACCATAAGCTGCTGACGACCGACCAGTTCGAGCTGCTCTTCTTCTCTTCGAAGCGTCGCGCGCAGGACCGACTGCTCTTCCTCTACCGCAACCGACTCCTCGACCGCTTCTACCCGCCCTCGCCCTTCGGCGCTGGTAAGCCGCAGGCGCACTGGCTGCTCGACGAGGCCGGCGCGATCGTCGTCGCCGCGATCCTCGGCGTGGAGCGAAAGCAGCTCGGCTGGCAACGGCGCGATGACTGGGCGTCGCACCCGCAGCTTCGGCACCGGCTCGAGCTCGATCGCTTCGTCACCGACCTCATCGCCGCCACCCTCCCCGACCGGGCCATGGGCGTGCGCGCCTGGTACTCGAGCCGCGACGCCGCCGAGCTGCTCGACACGGAGCGGCTGCGCCCGGACGCCGGCCTCGTCCTCGACACCGCTGCCGGCGCGATCGAGTGCTGGCTGGAATGGGACCGCGGTACCGAGACGCAGGAGCGGCTGGAGAGCAAGCTGCACGGCTACCGGAACGCCGAGCACCACCTACGGCTCTTCGAGCCCGAGCCGCGCAACATCCTCTTCGTCGTCCCCGGAAAGGGGCGGATCGAGACGCTCCGTCGGGCGCTCGCCCACGAGCACGAGGAGGAGCGCGAGCGGGTCCGTCGCGACCGCTGGCACATCGCCCTCCAAGCCTCGTGGCCCACGCTCGCCGCCACCGCCTCGGAGCTTCGCCGCCAGGGGCCGCTGGCCGCGGTCTGGCAATCGATCACCGACGGTAACGCGCCGCCGCAGGCGCTCCCCGAGCTTCCCGTGCGGCGTGAACTCGGCTCGGCCAACCCTGCGCTCGCGCTCGGCCGCGGCTGGCGACACGACCAGCCCGACTTCTGGGAGCGACTCTCGCCGCTTCACCGCCCGCGCGTGTACTCGCGGCCTGCGCCCGAAGGCGCGCATCCGGGCGACCGGAGCGCGCTCCAGTCGCCAGCCGAGCCGCTTGACTCGGCTTCCGCCGACCCTACTGTCGACCCAGAGGCGGACGTCTTCCACCAGCAGCTGCAACGGCTCCGCCAAGCCGAGCTAGACGACATCGAGCGCGCGAGCCGCCGCGCGGCCGGCCCGAGCGAGGACTTGCGTCCGTCGGCGTCGATGGTCTCATGCCAGACCCCGAAGAAGACCTCGACGACGAGGAGGGGTCATGGCTGTAACCAGGGTCTGCCTCTACACGCGCATCTCGACCGACGAGGAGAACCAGCCCACCTCGCTCCACTCCCAGCGCGAACGCCTGGAGGCGTTCTGCAAGGCGCAGGAGGGCTGGCGGGTCGTCGCCCACGAGCAAGACCAGGCGACGGGGACCAAGCTCGACCGGCCCGGCCTGCAAGCGGCGCTCGAACTCGCACGTTCAGGTGCGATCGATCTGCTGCTCGTCTACCGCGTCGACCGCCTCTCGCGGAAGGTGCGGCAGCTCGCGCAGCTCGCCGAGGAACTCGACACCTACAGCGTGGTGCTGCGCTCAGCGACAGAGCCGTTCGACACCGGCTCCCCGGCCGGGCGGATGATGCTGCAAATGCTGGCCGTGTTCGCCGAGTTCGAGCACGCCACCATCGTCGACCGCATCTCCGCCGGCATCGAGCGCCGTGCCAAGGAAGGCCGCTGGTTCGGCGGCCGGCCGCCCTTCGGCTACCTGTTCTCCAGCGAGGAACGAGTGCTCGCCTCCGACCCGGGTGAAGGCGCCGGTGGTGCGCCGCGTCTTCGACCTCTACACCCGAAGGCGGCTCGGCACGCGCTCGATCGCCGAGCAGCTGCGATCGGAAGGCGCACCCGCGCCGTCGGCTGGCTGGGGGCATCCGGCCGTGCACTGGATCATCAGCAACCCCACCTACGCGGGCAAGATCCGCTGGCGCGACCGCGTGTTTGACGGCGTGCACGAGCCGCTCGTCGACGAACTCACCTTCAAGCGAGGGCAGGCCATCCTCCGCGAGCGCGGCGAGGACGTCTCCCGCCTCCGCGGGAACGCCTCTGTCTTCCTGCTCTCCGGCGTCGTCCGCTGCGGCCACTGCGGCAAGGCGTACATCGGCATGTCCGCCCGCGGGAACGGCGGCCGCGACGCGTACTACGCCTGCTCCGGCCGCCAGAAGTACGGGCCGAAGGCCTGCCGCAACGAGCGGCTCCCCTGCGCAAAGCTCGAACAGGCCGTCCTCGCCCAGCTCGCCAGCATCTACCGCGACGGCGACCTGATCGCACAGGCGCTCGAGGCCGGACAGAGGCCGACGTCGGCCGACCTTGCGACCATCGCCGACGAACTCGAGCACGTCCCTCGCCGAAGGCGAGCCGCAGAAGACGAAGGCGTTCCTGCGGCTTCTGATCCAGGAGCTACGCGTCGACGGACGAGCGCGGATCCAGCCGGCCTACAGGCTGATCACGCCCGAGGTTTGCGCAACCAACGTCCGAAAAAGTGGGCCGGGCAGGGATCGAACCTGCGACCTTGGGATTAAAAGTCCCCTGCTCTACCGACTGAGCTACCGGCCCGTAACGCGCATACTGCAGGGCATGGGGAAAGGGTACGCCGAAGGATCCGCGGTCGAGGAGCGGCAGGCCGCGCTGGAGCGCGGCGACGACGGCTCCGCGGGGATCGAGCCGGGCCGGGGCGCGGTCTACGGGTCGACGGAGGACGAGCCGGAGCGCCACTTCATCGGCTGGGCCGACGAGGTCGACGCGGACGAGCTCTTCGCGTCAGGCCGGGCGTGGGGGCTCCAGGTCGTCCACCGGTCGCCGTAGCTCCCGCTCCCACTCGTCGAGGAGCCGCTCGACGTGGCGGCGCTGCGCGTCCGAGAACGCGAAGCGCGCGACCATGCGCCGCGCCTCGGCGGGGTCGTCGTTCTCGATCGCGGCCTCGAGGCGCTCGCGCAGCGGCTCGCGCTGCCGGAGCTGGCGGCGCAGCCAGCGCAGCAGGCTGATCTTCGTCGCGCGCGAGAGGGGCTCAGGAGGCATGCGGCTCCCGGCGCCCGTCCCTGCGGCCGAGACGGTCGCGGCCCGCGTGATCGGCGCCGCGGCGCGCGAGGCGCCGCCTGGCCGGCCCGTGCTCGGGGTCTTCGGTCATCGGCCGGAGCCAGTGCTCGCTCACCACCGGAACGTCGCTCCTGTCCCGCTCACGATACGCCCCGGCGACCGGCGCGCGCGCGGCGACCGAGCGCGCCCGGCCGTCGCCCGGGCTCGATCCGGGAGGGGGATCGCTACGCTCCAGCGAGGCCCCCATCGTCTAGCGGCCTAGGACGCCGGCCTTTCACGCCGGTGGCGCGGGTTCGAATCCCGCTGGGGGTATGGCCGGTCACGCCTGCAGCGCCGCCTCGCAGATCGCCGCGACGTGGCGGTGGTCGGTGCCGCAGCAGCCGCCGAGCACGCTGAGCCGGGGGAGGCCGCGGCGCAGAGCCGCGTAGCGCGCGGCGAGGTCGGCGGGGTCTCCCTCGTCGAGCTCCTCGGCCTCGTCGAGCTCGGCGTGGCTCTTCGTGGACGCGTTCGCGCGCAGGCCGCGCACCCGCTTGAGCCACGCTCCGCCCTCGGCGAGGACGTGCTCGAAGTGGGTGGGATGGGCGCAGTTGACCATGTAGTAGGCGGGAGCTCCGTCGGTCGCCTCGTCGACCTCGCGGACGGCGTCGGCGAGCGACTGCCCGCTCGGCAGCCGCCCGTCGGTCTCGACCGTGAACGAGATCGCGCTCGGAAGGCCGGCGGACTCGGCGGCGCGGGCGATCCCGACCGCCTCCTCGGCGTAGGTGATCGTGATCGCGGTGACCATGTCCGCGGCGGTGTCGCGGAACGTCGCGATCTGTACGGAGTGGTAGTCCTCGGCGGCCGAGGCGGTCAGCTTCGCGGCGGGGCTGTAGCCGTCGCCCTGCGGGCCGATGCAGCCGCTGATCACGATCGGCGCTCCGTCCGCCTCGTGCTCGTCGCGGAGCTCCTCCATCAGCCCGATCGCACGGCGGTTCGTCGCGTCGAGCGCCTCCGCCGAGTAGCCGATCCGCTCCGCCCAGTCGGGGTTCGCGCGCCAGGTCGGGCTCTCGAGGACGAAGCCGGTGCGATGCCGGCGGGCGAGCGCGAGGTAGGGGAGGTAGTAGCGGCGCAGCGCCTCCGTGCCCTGCTCGTCCTTCAGCAGGTCGAAGGCGGCGAACGCCGGCAGCTCGAGGCCCTCGTGGAAGATCAGCGTCGTCTCGATCCCGCCGTCCGTCAGGAACACGGCGTCGCCGAGCTGGGGGAGGTCGTCGCGATACCGGGCCACTCCTGCCGCTCGGGACGCTACCTGGCGCTCACGCCCCACGCAGCCGGAACGGCAGCGCGCGCCAGGCCGACCACTCCCAGTACCAGGTCGGCACGACGCGCGGCGCCGCCTCCGGACGCGGCCCGGAGCGCCCGTGGCGCTGCCAGGCGAACAGGTCCCACGCCCAGCGCGGGAGCGCCTTCGGGAGGTCGCGCGGCCGTGCCCTCGGCAGCACGACCACGGGCTTCGAGGGCCGGCTCGCGTTGCCGGCGGCGTCGAGCGCGACCACCCGGAAGACGCTCGGCGCCTTCGGGCGGAACCCGGCGACCGTCCCGCGGCGGGCCCCCGCGGGCAGCGAGGCGACGGGGCGGTTCGTGAGCGTGATCTCGTAGCCGCGGACCGGCCCGTTGCGGTCGGCGGCGGCGCGCCAGGAGAGGAGGAGCCTGCCCGCGACGAACCGGCCGCTCACCTCCCGCGGCGGGGACGGCGGCGTCAGGTCGGGGACGAGCGCGAAGATGCCCGCCACCTCCGTCCGGACCGTGAACGAGCCGTCCTCGGCGCGCGTGTAGCCGGCGCGCACGCCGGGCGGGAGCGACTCGGCCTCGATCGCCGGCACGCGCTTCCACGTGCTGCCGTTCGTCGAGTAGACCGGGACGACGGGGTCGGGCTGGGGCAGGAACGCGAGCGCGACCGTGCCGGCGAACGTCCGCACGGGCGCCAGCGTGGTCGCGTCCGCGACGGAGAGCTGGACGCCGTAGCCGTCGGCGCCGTAGCCGGGCAGCGTCGGGCCGGGGGCGACCTGCGTGAGGGTCACCTGCACCGGGCCCGCGAAGGTGCCCGCCGCCCAGCTCGCGGTCACCTGGCCGTCGTCGGAGGCGGCCGAGCCCGCCTCGCTCGGCCCGCCGGCGGGCGGGGGCGGAGGCGGCGGCGGTGCCGGCGCGCCCGTGGCGCCGACGACCGCGCCGTCGACGTAGTCGCTGTCGACGTTGATCGTGACGCCGCCGTGGCTCTCACGGTGCCCGCCGCGGTACTGGTGGATCCGCTGGTGGTTCGTCCAGAGCGCGTCGCTCACGTACGGGTCGCCGAAGACGCTCTCGGAGCCGTTCCAGTTCGCGATCCAGATGTCGTCGGGGCTCGCCGGCGTCGACGCGAGCGCCTGCACGTCGCGCATCGTCGAGGCCGCGCTCCCGTAGACGCCGGCGACGTAGCCGCGCGCGTGCAGCTCCGCGACCCACGCCGAGACGAACGCCAGCACCGCCTGCGTGCACGCGGGATCCTTGAGCGCGTACGCCTCCATGTCGTAGTAGACCGGGCTCCCGGCGGGAAGCCCGAGCGCGGTCAGGTCGGCGATCGCGTCGTCGGCGGCCGCCGCGCCCTGGCCCTGCGCGTTCGCGGCCGTGAAGCGCGCCCGCTTCGCGTTCGAGCTGCAGGGCGCCTGCAGGCCCACGTAGGTGGGGATCAGGTTCCAGCCGCCGGCGAGCGCGCCCGCGACCCACTGCGGCGTGAGGCCGGCGTTCGCGCACGTCCGGTTGACCCCGCCGACGTAGATCCCGACGGCCCGGTACGGCGACGCGAGCCACGCGGTCAGCGCGGCGAGCGAGGGGGCGTTGCACGACTCGAACCCGTAGCCGGTGAAGACGGCCGTGCGCGCCGCCGGCGCGGCCGAACCGGCCGCCGCCCCGCCGAGGCAGAGCGCGGCCGCGAGCGCGAGCCCGCCGAGGCTTCGCCGTCGCCGCCGCCAGGAGACCCCCGAAGCGAGCGCCGCAGTCGTCCAGCGCATCCGGGCCATCTTCGCGGTCGGCCCGGTCTCTCCTCGCAGGCTCGTAGACTCGCCCGCGGTGGAACCCGAACGACGCGCGGCCGTGCGCCGCCACCGCACGAGCGCCGCCGTCTTCGCCGGCTACCTCGCCCTCGCGTTCGCCTACTTCGGCGTCCGGGTCGCCGCGCACCCGGAGCGGACGCACGTGGGCGGCCTCTTCACCGACCCCCAGATCTTCGTCTGGTCGTTCGCGTGGTGGCCGCACGCGCTCCTCCACGGCGAGAACCCCTTCTACACCCACGCGATCTGGGCCCCCGACGGCTTCAACCTCGCGTGGGCGACGAGCGTGCCGGGGCTCGCGGTCGCGTTCGCGCCGCTCACGCTCGCGTTCGGGCCCGTGCTCGCCTACGACGCCGCCTGCGTCGTCATGCCGGCGCTCGCCGCGTGGGCGGCGTACCTGCTCTGCCGCGAGCTCACCGGGCGGACGTGGCCCTCGCTCGCCGGCGGCTACCTGTTCGGGTTCTCGAGCTACGTGCTCGGCGGCGAGCTGACCCACCTGCACACGGTCGCCGTCTTCCCGGCCCCGCTCCTCGCGCTCGCGGTGCTGCGCTTCGTGCGCGGCGGGCTCTCGGGGCTCGGGCTCGCAGTCCGCGCCGGCGTCCTGCTCGCGCTCGAGGCCTACTGCTCGACCGAGCTCCTCTTCACGCTCACGGCGGCCCTCGCCGCCGCGCTCGTCCAGGCGCTCGCGCTCGTCCCGGCCGCGCGCCGCCGGCTCGTCGCGTCGCTCGCGCCGCTCGCGGGCGCGTACGCGCTCGCGGCGCTCCTCGCGGCGCCGCTCCTCTACTACGTCGCGACCGGCTACGTCTCGGGCCTGACGCAGGACGCTCCGAGCTTCTCCGCCGACCTGCTCAACCTCGTCGTCCCGACGCGCGCGAGCCTGGGCGGCTGGTGGAGCGACGGCGTCGCGGGGCGCTTCCCCGCGAACGACGTCGAGCGCGGCGCCTACCTCGGCGTTCCGGCGCTCGCGATCGTGCTCTCGTTCGGCCTCCGCGCGCGGCGCTCGCCGGGCGCGCGCTTCCTCCTCGCGGGGCTCGCGCTCGCGGTGCTCGCCGCGCTCGGGTCGTGGGTGACGGTCGACGGCCGGCGCGTCGCCACCCTGCCGTGGAGCCGGCTCGCCACGCTCCCGCTCTGGAAGGACGTGATGCCGGTGCGGTTCATGCTGTACGCGTCGCTCGCGCTCGCCGTGGCGGTCGCGCTCTGGGCGGCCTCCGACCTGCGCCCTGCGTGGGTGCGCCCGGCGCTCGCCGCCCTCGCCGTGGTCTTCGTTGCCCCCGACGTCTCCTGGCACGCGTGGGCACGGAGGCCGGACGTGCCGTCGCTCTTCACGACCGGCGAGTACAGGAGCTGCCTGAGCCGCGGCGAGAACGTGCTCGCGTTCCCCGTCGGCGCGCGCGGCGACTCGCTCGTCTGGCAGGCCGAGGCCGGCTTCTGGTTCCGGTTCGCGGGCGGGTACGTCTCGCAGAGGGTCCCCGACGGCTTCCTCCACCCGAAGGGGGTCGCACGCGTCGCCACCTCGGACAACCCGTTCGAGGTGACGCTCCGCGACGTCCTCGCCCTCGCGCGGCGCAAGGGCGTGACCGCCGCGGTCGTGAGCGCGCGGGCGAGCGATCCGTGGCGCTCGGTGCTCGCCCCGCTCGGGCCGCCCGAGCGGGCCGGGGGCGCGCTCGTCTACCGGCTCCCGGGCGCGGGCGCCCGGCGCTGCGGCGCCTCGGGCTGAGCGCCGCGCCGCCGCGCCGTCCCGAGGGAGCAGGTAGCGTGCGCGCTCGGGCGGTTAGCTCAGCTGGGAGAGCGCCTGCCTTACACGCAGGAGGCCGCGCGTTCGAGCCGCGCACCGCCCATCGCGCCGGCCCCGCGCCCGCGGCGTTGACGGGTGGGCGCGGCGGGTCGTAGACTCGCCGCAGCGAGGAGGAGCGTCGATGGGTGCCGGTCGGAGGGCCAGCTGCGGCACCGCGCTCGCCGCCTCCGCCTGCGGAGACGCGGGAGGTCACCGGTGGCGCGCCGCCGTCGCCTGCTGCTCGCGCTGAGCTGGCTCGGGGCGCTCGGGTCGGTGGCGCTCGCGGGCGCGGCCGTCGCGGGCGGTGCGGGCGCGCGGCCCGCGTCGTGCTCGCAGTCGCGCCCGCTCCCGCCGGGGCACAGGGAGGACCTGCCGTACCTCACCGCCCCGGACGGCGGGATCGTGATGCACTTCGGGGACTCGCGCTCGCAGGGCGTGGGCTCGGTCGTGCTCAGCGCGGACGGCGAGCCGCTCCTCCCCGGCGACTTCGCCTCCCGGCACGGCCTCGCCGTCCAGCTCGGCGACAGCTACATCCGCCGCGACGGCGACCACTGGATCGCGCTCGGCGAGGGCGACGGGTTCGCGGCGAAGCTGATCCCGGTCGGCCCGAGGAAGCTCGAGCTCTGCGTGCTCGTGCAGCCGAAGGCGATCGGCGGGCTCGCGCCCGGTCGCTACCGGGGCACGATGCTGGTCGTCATGGGCAACGAGCAGACGCGGCTCGCGTCGCTGCCGGTCGAGCTGACGTTCCGCGCCTCGCACTGGACCGCCCTGGAGACCGTGGTCGTCGCCGTGCTGCTCGGCCTGCTGGTCAAGCTCCTGTCGGACGCCGCCGCGGTGCAGCGGGAGGCGCGGCTCGGCCCGCTGCAGGCGCTCGCGAGCACGGTCAAGGACCTCGGCTTCCCGGCCGCGATCGTCCTCGCCGTCGTCGGCTCCTGGCTCGTCTTCAGCCAGGTGTACGGCGGGAACCCCGCCTGGGGCGGGAGCGGCGAGGACGTCGCCAAGCTCTTCGCGGTCTGCTTCCTGGCCCAGATGAGCTCGAACCAGGGGATCGACGTGATCAGGCGCGTCGGCGGCGGCAACTCCGGAGGCGGGACGGGCCCGTAGGTGGCCGGCCGTCGCCCCGCCGCCGCGCTCCTCGCCGCGGCCGTGCTGCTCGTCGGCGGCGCGACGAGCGCTCCGGCGCTGCGGGCGGCGCACGGAGCGGTGCGCGCGCGCTTCGCGTGCTACCCGGCGCAGTTCGGCCCGTTCCGCGCCCAGCCGGTGACGGTCTCCGACGAGTTCTCGCGCCTCGCCGTGTCGGTGGCGGGCCCGGAGTCGGTGTGCGCGCCCGCTCCCGGCTCGTCGACCGCCTACCTCACCTGCTACACGGCTCTCGCCGGGACCGCGGCGGGCGCGCCCCGGACGGTGCGCGCCGCGGACGAGTTCTCGAGGCTCGCCGTCACCGTCTCCAGGCTCGCGGCGCTCTGCCTGCCGTCCGCCCGAGTCGACGCGGGCGGCTCCGGCGTGCCGGCGCGAGGCCTCGACAGCTTCAGCTGCTACGGGGCGGCCGCGTCGGCGGGCACGCGGGGCGACGTCCCGGTCGGCGACGCGTTCGCGAGCAGCCGGGACACGATCGGAAGCCCGTCGCGCTTCTGCGCGCCGGCCACGTGGGTTGGCAGCCGGGTGAGGGGCGTCCAGCCGTCCGACCGGTCCCGGTTCCTGACCTGCTACGCCGACCGGTCGAGCGCGAAGGGCACGATCGTCGTCCTGCACAACGGCTTCGGCTACCTCAAGGCCGCGCTCGGCGCGCGCACGTCGCTGTGCACGACGGCCGCGCTCGGCCCCTGACGGGCGCCGCCGGTCACGCCGGCTCGAGCGAGCCGAGCAGGCGCTCCGCCAGCCGGACCGCCGCGACCGCGTGCAGGTCGTACGTGCAGGAGGGCAGCGCGTGCGGGAAGCCGCGGAAGCGGTAGACGGACTCGCTGCCGTCGTAGGCGGTCGGGCAGGTGCCGCGGAACGGATGACGCCGGAGGTAGGCGAGGTCGAGCCCGGCGATCGCGCGGAGGAGCGCCGAGCGCTCGCCCGGCGCGAGCCGTCGCGACTCGTAGCCCTCCCCGGAGACGCGCCGGTCGTCGATCCGGAGCACCGTGCGGCACTCGGAGCCCGACGCGCAGAGTCCGCCGTGGCGGACCACCGTCACGATCGGGCCCGCCGCCCGCGGCGAGGCGGACGCGGTGCCGGCGGCCGCCGCGGCGAGGAGCGCGGCGGCGAGCGTGCGGCCGGGGATGGGGAGCAGGCTCACGCCCGTCGTACGCCGCCGAGCGCGCCGCCCGTCACGGCATCGCCCGTTCGAGGGAGCCGCGGGCCCCGGTCCAATCCGACGGCCGGGGCGGGCCAACCCACAGGGCTGGGGCGCCGCTGCCGCGGGCGGCGACGATGGGAGGCGTGAATCGCAGGACGGGCATCGCCGCCGCGCTCATCCTCGCCGCCGGCGCCGCCACCGGGGCCGGCGCCGGCGCGGCGCGGACGCCCGCGAGCGCGCGTGCGCTCCACGTCGGCCTGACCGAGTGGGCGGTCGTCCCGTCCCAGGGCCTCGTCGCCGCCGGCCCGCTGCGGATCACGGTGCGCAACTACGGCCGCCTCGCCCACGAGCTCGACGTCATCCCGACGAGGCGCTGGGGGCAGCGGCTCCGGGTGCGGCACGGCCGCGCCGTCGGGACGCCCGTGGGAGCGCCCGTCGTCGTCGCTCCCGGCCGGGCGCGCGCGGTCGAGCTCGACCTCGAGCCGGGCTCGTACGTGCTGCTCGACAACATCCGCGGCCACTACAGCCTCGGCGCGGCCGTCTCGATCCTCGCGCGCTGAGCCCCTGCCCGCGACGGCGCGTCCGGGCGCTAGCCTGGTGCGTGACGATGCGCACACGGCGGCATCCGACCGAGCGCCTGCTCGTGCTCGCGGGCCTCGGCGTCGCGAGCGCGCTCTGCGTCGCGCTCGAGCTCTTCCGCGAGCGGCACTTCGCCGACTCGGGGTTCCGCTTCCTGCTCTGGAACCTCGTGCTCGCGTGGATTCCGCTCGTCGTGGCGGTGGGCGTCTACGACTGCTACCGGCGCGGGGTCAGGCTCGCCCTGCTCGCGCCGGCGGTCGTGGCCTGGCTGCTCTTCCTGCCGAACGCGCCGTACATCGTCACCGACTTCGTCCACCTGTCGCCGGGCGGGCGGACGCCGCTCTGGTACGACGGCGTGATGGTCTCCGCGTTCGCGTGGACCGGCGTCCTCCTCGGCTTCGTCTCGCTCTACCTCCTCCACGCCGTCGCCCGCCACCGCTTCGGCCCGCGCGCGGGCTGGCTCGGAGCGCTCGCGACGCTCGGCCTCACGAGCGCCGGCGTCTACCTCGGCCGGTTCCTCGGATGGAACAGCTGGGACCTCGTCTCCCGCCCGGGGGAGCGGCTCGCGGAGATCGCGCCGAAGCTCGACCGGGCGACCGCGGTCGCGCACGCGGCGGCCGTGAGCCTGCTCCTCACGGCCCTCCTCGCCGCGACCTACGTCGCCTTCTACGCGCTCGTCGGGCTGAGGGTCGACCCCGGGCGCACGCGCTAGACGCGCTCCCCGATCAGCCGCGCGCCGCGGCCGTGCGTCACGAAGCTGAACGTCCAGCGCAGCACGACGAGCAGCCGGTTCTGGAAGCCGATCAGGTAGAAGAGGTGGACGACGAGCCACAGCACCCACGCGACGAACCCGCTCGCCCGGATGCCCTTCAGGTCGGCGACCGCCCTCGACCGGCCGATCGTCGCGAGGTTGCCCTTGTCGCGGTAGCGGAACGGCCGGCGCGTGCGGCCGCGCAGGCGGTCGCGGATCGCGCGGGCGACGTAGCGGCCCTGCTGGATCGCGACCGGCGCGACGCCCGGCAGCGGCTCGATCCCGCCGCCGGCCCGCCGGACGCGGACCATGTCGCCGATCGCGAACACCTCGGGCCGGCCGGGCAGCGTGAGGTCCGGCTCGACGGTGACGCGGCCCGCGCGGTCGAGCTCGGCCCCGGCCCCCCGCGCGAGCTCCGCCGCGAGCTCCGATGCGGTGACGCCCGCCGCCCACACGACCGTGCGCGTCCCGATCCGCTCCGCCTCGCCGCCCCCGCTCTCCACCGCGACCGACTCGGCCGTGACGTCGACGACGGTGTGGTCGACGAGCACCTCGACGCCGAGCTCGCGCAGCGACCGCTCGGCCTTCGCCGAGAGCGACGGCGGGAACGCCGTCAGCACCCGGTCGGCCGCCTCGATCAGGACGACGCGCGCCGTGCGGGTGTCGGCGCTGCGGAAGTCGCGGCGCAGCGTGTCGTGCGCGAGCTCCGCGATCTGCCCCGCCATCTCGACGCCCGTCGGGCCCGCGCCGACGACGGCGAACGTGAGCCAGCGCCGCCGCGCCTCCTCGTCCGGCTCGAGCTCGGCCGCCTCGAACGCCCCGAGGATGCGGGTGCGGATCTCGACCGCACCGGCGAGCGACTTGAGCTCCGGCGCGAACGCCCGCCAGCCGTCGTGGCCGAAGTACGAGTAGCGCGAGCCGCCCGCGACGACGAGCGTGTCGTAGCCGAGCTCGAGCTCCGCGCCGTCGGCGAGCCGGCGCGCGAGGACGCGGCGGCCGTCGAGGTCGAAGCCCGTCACCTCGGCGAGCGCCACGCGCGCGTTCGCCTGGCGCTTGAGCACGCCGCGCAGCGGCGCCGTCACCTCGGCCGCGGCGAGCGCGCCGGTGGCGACCTGGTAGGCGAGCGGCTGGAAGAGGTGGTAGTTCTGGCGGTCGACGAGCACGAGCTCGACCGGGGCGCGGCGCAGCCCTCGGGCCGCCTGCAATCCGCCGAACCCTCCCCCGACGACGACGACGTGATGTGCCTGCTCCACCCGCAGTCGCTTCAGTAGCTGCCCCGGCGCTCGACGTCGTCGTCGGGCAGGACATGGTCGGGCAGGCGGCCGCGCTCGTCGAGCGGAAGCCGCTGCGAGCAGATCGGGCAGACACCGCTTCGCCCCTCGTGGGTTCGCACCTCGGTGCGGAGGAGCGGTGGGCCGCCGCCCCCGATGCACCGCCCGGGGTCGTCCTCACCCATCGGCATGGAGTCTGACAACCGCGCGCCCGCTCACGCGCGTCCGTCGCCCGTGCTGCCCTGCCGCCGGTCGGGCCTGCCTCCCGTGCCGGCGCCCGGGAGCGCGCACACGCTCGAGGTTGACACGGGGCGCCTCATGCGTCGAACCTTCGTAGTTTTCCGCAACGGGCGTACGTGCGGGCGCGGTGGCGGCGCGTCGGCGGGGCCGTCATAACGAAGGGGTGACGATCGAGCGAGCCTGGACGGGCGTCGAATCCCCGCGGATGCGGCGGCGGCGCCTCCGCATTCTCGCGGCGTTCCTCTTCTGGGTCCTCACCGGCGACCTCGACGGCCGCCTCGCCCGCCGCGCCTGATCGGGGCGCGCTCCGCCCGTCCGGCGCCGGCCGCGCCCACCGAAGGACCGCCGCGCCTCGCCGCCTCCTCCGGAACTCCGGAGGCTGGCTGAGCCATCCCGGGTTTGACGGAGACCTGACTGCCAGGCGCTGTCCTGGCGGAAGGGGATGCTCCGGTGATGGCGAGAGCGAGGAAGTACCCGGTGGAGTTGTTGGAGCGCGCGACGC
>Ga0070741_10005783_pt1 | contig 27087 bp, 24 predicted proteins | sample Coa_R1_4_FD_66440 | JGI IMG/M metagenome (GOLD analysis project Ga0070741, IMG submission 66440) | Surface soil microbial communities from Centralia Pennsylvania, which are recovering from an underground coalmine fire - Coalmine... | ecosystem: Environmental > Terrestrial > Soil > Unclassified ...
TCGCGATACGGAAGCTTCACCTGGCTGGTGGTGTTGTGCACCGGATCGAGCACCGGCAGATAATCGCGGCTCTCCTCGGGCGAACCGTAGATCAGCCCGTTGGCGTTGACGCTGGGATGCCGTTTATCGGTCGAGATCTCATCGTGCAAATATGCCTTCTCATCGGCCCAGTCCCACTGCGTGATCACCACGTTGCGCTCCAGGCCCTGCGGCCGCGGCGGCGCCTGCTTCGGCAGCTCGCCATGCGCCACTCGCGTCGTCCAGTCGCCAAAGAGCTGCGTGGCTCGCGCCGGCCCCAGTTGATTCAAGCCGCCCATCATCGCATTGCCGGCCTGCCCCGACTGCACCCGCCGCAGCCACTGCTGGGCCGGAGAATCCAAATTCTTGAACAGCGACGGAATCGTCCGCGTATACTGGTTCCCGAGTTGATGGCACGATTCGCAACTGTCCGTCTTGATCAGATGAATCCATTGCTCCTGCACTTTCAGATTCGGCGAAACGCCGTTGCCGTTCGGTCCCGTGCCTGGAAACTCTGACTTTTCGGGCACTTTCATCAGGGCGTACCAGTAATTCGCCGGGTACAGCTGCGCCGCGGTTTTGGCGTCGGGCGCCGGGGAGGGTTTCAGGTTGACCATCTTGCCCGGCTCGGTCTCCACCTTCGGCGAATCCACCAGTCCGTATCCGCGCGCCCACACCGTGTATTTCGCTTTCGGCAAATCCGGAATCAGATAGCGGCCGCGATCGTCGGTCACCACTTCCTTGATGTACCGAGTGGGCAGGCCGGTTGTCTCGGCGATGACCCACACTCCGGCTTCTGGCCCTTTGGAGCTGGCGACCACGCCGCCGATATCGTCATTATCGATATGGACCGCATCGCCGGTCTGCGCCGTGACGGTTCGCGGCACAGCCCACCATGCGATCGAGCCGGCCACCAGGATCCCTGTGACGTAAATCGCTTTTGTTGTCCTCATGGTTTCGCTCCTCAAAACCCGGCCCGGAGGCCTGGAGGCACTCAGTATATAACTCCCGCGCGCCGGGGTCCATTGGGACGGGGCCGCAGGGATGCCAAGCATCCGCTCGTACCAACTCACGGATGGCACGTGATCGCCCACTACGATTCCTGCGAACAGATCGAGCCTCGTTTGTATGTGTCATTCTTATAAAGTCCGATTAGAATCGCCGAAATTATAGCGCCTGCGCCCTCGGGCGTTTACTTTGATCTTCAGCCTCTTAGAATACCTTCTGTTGCTCAATTTCGGCATTGACAACCAGCGTGACCCGGATCACAATCGTTGGTACCGCCCAGCCCGCGCCATGTCATCGGAACTGTATGTCTAGCCCAACCCCTGATCGGCGAGCGCTGGAACAACTCTGGCATCAACGCCTGACCGATGCAAAGTTCCGGCTGGAGTTCGCCCGCAACTACATGAGCGAGGTCAAACGCGATTTTTCATCCGGCGACATTCCGGCGGATGAGGAAGCGTTCGCACATGCGAAGGCGCTGCGAGCCGAGAATTTCGCTTTAAACGAATACAACAGAGTGCTGCGGATCTTCACCGATCTCACGGTGAACGGTCTCATCCCCGACGAATCCGAGTGGCTGAAAGCTCAGGCCGAAGGCGCGAGCGGCAGCGACGAGCCAACAATTCCAGCCGCTTCGTAGCAGCGTTCAGGACTGCGCCTTCTGAGACTCTGGGCGTATAACTGCCGGGCCACAGGGATGCCAGTGACGTGGAACATCCGTGGTGCCGTGATCACCCTTACCATCATCGCCCGCGCCAACAGCGATCTGCGAAAAGTGATCGTCGAAGCAATGTCTCATCCCGAGTTCCCTGAGTTCCCCGCTGTGCTCATCGACACACGCCGGGCAACGGAGAACCCGACACCGGATATCCTGCGCCTGCGCGCCGGATGGATCGCAACTCTACTTTCACGTCGCGCCGGTTCTCGATGCGCCCTTGTGGCCGGGCCGAAACCGCATCAATACGGGCTGGCGCGGATGCTCTCGGTATTTATTCAAACTGAAGGTGTGAACGCAGAGGTCTTCACCAGACTCACAGAAGCTCGTCGATGGCTGAAAGCTGCCGATGGCCGGCAGACCGGCGGGGCTGCGAGTCGAGCCTAAAAGCGCGTTAGAGCCTACTCAGCACCCGCATGCCGCATAGGTTCCGAGTACCGCGGCCGGGATGCGGTATCCTGCATCGTGTGAGTTTTGATCTCACACCGTAGCAAACTCCATGGACGCCATAACCAGCCAACTCTCCGAACTGACGCCATTCGATTGCAATATCTGCGGCCGGAAGAACGTCCTCGGGCCGATGCATCTTGTCGATCCGGAACTACCCTCCTGCACTTCCTGCGGCTCGAATATTCGCATGCGCTGGCTGATCCACCGCCTCTCTCTCGAGCTCTTCGGGCGCTCCCTGCCTGTGTTCGAATTTCCCCGGAAGCCAAACGTGACCGCATTGGGACTTTCGGATCATGACTTGATCGCAGATTGCCTGAAGGATCGATTTTCCTATCGGAATACATATTACGATCACGCGCCCCGCTTTGATCTTCGCTTCGATGATTCGCCGATCGGGAGCTTGGATTTCCTGATCGCGAGCGAAGTGTTTGAGCATATCGAGCCTCCGGTCAGCAACGCCTTCCGGAATAGCGCCCGCATTCTGAAGCCTTCCGGAATTCTCCTTCTAACGGTGCCATGGGTCTGTGACGGCAATCCCGAGGAAGCTCTGCCGGGTTTTCCACGATTGGAAGCTCGTTCAAGAGGGTAGCCGTTGGGTCATTGTGAACCGCACGCCTGCCGGCGACGTCGAGCGGCATTGCGATCCAGTCTTTGATGGCGGGCCCGGTCCCTGCCTGGGAAATACGCGCGAACATTTTCCCCACTTGTTTGATTGGAACTTGAGCGGCTCCAAGGAAACGCCGGTGCTCGAGAACCGTCGCCGGGATGGAAGCACCGAGTCGTTTGAATACCTCACGTTTCATGGCGGTTCTGGATTGGTTTTGGAAATGCGGCTGTTTACCAAGCGCGGGCTTGCCGAACAACTCGCCGCCGCCAACTATCGGAATATCGAATTTGAGCAGCAGGAGTATCCGGCGTTTGGCATCGTTTTTCCGTATGCCTGGAGTCGTCCCATCGTCGCCCGTCGCTAAAACCCCGCGGGTCCGCGTCTAGTAACGTGTTTCGGAAGTGTCTTGGCGTTTGTGGGGCGGACGGCCCCGTCCGCGCCGGACCGCTGGTCCGGCTTCCGACGCTTTGTGGCGAGTCCGGACGCTAGTGAAGAAATTTTGGAAACGCCATACTAAGTACTTCATCCTGCCCGGTTAGACCGCCGGCCTGGGCGCTCCGAAGCCGGTCCGTCCGGCAGTAATGCGCTTACTCGACGAATTCTTCCATGCCTGCCGTGAGGCTGATCTCGCCCGCCTCGGCCATCTGGCGCGCGGTCGCGATCAGCGCCTGCTGCGCGTTCTGCACGTCCTTGATGCGTACCGGGCCCAGGGCCTGCATGTCTTCGGTCAGCATCTCGCTCGCGCGCTGCGACATGGCGGTGGCGAAGTGCTTCTTGATTTGCGGGCTGCTGCCTTTGAGCGCCAGCGTTAGAACTTTGCGATCCACCTTCCCCAGCAGTTTGCGGAGCGCGTCCTGGGTGATGTTCAGCAGGTCTTCGAATACGAACATAATCTGCCGGATCTCGTGTCCTAAGGTCGGATCTTCGTTCGTGATTTCTTTGAGAATCTCCTCGCTTGTTGTGGGGTCCACACGATTCAGCAGCTCGGCAACCGTCCGGACTCCGCCGAACGATTCCAGGCTCGATTCGCCCACCACCCGAAGCTTGGAACCAATAATCTTGGCGAGCCGGTTCGTGACATCGGGAGAAACCTGATCGAGGGCCGCCATACGGCGCGCCACCTGCGCGCGCAATTTTTCCGGTAGCTCTCCCAGTACGCGGGCGGCTTTGCTGGTATCCAGGTTGCACAAGATGAGAGCCAGCGTCTGCGGGTGCTCGCGCTGCACGATTTTGGCGAGCTGCTGCGCATCCGCCTTCCGCAGGGTATCGATGCTCGACGAATCGGTGCCAACCGACCGAAGTAGGCGCTCGGCCATTCGTTTGCCGGTTTCCGGTCCAAACGCGGCCAACAGTACCGATGTTGCATATTCCACGCCGCCGGAGGCAGCGGCGCTCGGATTCTCCGCCGTGGTCATGAACTCCTTGAGCACCGCCTGCCGCTCTCCCGGATTCAATTTTCCCAGCGTACTGATCTCGCGCGTGATGTCGTGAACCTGCTCCTCGGTGAGTTGGCGGAGAATCGCGGCGCCGGCTTCGTCCCCTAGCGTCGTCATGAAAATCGCGGCCTTCCGCTTACCCGACACGGCAATCTCGGGCACTGGCGCCAATTCATCCTTGGCCTGAGTCGTAAGTGCTGCCGTGGGAGTTGCCATGCGAGGCTTATTCTAAGCAACTTCGGTTCCTTCCGGCAATCCTGAGTTTTCCCTGTTTGTTTTAGATATCAAGTAAGTTGCGAACCCCGTCAAACTATTGACGTGTCAATTCGATGGATCGCTCCTGCGACTTGTCGGCGCCTGCAATTACATGCTCTTCCGCGCCTATCGAGTGGAAACGTAAATGCTCACTCCCGTCGGAATCAAAATGGATGGCTTCGGCTCCTTACTAGACATTGAGTCCTTTGCAGACGTCCCGGCAGGGATCGAAGTCCGCCTGGGTTGTCGTCCCATCACGTTGGAAGCCATTGCGAAACTCGAGGTGGGCAGCGTGGTGCCGCTCGATCGCGCAGCCGGTGAAACCTTTGATGTATACGTCGGGGATCTCTTGCTGGCGACGGCCGAAGTGGTCATAGTCGAAGGCGGTCTGGCAATTCGCATCACCGATGTGTCCCTCGACGGCGACGCGGAGGATGGCGCGGCCTCGCTCTAGAATCTTATGCAGAATGACAATATCCAGCCGACGCTGCCCGGGAGCACGGGGACAGGGCTGCCGGAATCCGTGGCCGACATGCCGCTGAACGTCCACGTCACTCTCGGTAGAACCAATCTCATGCTGAAAGAAATTTTCAAAATCACTGTCGGCTCGGTGATCGTGCTCGGCCAAAGGGCCGACGAGCCCGTCGATCTCGTCGCGAATGGAAAAGTCACCGCCCGCGGAACGCTCGTTATCACCCGCGGCAATTACGGATTGAAGGTGGTTTCGAAAGTCACCAATGACAAACCTGGACGATAGCGCCCGGAACATTTCGGCAGCGGATGAAAAACTACAAGGAGCCGACGGGGGCGAGCCGGCTTCCTCCGATGGTGTCGAGCCCTTTGATTTCCGGCACTCCAACCGGCTGCCCAATTCTCAGCTCAGCTTAATCCACGTGCTGCATGACTCTTTTGTCCGGATGCTCACTTCCAGCCTCTCCTTGACTCTGCGATCGTTTGTCTCCGGGAATGTCGTGACCGTGGACCAACTGTCATACAGCGAGTTTTCGGCGCGCATGCAATCGCCAACGTGCATCGTCTATCTCAGCATGTTGCCGTACGAAGGATACGCGGCCATAGAGGTAAATCATGGTCTGATCGCGCCCATTTTGGATCACGTCCTCGGTGGCAACGGTAAAATCGATTCCGAACTGGATCGCGAAATTACGGACATCGAAAAGGGAATGCTCGAAGGGTTTTTTCGGATCATCCCCCACGATCTGACTGAGGCGTGGAGGCCGATCGCTTCCATCGGCTTTGCCTTCGACTGCGTTGAGACCGAGCCGCTGCTCTCCAATCGAATCTCCCGCAATGAAGCGGTGGTCGTGATCGCGATGGAGTTGCGCATCGGTGACAAGGTCGGTAAGGTGAACCTCGCGATCCCCTCAATCACCCTGAAAATGCTTCGCCATAAGTTCGATCAGCAATCCACGACGAAGAGGGCGGTCTCGCCGGAAACCGAAGCGGCCATCAAGCAGAGGCTATCGGAGACGCTGAAGCTCGACGTCGATTGCTCCCTGGTCGGGCCACGCATCCGGCTCAGCGATCTGCTCAATCTTAAAACCGGAGACCTGGTTGACCTGGGCGTTGAATTCGATCGGAAGGGTTCACTCTTGATTAATGGAGTTCCGAAGTTCCGCGGCGAAGTCATCGTCGAGGGCTCGAAGCAGGCAGTCGTCATTGAGTCGGTTCAAATCAATTAATTCCAAACCAACCCTTACTTATCCTAACGTTGGTTAGTATGCCCCTGGATAACCCGGTAATTCCGGTTGTATCCACTGGCCTATTTCCCTTATACTTTCCACTTACCGAGATAATGGCCGTTACCGCCAATGGAGTTGTCGAACTATATGAACTGGTGCTCCAAAATCCTTCGGTTTTTGGTCGCTTGATCTATATCGCCGGCTTGTGGAATCCCGAAGTGAGCCGATACGATAAAGGGTTGCCCGACCGGTTCCGAAACGCCGACACCGACAAGGCCTTGGCGCGCTGGCATAAATCATTTTTCATCGATTGGCTGTCGCTCTCTCTGGCTGAGAAGGAAAGAGATGTTGCTCTCTATTGGAGAAGCCTGGCGGGCGATCAAAAGGGGATGAAGACCCTCCGCGAGATCGGCCAGCCGGCGATCCCGCCCCTCGTTCGTGACGAGGAGCGAAAGTTCTTCCTGCAGGATTTGACCTTTCTCCAAGCCTTGCTCTAGTCGTTCGTGGGGCGGACGGCCTCGTCCGCGCCGGACCGCTGGTCCGGCTTCCGACCCTTTGTCGCGAGCCCGCGCACTATTGAAGAGATTTCGGAAACGCCCGCTGCTGTTGCCACCACTGAGACGCGTCCGGGACCCTCAAACTGCCGCCCCCGGATATGGAAAGGCAATCGGATCAGGAAGCCTCGCATCGAAATAACGCCGCAATGACGCATCGCAGATCGCGTACCCCCAGTTGATGAGTTTCTCCTGGAGCGTATCTTCCATTTTCGCCAGGCGCGTCGCAGTCAACGCCAGCGCCGTTGTGCGATCGAACGGACAGGGCAGAGGATATTGCGCGAAATAGGTCGCGACGTCCTGCCGGATCCCCCAATAGGCGCCCTTTCGTTCACCTTGAGCGAGAAGCGTAATCACCTGCCGGGTCCTCAGCGCCCCGACCTGATTGTCAATCAAATTAAGTACCCGGTACGCATGCCGCGCCCAATCGTGATGCGGGCTCGGCTCCGCCGCCAGGTGGCCGCCGCCATCGCTGATGAGAATCGTGTCGTACCTCTTCCATGCGGTCTCCAGGCCAAGATTGTCGTACACACCGCCGTCGGTCAGGATCAGGTCCGTAGTGTAGGGCGGAAAATTCAGGTCTTCTCCGTCCTGCCCCCGCTCAAACTGCATCCCATAATCGGCCACCTTGATCTCGCACGGCGAGAGGACCGGCGGAAACGCCGAGGAAGCGGCCACAGCGCGAGCCAGCGGCAGCTTTGGGGTCAGAATCTGGCCCACCCGGTAATCCCGCATGTACGGCTTCGAGAATCGCATTAACGCTCCGGACTGCACATTCGTCGCGTTGATCACGAACCGCGGTTCGTCCGGAAGATCCTGCAGCGTCTTGCCTTGAAACACGAGCTTGTCGTACTTGTCCGCAACGTGGTCGGCCACGGTGCCCGGCAGAAAGATTCCTCCGAGGATCGCACCTTCGTCGATCGTGGTGGAAGCCAACTGCCGGATGGGCGCGACCACCAGGTCCTTAAACCGGCCGCTTTCCGCGCCGGGCGTGAATCCCAGGTCACGCCAGTTCATCCCGAGAACTCCGGATGTGATGGAACCTCCCGAGACGCTCGATATTCGATTGAGCTTCGCCATGAGCCCCAGCTGATTGAGGCGCCACAAACAGCCGATATGAAACAGCATCGCGCGGTAGCCGCCGCCGGAAAGGCACAGAGCGATGCCCGGCTGCGGCGCCGCCGTGGAGGTGTCGTGCACAGGATGAAGTTTTGCGTCGGCCATCATGAATCCTTACCCTATCTTGATCGAATACGTGCGGCACCCGTTGTCGGCGGTGGTGTACGTTTCCGTGGAATCGAAATCGCTATCCTTTTGGAGTTCTTCCACCAGGGTCTTGCGCGGGACCTCGGTTCCGGATGCTGCACTGCCGTGCTTCCCGGATTTGGTGGAGCACAGTGTTTCCAGCCGCTCCCGCGCGCCCGCGCCGCCTTTGTGCTTGAACAATCCCCAGAGCGTTTTCGGAGTCGCGTTCAGGCTCCCATGGTGCCCCACCTTATAGAGATTCACATCCTCCAGCAGCGCCTTCCATTTGGCGTTCGAGAGTGCGTATGACCAGTTTTCAATCTGTGCGTCACCGGGAAACAGAAGCTTGCGATTGCCAATCTCGAAAAGCAGAATCACGCTGGTGTTATTGATGACGCTATCCAGATCGCGCACCAGGTCGAGCATCTGATCGGCTTGGATCCTGCAGGCCTGCTCGATGAACCAGCGCGCGCTGGGTGGATGAGCATTCGTGCGCATCGGTCTGGCATTCGGCAGCGGACGGTCCGGCGCGGCCATCCGCAGGTTGTCGGCCGTGAGCCGCTGCGCGGCCCAGAAGCTCCGGAATTGCCAAAACTCGTTCGGATCCTTCGCGCGCTCCTTGCGAATGGCTTCACTCTGCTTCAGATTCGGAGGGCCCAGCACCGTGATTTTCACGCCCGGCAGCAGGCCATTCAGCGTCATTCCGGCATTCACGTAATATGCCTTTGCCTGCTCGCCAAGATCCATCAGATTCCGCACCGCGGAGAGGTTCTTCAGGTTATCTTCCCCCAGAAATGCCAATTGTTTGCCGGCCACCGAACGCGCCAGTCGCGGATCGCGCGCCGCGCGCTGCGCCGCCATTCCCGCCACCCGATGCATATCTTCGAGCGAACCGAGAAAATGCGCCGTCATCGCCTTCGCATCCGGCTTGCCTTGGCTGTATGAAAATGTGGTCGCCGTCATCGCATTCGTTGGAGCATTCGGATCCTCGGTCCACGGCTGAATAACGTAATCTGGTTTCAGCGAGGCAATGATCTTCCCCGTGGCATGGCCATCCGTTGCGAAGCCGCTGATGTGATCGCGATGCCGATGGGTCGCCACCACAACGTCCAGCTTGCCATTGCATTGTTTCTTAATGTCGTTGGCGACCCCCGTCATGTACTTGGCGCGCGCGTTCTTCGGCGCTGCCGTGCTGCCGTAGTCGATCAGCATGTGGCGCTCCTGCTTCGCGTAATGGAAGCTCAGAAGGAAGCAGTCGCCGAATCCCACGTTGTACATCCGGATCGTGATCGAATTGGGAATCTTTGTCGCCGGCATAAATCAAACCTCCAGGCTTTCGTCGAGCGGCGTGAGGCGGTACCAGTTGGTTCTTCGTAGCCGGTGCATTCGGGCGAAGGTCCGCATTTTACTCGCGCCCCGGGCAAACGCGCCTTGCTGCCAAAGATACTGCAAGCGATCGGCCTGGCTGTGCCGGGCGGCCTCGTCGCGCACAATCGCATTGCCGATGTTGTACTTGACGTGCCCGTACTCGTCGAAGATCACCGCGTTGCCGCCGTACAGCGTAACTTCGGTGCTGTCCGGCATCCCGTTCGGTTTCCGAATGTCGAGCGCGTGCAACTCGCGCGCGAGTATCTTGAGCTGCTGGTGATATTCGACCGCGGTTTCCCGCAGCACGAATCCGTCGCGACCGATTCGCACGCAGGGTCGCACCGAAAGCACACGCGTGAAGGCTTGGTCGTTCAGCTTGAAAGGCTTCCGATTCTCCCAGAGGAACCGGAATAGCTCGTCTGGATCGTTCCTCATGGTTTCGAAATGTGTGCGGTCGTAACAAAACGGCTCGGGCGGCGGATCCCACGACCCGGGCTCCCGGCCCGCCTTTCCCTTCGAGCGCGGCACGATCCCGTACTGCCCGAACCACTCCAACAAAGCCGAACGCATCTGGTACTTCTCGTCCTTCGGGTTCAGCTCCCAATCGGCCGTCAAGACGGCGCTCGCGAAATCGGAAAACTGGAGGTCAGTCGGCGGACAATAATCGATCGCGCGGATGCACATCGTCAGGAGGCGGTCGGCGATCTCCGCCCCTTCTTCGGCCGCTCGTTTCCGGTCGAGCTTGGAAGTGTCCCCGATCGCTTTCAGCCGGCGAATCCAGACCGCCAGATACGCATTCAGCACCGCCGCGACCAGCACTTCCCCGCACGTGTGCGGCTCGTCGTATCCGGCCGAGTCGAGGTAATCTTTCCGCGGCGGAAGCGATACAGAACGGCGCAGCGCCTGACCGTGAATCCCTGACAGTTCCGACCCCATCTCCTGCGCCAACCCGAGCAATGCCGATTTGCGCAGCATCTCCGGCGTCAGATCGGCGCGCCGGACAAAAGTCTCGCTGACGTTCGGCATTCCGAGGTCCACCATCTTCTCGACCACGCTTTGCGCCGAGAAGATCGACAACATCGCCACGATATCGGCGAACCCTTCATGGAACCCCGCCTGTTGCGGTGAAGACGGATCCGTGTACCGCTCGCGCAAACCGTCCAGCAATGCATGCGTCGTTTCATGCGCCACTACTTCGTGCGAAAGGCAGCTGAAAATTTTCCGCTTTCCATCGACGCTCGGAAAATACCCGAAGAACAGTCCCTGTGCTTGGTCGGCATAGAACGCATTCGCGTCTGCGAAACCGTGAGGCGCCACTCGGATCTGGTGCCCGCCAAAGCTCCAGCCGATTCGGCGCCCCAGCGCAAATTCGAAGCGCGCGAGGATCTTCATGATGATCCCGTACGTCATCATCGCGTGGAAAACCGGGTCCTCCAGCAACTTGTGATCGGGCACGTTGTGGAATGGATCCCGGGGCGGACCGTGGTTCGCGCGCAACTCCGCCGGCAAAACGGCGGGCGGATACATCACCCCGGCGGTCGAATCGTAGTCAATCACATGCACCCGATGGCCGACTGGACCGTTTTCCAGCGGTTCGTTGGGGATTTCGATCTCGGTTCGCAGCAGGTTGCGGCCAACCTTTACGCTCGGGTCCAGAGCCAGGATCGTAAGCTTTCGTGTTGGATAGTACGGCACTGCGGCTGAGAGTAACTCCAATCGCCCTCGATGGGAATCGGGGGATCGCAGAAAAACAAGAGCCTGCTGCAAAATGCAACAATTGCATCCGCGCGTCTCCGACCTCAGCGGCGTCTTGACATCCGATCGATTCGGAGCCATAGTGAATTTGGGAACGGGTTCTTTCCGTTCTCCGGACCCTTTTCTCGGAAAGGGTGTCGGTGGCTTCTCACAAGGGAGGTCGCTTACAAGGAGGAAGTGCATAGAACCAGTCCACTATAAGGGCGGCTACCGGCTTCCTCGGCTGACCGGCCGCGAGTCCTGACGCGCCGTTGCAATAAAGAACTTTTAGGCGCCGCGGTTTTATACCGCTAGTCGGTCCGGCTCGCGATACTGGCGATGACAGGAGGGGCAGGCGGCCGCCTTCGTCATATCCCCCTCTTCTTTCCACTCCCCGCTTCAGTTCCGATACACTGGTCTTTCCCTAGAACCGTGACTAGCGTCGAGTTCCACAGTGTCTCCAAAAGGTACGCCATCTACGATGCGCCCGGAGACCGTCTGAAGGAACTGGTGACGCTCAATCGCTGGAGACGCCATCGCGATTTTTGGGCCCTTCGCGACGTCAGCTTCGATGTCCGCCGCGGTGAAACGTTTTGCATTATCGGCGAAAACGGCTCCGGCAAAAGCACCTTGCTGCAGCTGGTCGCGGGAATTCTTCAGCCGACCGAGGGCGCTATCGGCGTCCACGGACGCGTCGCCGCCCTGCTCGAACTCGGCGCCGGTTTCAATCCCGAGTTCACCGGCCGCGCCAATGTCTACCTGAACGGAGCAATCCTCGGTCTCACCACGCGCCAGATCGACCAGCGCTACGAAGAAATCGAGAGCTTTGCCGATATCGGCGACTTCATCAACCAGCCGGTCAAAACTTATTCCAGCGGCATGGTGGTGCGGCTCGCCTTCGCCGTCGCCATCCATGTCGATCCTGAGATCCTCCTGGTCGACGAGGCCCTGTCCGTCGGCGATGTTGGCTTTCGCCAGCGCTCCATGCGCAAGGTCCATGAGCTCCGCGCCCGCGGCGTCAGCATCCTCTTCGTCAGCCACGCCGTCGGCGATGTGAAAGCGATTGGCGACCGGGCGCTCTGGCTGGACCACGGCCGTATCGCCGACATCGGCGATCCTGCCCAGGTCGTGGGCAATTATCTCGCCGCCATGTCGGAGAAGGATTCCACCTATCAACTTCAACACCACCAGGGCGCCAGCCACCCTGAGACGGCGGGTTCGCCCGAGACCGTCTACAGTATCCCCAACATCGATCATCGCTATGGCGACGGCCGCGCCGAGGTGCTCGGCATCACGGTGCTGAACGAGCACGGCCAACCGCTTCATCTGCTCGCGCCCGACTCGCGCATCCTGGTACGCATCAGCGCACGCGCCCACCAACTTCTCGTCCGCCCGATTATCGGATTCGTCCTCCGCAACCAGCTCGGCATCGATTTTTCCGGCACCAATACCGCCCGCGAAGGTCATACTCTGCCACCCATGACGCCCGGCGCGGTCCTTACCGTGGACTTCTATATCGATCTGCCTGAGTTGTACCCCGCCGCTTTCTCCTTCTCGCCGTCTGTTTCCGATGGCACGTTATCCGGCGCGACCGTCTGCGATTGGGTTGATAACGCCATCGCTCTGCAAATGGAGCGTTCGCAGAGTTTGGTCTATGGATACCTGCATCTTCCCTGCCGCATCGAGATGAACTCGCGACTGGTCGGCGGTACTACCGAAACGGCTCCCCTGGTGGAGAATCCCCGTGCCTGAGTTCACCGGCGAGCGCCTGATTCCCGGCCAGGTCGACATCGATCTTCTCAACGAGCACATGGCGCGTTACGCATTCGCCGCGCGCCTGGCCGCCGGTAAACGCGTCCTCGATGCCGGTTGCGGCGCCGGCTATGGAGCGGCCGAGCTGGCGCGTTTGGCCAAACGCGTCGTCGGCGCTGACATCGCCGCTGAAGCCGTCGGGTTTGCACGCGAGAACTACCGGCGCGCGAATCTCGATTTCGAGCAGGCGTCGTGCGCCGCCCTACCGCACCCCGATGGCAGCTTCGACCTGGTTGTGGCCTTCGAGGTCATCGAGCATCTCGATAACTGGCGCGGCCTGCTCATCGAAGTGCGCCGTCTGCTCGCTCCCGGCGGCCAGTTTATCGTCTCCACCCCCAACCGGCTCTACTATACCGAGTCGCGTGGGGCTCAAGGCGCCAATCCATTTCACGTTCACGAATTCGAATTCGAGGAATTTCGCGCTGAACTCTCTGCCGTGTTTCCTCACGTGGCGCTTTTCCTGGAGAACCATATCGAGGGCGTGGTATTTGAGCCGTGCCCTCCCGGCAATACGTCGGAAGTACGCGTGGACCAGGGCGAGCCGGAGCCCGCCGCTTCGCATTTTTTTGTGGCAGTCTGTGCGCATCGTCCTCAAGTCGGCAATCCCACATTCGTCTATGTGCCGCGCGCGGGAAACGTGCTCCGTGAGCGCGAGCGCCACATCGCGCTCCTCGAACAGGAGGTCGAAACCAAGAATCAGTGGCTGGCGCAGGCTCATGGCGAACATGAGCAGCTTCTCGAGTTGCACCGCCAGCTCGCAGAGGAGCTCGAACGGGCCAATCAGTGGGCGGCGTCTCTGAACCGCGAAATCGCCGAGCGGCGCGACCGCATTACGGAACTGCAGGACGAAGTCGCCCGCGAGCAGGCCAACGCCCACCATATCGCCGAGGGCTACGCCGCCAAGGTGAACGAACTCCATGACGAACTCCGCCGCAGAACCGCCTGGGCGCGGGATATCGAAGATCGCCTCAAGCAAAGCGAAGAGATGCGAGAGGGCCTGATGAAGGAAGTTGAAGAGCGCGGAGCCTGGGGGCTGCGTCTTCAAGAAGAGGGTCGCGATCTGCAACAGCGGTTGAACCTCTATCGGGCTTCGCGTTGGGTAAAGCTCGGCCGCAAGGTCGGCCTCGGACCGGATCAGTCCGCCGGGTAACATGGCCTTCCTCAAACGGTTCGTTCTCGCGCTCCCGCTGTTGCTGCTCTCGCCTCTTCTGATGGCGCTGGTGGCGCTGGCCTTGCTCGTGACCGGCTGGCTCACACGCAAGCGCGGCCCCGCACCCTGGCCCGCTGCCCGTGCAACCGGGGCTTCCATTGTCATTCCGAACTGGAATGGCAAAGACCTGCTCGACAAATACCTGGGCTCAGTCGTCGGCGCCGCCTCCGGCAATCCCGGCAACGAGGTAATCGTTGTTGACAACGGTTCCACCGACGGCAGCGCCGAATTTGTGCGCTCGGCCTTCCCCTCCGTGAAACTCGTCGCCCTTCCCGAAAACCGCGGCTTCGGCGGCGGCTCCAATGAAGGCTTCCGCCAGGCCCACAACGATATCGTGGTCCTGCTGAATAGCGACATGCGCGTGGCGCCCGATTTCCTCGCGCCCCTTCTGGAAGGTTTCCACGATCCCGATGTTTTCGCCGTCTCCTGCCAGATCTTCTTCACGGATCCCAACAAGCTTCGAGAAGAGACCGGCCTCACCCAAGGCTGGTGGCAGGATGGCGGCTTGAAAGTGCGCCACCGCATCGATCCGGAGATCGACGATCTGTTTCCTTGCTTCTACGGCGGCGGCGGCTCCTGCGCCTTTGACCGCAGAAAATTCCTCGAACTCGGCGGCTTCGATTCGCTCCTCGCGCCCTTTTACCTGGAAGACACCGATCTCGGCTACCAGGCCTGGAAATGTGGATGGAAGGTGCTGTACCAGCCGCGTAGCATTGTCTATCATGAGCATCGCGGCACCATTGGCAAGAAATTCGGCGAAGCGCAGATTCAGGCGGTGCTCAAAAAGAACTACCTGCTCTTCGCCTGGAAAAATATTCACGAGACGCCGCGTCTGCTCTCGCATCTGTTCTTCGCCTGGGCGGGCGCGATCCTCAGCGTCATTTTCGGCGATGCTCCCGGCCGGCCCAATCTCGCCGCGCTGGGCCGGGCGTTCCTGCAACTGCCGCGCGCGGTTCGCTCCCGGCGAACGGCGAAACAGCTCGCGCGCATCTCCGATACCGAGGCTTTCCGCCGCCCGCTCGGCGGCTATTATCGCGACCGCTTCGACCTGGTCGAATCCGCCCCCGAGCGCCTGCGCGTCCTGTTCGTTTCCCCGTACCCCATCTGCCCGCCGGTTCACGGCGGCGGCGTCTTCATGTATCAAACCCTCCGCGAGTTGGTCGCGCATGCCGAGGTCCACGTCATCGAGCTACTGGAAGCCCCCGAGCAGGTTGCGGAAAATCAAGAGCTGCGCGAGTTCTGCGCCTCCGCTGAGTGGGTCGTCCGTCCCAACGGCAAAGTCCCGGGCTTCGGATCGCTGCTGCCGCACGCCATTCGGGAATTCGCGAACGACGATGTCGAGTGGCTGATTCATCGCCAGATCTATCGCCGCCAAATCGATGTCGTGCAAATGGAATATCTCACCATGGCGCAGTATGGCGGCGCCTATCGCCGGATTGCGACCGCGCTCTTCGAGCACGACATTTACTTCCAGTCAGTCGGCCGCGGCCTCGGACATTGGCCCGGAATGATGGACGAACTCAAAGCTCGCATCGAGTATCTGCGCGCCCTGCGCTACGAGCTCCGCGCGGTCCCGCGCTTCGACCAGGTACAGGTGTGCACACCCGCCAATCGCGACTACCTCCTCTCGTTCCTTCCCAAGCTCTCCGCGCGGATCCGCGATGGCCTGCGAGCCGGAATTGACACCGCGCGCTACGACTTTCATCCGTGTGGGCGCGAGCCGCTGACCATGTTGTTCATCGGCAGTTTTCGCCACGATCCGAACCGCGTAGCCGTCGATTGGTTCGTAAATTCGGTGCTGCCGTTGATTCTCGAACGCCAGCCGCGGGCGCGCCTGATCGTGGCCGGCTCGGATCCGCCTCCGCCGCATGTCTATGGTGGCTATTCAGGCGCGCTCGAGATGCTCGGCTATGTGGAAGACGTTCGCGAACCGTTGGCCCGCTATTCGGTCTTCGTGTGCCCCATCCTGAGTGGCTCGGGCGTGCGCGTGAAGCTGCTCGAAGCCTTCGCCGCCGGCATCCCGGTGGTCTCGACTTACGTCGGAGCCGAAGGGCTGGCCGCGAAAGATGGCGAATTCTGCGCCCTCTCTGATGACCCGGCGGGATTCGCCGAACGCGTGCTGGGATTGTTCGAAAATCCTAAAGCCGCTTCCGAAATGGCAGCCCGAGCACGCGCGGAGGTAGAGGCGAACTGGGATATGGCGACGCTGACACGCCGCTTGGCCGAAGGCTACCGCCAGTTAGTTCACGCCAAGCGTGCGGCCGCCTCGCCCCGCCCTACGTAGCGCCGGTTTACTTACTTCGCGACCCATATCCCTACCGCCACCCGGCCGCCGCCTGCACCAGAAGGACGACACCGATCACGATCAACCCCCCATGCACAATTGACACAAACCGGTGTGGGTTCAACCGATGGTTAATCGCCCGCCCGAGGAACGTAGCCGCCAACACCGCCGGCAGGGACCATAGATAAAACCGGTTCACTCGCGTCGTCCAAAGACCCGCGAATCCATACCCGCACATTCCAATCAAGCTCGCGGGCAGGAAATATCCCTGCAATGTCGCGCGAAATTGTTTGGGAGACCAGCCGCGGAGGGACCCGTAGATGGCGAGAGGCGGCCCATTCATTCCGTAGGCGCCACCCAGAACTCCGGCCATAAAGCCGAAGAGCCAGGAGTACCCGTCGTCTTCCAGATCCGCGCGCCTGCGGCCTAGAAGGAAATAACTCGAGAAGGCGACGATTAGAACCCCAAGTATTACCTTGACCAGTGATTCGGGCAATGCTTTCAGTAGGAAAAGTCCCAGCGGAATTCCGGCCGGCGTATACGTCACCAGCCAACCGGCGCTGCGAATGTGGATGTGACGCCAGTCTTGAACCACGGTGATCAATGCCACCGTGATGGAGACTAGGACCGCAACCGGGGCGGCCACCTGAACCGGCATCACCAAGGCCAGGAGAGGCACGGCCACCAACGCCTCTCCGAATCCCAGCGCCGATCGAATCGCGGAGGCAAGAAACAAGACGGCGGAGACCTCGGCCATTGTCCATCCCACCGCCGTCATGTTCTCAGGTTACAACGCAGCGCCGTTAAGAACCTTTCTTTTTGCCCTTATTCAGAACCACCAGATTGTCCGTCACCGAAAAAACATTAGGCACTGAATTCGCGCGAGTGCGGACCAGCGTGTCGTCAAACTGATTGTCGACCACGCCCTCCAGCGTCACATGCCCGTTTTCGACAATGATATGAATCGATGGCAAAGCCTGGTAGCCGTACCGCGTCCCGATCTGCGAATCCCCGTAGATGGCTTGAGCCTCCGCACGACGGATCTGCCAGTCCATGGGAGACAACGGCAGCACTTTAATGTTGTTGACCACGCTCGTCACGCCCGGAACCCTTTTTACGGCGGCCTCCGCGTCGGATTTAATGTCCCATGGCGGTTCCGGGGGGCACGCCCCTTCTAAGGTCACGACACCTCCGTTTACCTGGAACGCAAGATCATCGAAAATGCTGTAATACGGAAGCGTCAACAGATTGTGACGGATCTGCTTGGCCATTTGAGACTCATTCTCAGGCCCCGTCATGAACGCGTCGTTGTGAAGCTTCTTTTGATCGTTCTTTTGGTCGTTTGCCTTATCCGCGAAGCCGGAACCGACAAACAACAGCGCGATAATCGCGGGTCCAATCACCCTTCGCATATTTATTCCTCCCCGCAATATGAGATGCACAGGATGGGCCGGAGTTACGCACGGTACAGCCCAAACTCCGGCCGCCAATCTGTCAATAAACGCACATGCGGTCGAATTCTCGTTCGTGGGCGCCGGGAATTCACCGCGATGCTCCTCTTCCCTTTGCGAAGCAACCCGCCGACCGCGCCGTTTACTACACTGAGGATGCCGAGCGTAAGGTCGTCCCGACTTCCCAGTACGGGCGGTCTAGGTGCATCACCGTATGAAACCGGTTCATAGCTTCAACGTAATTCCATCCTTGCCGGCGTCCCTGGAAGGGCTCCGCCGGCTCGCCTACAACCTGCGTTGGTCTTGGGACCACGATTCCATCGAGCTGTTCCGCCGCTTGGACAGCGATCTGTGGGAAACCACGGGACACAATCCGGTGCGCATGCTCGGAGCGATGGACCAGGCGCAGTTCGAAGCAGCAGCCCGCGACGAAGCCTTTCTGGCGCAACTGGAGCGCACGGTTCAGGACCTCGATTCCTATCTGACATCGAAATCGACTTGGTATCAGCGCACGTATGGCCGGCTCGACGGTCTGCAAGTGGCCTATTTCTCGGCCGAGTTCGGCTTGACCGAGTGTTTGTCCATCTTCGCTGGAGGCCTGGGTATCCTGGCCGGTGATCATCTGAAGTCCGCGAGCAATCTGGGCATCCCGCTCGCAGGCGTTGGTCTTCTGTATCAGCAGGGGTATTTTTCGCAGTACCTCAATGCCGCGGGATGGCAGCAGGAATCGTATACCGATAACGATTTTCAGAACCTCCCCCTGACGCGACAAACCAGGCCCGACGGCCTGCCGGTCAAGGTAGAGGTGCGGCTCGCAGGCCGGCCAATCGCCGTGCACGTCTGGCGTGCCGACGTGGGCCGCGTGCCGTTGTTTTTGCTCGATACCAATGTGCCCGAGAACGGCCCGGACGATCGCGCCATCACCTACCAGCTCTATGGTGGTGACCGCGAGATGAGAATCAAACAGGAGATCCTTCTGGGAATCGGCGGTTACCGCGCCCTGGAAGCGCTGGGACTCAAGCCCTCGGTCTATCACATGAACGAAGGCCACTCGGCGTTTCTTTCCCTGGAGCGGACCCGCCGGCTGATGGCAGAACACAAGCTGACCTTCCAGGAGGCGCGCGGGTTGGCTTCCGCCGGGCTCATTTTTACCGGACACACTCCGGTGCCTGCCGGACACGATTATTTCGGTTCATCCTTGGTCGAACGTTACCTCGGCGATTATGCGGGCAGCCTGGGATTGAGCCTCGCGGAATTTTTGGGACTGGGCCGGCAGAACCCGTCCAATGACGGAGAAGAGTTCTGCATGACGGTGCTGGCCTTGCGCATGGCTGCGTGCAGCAACGGCGTCAGCCGACTGCACGGCCACGTGAGCCGCGAGATGTGGAAAAATCTGTGGCCGGGCGTTCCGGTGGATGAGATTCCGATCGGCCATGTGACCAACGGCGTTCATTTCCGTTCCTGGATTTCCAATGAAATGAACCAGCTCTATGACCGCTATCTCGGGCCGCAATGGCGGGAGAACCAGGCGGACCAGAAACTGTGGGCGCGGGCAGATTCTATCCCTCAGGAAGAGTTGTGGCGCACGCACGAACGCCGCCGCGAGCGGCTGGTTGCGTTTGCCAGACGACGCCTGCGTGGGCAATTGACGCGAAGGGGCGCGCCGCGATCGGCCATTGATGCCGCCGAGGAAGTCTTGGACCCGGCCGCCCTCACCATCGGATTCGCCCGCCGGTTCGCGACCTACAAGCGCGCGACTCTGCTGTTGCGCGACGTCGAGCGGCTGGGGCGGATTCTCAACCAGCCCGGCCGCCCCGTCCAGATCTTGTTTGCCGGGAAAGCCCATCCCCGCGACGATGCCGGAAAGGCCCTCATCCAGCAAATCGTGAAATTGGCACAACAGCCTGAGTTTCGGCGCCGCATCGTGTTTCTGGAAGACTATGACATGGCGGTCGCCCGATCCTTGGTGCAGGGCTGTGACATCTGGCTGAACACCCCCCTCCGCCCGCTCGAAGCCAGTGGCACCAGCGGGATGAAAGCGCTCGCCAACGGCGCTCTGAACGTGAGCACATTGGACGGCTGGTGGGATGAAGCCTGGCAAGCGGCCCAAGCCAAGGGTATTTTCGTGGGATGGGCCATCGGACGCGGCGAGAATTACGATAATCCGGACTATCAGGACCAGATCGAGGCTACCGCTCTCTACGAGTTGCTCGAGTCCGAGGTGGTTCCCGCGTTTTACGAGAGGAGCGCCGACGGGCTGCCGCGCCGCTGGATCGGTTACATGAAGTCTTCGATCGGCACGCTCTCTTACTCGTTCAATACCCAGCGCATGGTCAAAGACTACGCCGCCGATTCGTACGTCCAGGCGCACGAAAGAGGCCAGCGTCTCATAGCCTGCGGAGCGGAGTGCGCGCGCAACGTGGCCGGGTGGCTCTCCCGCGTCGAGCGGGCCTGGCCGGATGTAGGGGTTGAAGCCGTCGAAGGCGGAGGCAACGGATCCGTTCATGTCGGCGACCGGATCACGGTGCGAACCCGCGTGCGGCTCGGCGGCCTTACCTCACAGGAAGTGCTCGTCGAGCTGTACCTGGGACGTCTGGACGCGGCCGGAGACATTGTCGACGCCACTGCCATTCCCATGAACTCCGCCGGTGTGGCACTCCAGCAAGGGGTTCACCTTTTCGAAGCGAAAGATGTACCCTGCGCCCGAAGCGGCCGAATCGGCTACACGGTTCGCATCCGGCCCGCCCACTCCGAAGAGTCGCGATCGTTCCTTCCCGGGCTCATTCGTTGGGCGGATGAGCGAATGGTCAAGGCCAGCGTCGCGTAATCCGTAAGCCGCCGGAATATCAGATTTACATGTCTGATATTCCGGCACTATCGCCTCCATCAAACACCGAACTCGTTTGTTTTCCGCACGGCCTTTCCCGTGCATTTGGCTCTACTGGGAAAGGAGAGTTTCCGTGAATGATCCATCTACATACTGGCTGACCTTCACCAACATCGCCCTGGGAGTCGTGGTTTTGATTTGCTGCATCGCGGTGGCGGTCGGTGTGATCCAGGAGCTCGCGGCCCGTCGCAAGAAGCTGGCCGCGGAAGCCGCGCTCGACCGCGAATTGGCCGATTTGCACTTGTTCAACCTCCCCAATCTCGGCGTCACCATGGCCGATGGCGGCGAAGAGTTGCGGAAGAAAGAACCACCCAAATGACCTGCCCGTTCCTCAGAGAAGCGCAGGTCAAGTACTGCCAGACGGCGGCGGTGCGGACTATGATTCCCCTGGCCCAGGCGGCGTCGGCGCAGGAAAAGTGCTCCTCCTCGGCGCATGTCACCTGCCAGATTTATCAGGAGCAACCCCAGCCGGCCTGCGACGCCGGAGCCTGTCCCCACCTGCGGGGATCGCTCATGCAATACTGCGCCGCCGCTCCCGTCACCAAGTTCGTTCCCTATAGCGAAGCGCTGCTGTCCCGCTGCGGGAACGAAAGCTACCGCTACTGCGAGCTATACCTCGGCATGGCTCATCCGGAAGCTGCCACCGAATCCACCGACGAGATTCCGATGCCCGCGTGGCTGCACTATGCGCCCAACCACATGTGGCTGGACGTGAGCGGCAGCGGCATGTGCCACGCCGGCATCGATGCGTTTCTCGCCCGCGTGCTGGGGAAGGTCGACGCCGTTACCTACGTACGGCTGAAGGGACGGCAGCGGCCGGCCGTGGTCCTCAGCGCTTCGGGCAGCGATTTCGAAATCGCGTTTCCCAACGCGTTTCAGCTCACCTCCTGCAACCTGTACCTCCGCGCCAATCCGTCCCGCCTTACCGCGGAACCGTACACGGGCGGCTGGCTGTTCGAGGGCATTCCGGAAGACGGCATCACGGCGAGCCTCCGCGAAGGGACCGCGGCGCGGGAATGGATGCAGGAAGAGCAGCGCCGGCTGAACGAATACCTGCAGCAGGTGGCGGGAGTTGCCGCCGATGGCGGTTCCTTCGCGCCGAACCTGCCCGCGCTTTTGGATCGCGACCGGATGCTCGCTCTGTTTCACGAATTCTTCTCGCCCTACGCGAGTGAGCAGAGGCAATCATGAGGCATCGGGGCACATTGCTCTTTTTTGCCGGGGCGCTACTGGCGCTGGGCGCGGGTTGGGCCGGCTTCCCGCGCATCCTTTATAAGCGTCAGCCGCAACCGGTCGCTTTCAGTCATAAGGTCCACGCCGCAACCGCGGGCATGAAATGCGAGGACTGTCATGAAGTTCGCACGGATGGAACCTTCGCCGGCATTCCGCGCCTGGAGAAATGCGCCGGATGCCATGCCGCGCCCATGGGCACGACCGCGGCCGAGAAGCAGTTCATCGAAGGCTACGTGACCCCCCAACGCGAAGTGCAGTGGGCCGTCTATGCACGGCAACCGGAAAATGTTTATTTTTCGCACGCGGCGCACGTCAAGCTAGCCCATCTCGCGTGCGCGACTTGCCATGGCGATCACGGCCAGTCGGACAGGCTGCGCGTTTATGAAGAGGACCGCATCAGCGGCTATTCGCGCGATATCTGGCGCGGCATGAAGATGGACGACTGCGTCGCGTGCCATCGCCAGCACGGCGCCGAAAACAGTTGCCTGGACTGCCACAAATAGAGGCGTTATGAAAACCACACGCAGAGATCTTTTCAAGTTCGCGGCCGGCGGAACAGCAGGCCTCATGCTGACGCCGGTGCCCTGGCGAGTGGTTACGGATACCGCGTTGTGGTCGCAGAACTGGCCGGGCATTCCGCGGCCGGCCCGTGGCGAAATCCGCACGCGCTTTACGCATTGCACGCTGTGCCCGGCCGGGTGCGCGGTGCGCGCTCGGTGCGTGGGCGACCAGCCCGTTTCGCTCATCGGGTTGCCGCGGAAGCCGCTGTGCGCCTTCGGGCTCACTGGACATCAGCTGCCCTATCATGCCAATCGCATCACCCAGGGCGATGCACAGGGTGCGGCCGAGGCGATCCGCACTGCCCTGTTACGACGAAGCGCGGGCGAATCCGTAGCCGTTTTGGATCTGAGGCCCGGGCGTACAGCCTCCTGGACGTACCGCCGCGCGATGGCTCGTCTGTCCTGCGGAATCTATCTGGCTCCGCAAAGCGCTCTGCCCGCAATCGATCTCGATCGTGTCAAAACTATTCTGAGTTTCGGCGTTCCCGTGCTCGATGGCTGGGGAACTCCGTGGAACGTGCTCGCGGCACGCAAGCACTTCCGGCTGATTCAGGCGGAACCAATCGAATCACACACAGCCGCGCTTGCTGACGAATGGCTGCCGATTCGCCGCGGCAGCGAAGAGGCGCTCGCTCACGCGATTCACTCCGTGCTCACCGGCGGCTCCGCCGATGTTGCTGCTGCCGCGGACCGCACCGGGGTACCCAGAACGCTCATCGTTTCTGTCGCTCAAGAACTCGCGCGCGACGGCGCGCTCGTGTTAGCCCTCGAAGAATCAGCCGCCGTTATGGAGCTGAACCGGCTCTTAGCTGGTCATGCAGTTGTCGGCCGCCGGGAAGCACCCGTGCCGCCGGATTGGAAGCAATCGGCTGCGCCCGTAACTTCGTTCGGCTCTGTGCCGGACGCCTCGATCCGCGTGCTGCTGGTGGATGAAAGCGTCGGTGACAGCTATTTCCCATGGAGTGCGCTCCAGCGAAAGTTGACGCCCGATTCGGTCGTCGTCACGTTCGCCTCTTCGCCGTCGGGATATGGCCGGAACGCACGTTTCACGTTGCCGGCCGCCGTCTATCCCGAAACCCTCGATGATATACCTGCGGCCATCGATTCGCCCGTCGCCGCCTTTCGGTTGGCGGTGCCTCTGGTCGCGCCGCCTGATGCGGCTGTGAATCCAGCGCGGTTCATTGCCGACCTAGCGGAGCTCGACGTCGCTGATCCTCTGCACGAGCGTGCCAATGCCATTCACGCCAGTAAGCAAGGGTCCGTGCTCTCGTACGCAGACTCGCAGTCGATTCCGCTGGCGAACATGAAGGCGGACGAGTTCTGGAAAACATTGAACGAAGGCGGCTGCTGGATCGATGACACAGGCAACGGCCCTCCGATCGATCTGCGCGCGTCCGCTCCGGCAGTCGTGGCGATGACCTGGGAGATGCGCGCGGCGCGCGGCCCGATGTCGCCGCTCGTCAGTAAGCTTTACCAGGAATCCAACCTGAGGGTCCGTGTATGAGCGCGAAACGGTACGGCATGACGATCGATATCGACAAGTGCACGGGCTGCGGCGCCTGCATGATGGCTTGCGCGGTCGAGAACAACGTGCCGCCGGCAGCCGAGGGCGCCACCGACCGTACAGGCATCACCTGGATCCGCGTCTTCCAGATCCACAACGGCGCCGAGGGGCCGAACCGCAAATCGGCGTTCGTCCCGGTATTGTGCCAGCAGTGCGGCGAACACACGCCGTGCGTCAGCGTGTGCCCGCAGCAGGCCGTGCAGCTGGATCCGGCCACCGGAATTGTCGGCCAGATGCCCGAGCGATGCCTGGGCTGCCGCTACTGCATGGCCGCCTGCCCATACCATGCGCGGTACTTCAACTGGTGGGATCCGCAATGGCCGGCCGGCATGGAAAAGACTCTGAATCCGGCCGTAGCGCCCCGCATGCGCGGCGTGGTCGAGAAGTGCAACTTTTGTCATGGGCGGTGGCATGCCGCCAAAGAACGCGCAGCGGCGCGCGGGCAGCGGCAAATCGATCCAGCGGATTACGTGCCGGCTTGCGTCGAGGCCTGCCCGGCCGGCGCTATCCAATTCGGCGATTTGAATGACCCGCGGAGCGCTCCCGCCCGCGCGGCCAACGAGCGGGAAAGTTTCCGGATGCTCGAGAAACTCGGGACCGATCCTAAGATCCACTACCGCTCGCAACGAGACTGGGTGCGTGAGGTGGCTGCCGCTCCCGCGAGAAAGGAGAATGTCCATGGATAGAGAATTCATCGCGCGCGGTGTCAAGCGGTGCTCCACGGGTCAATTCCTGTTATGGATAGCCCCCTGGGCGGCGCTGCTGCTCTTCGGCCTCTACTCGGCGGGCCTGTGCCTGGTGAAAGGCTTGAACCAGACCAACATGGACAACCGCTTCGTGTTCGGCTTGTGGATCTTCCTCGACCTGACCGTGATCGCCCTCGGCGCGGGCGCGTTCTTCACCGGATTTCTGCTGTACATTATGAAGCTCAAAGAACTGAGCGCCGTCATCAACAGCGCGGTGGTGATCGGATTCGTCTGCTATAGCGGCGCGGTGGCGGCGCTGCTGGTCGACGTCGGCCAGCCCCTGCGCTTCTGGTTCACCTTCTGGTATCCGAACGTGCACTCGATGCTGACCGAAGTTACCTTCTGCATCACCTGTTACCTGACCGTTCTGCTCATCGAATATCTGCCTATCATTCTGCGCAACCGAAGACTCCGACAGGTACCTTCGTTTCTGGTATTCGAATTCGAGTTGCACAAGCTGGTTTATGTGCTGGCGGGCGTCGGCACCTTCCTCTCGTTCTTCCACCAGGGCTCGCTCGGCGGGCTGTTCGGCGTGCTGCGCGGCCATCCTTTCGCTTTCCGCGAGGCCCTGGGAGTGTGGCCCTCGACATTTTTCCTGTTTATCCTTTCGGCTGCCGCGGTAGGGCCCAGCTTCATCCTCCTGACCACTTGGGCGGCCTCGAAAATCTCGAGGCGGGAATTGGTGCGGCCTCAGGTCTTCCGGATGCTCGGACGCATTTCCGGACTGCTGCTTGCAATTTACGTGCTGGCGAAAACCATCGACACGCTGGTCTGGATCAATCGCACTTCGCCAGGGAGCGGCTTCCCGGCCTGGGAATACTACTCGTGGAACCCGTTCGGCACCTGGATTCTGTTCGCGGAGATCGTGATCTTCGGGCTGGCCCCGGCGCTGATCCTGCTCGCACCAAAATTTCGCTTGCACAGCGGCTGGCTGGTTTCGGCGGCGGCGATGGCGTGTGTTGGAGTCGCTCTGAACCGCTTCGTACAAACTGTCCAGACTCTGGCCCTGCCGACGCTGGGATTCGATCCGTTTCTTTCGTATTGGCCGAGCTGGCAGGAGGTGGGAACGTTTCTCGGAGTAGTCGGGTTCGGCATGCTCGTCTATTCTTTCTCGTTCCGCTATCTCAACCTGTTCCCGGAGGAACGCGAGTTAACCATGGCGCCTGTGTTGGACGAAGAGCCGGCTCTCGCGGAGAGGTACTGATATGTTTCCCTGGAATTACGGATTTCATTGGACCGCGGGAAGCGTCATCTTTCTGGGCGCATTCTATTGCGTGATCATTGTGGTCGCAGCTACCGTGATCGCCGCGCTGATTCGCGCCCGCCGCGCGGTCGCAAGCGGTCACGATGAGAACATCCGCTGGCTCTCGGAATTCCACGAACTTCCCGCGGCCAGCCGGGCCTGTCGCCATTCCTTCACCGGAGAACTCCCCGGCCGCGAGTGTCCGAACGCCTTCGATTGCCGGCGCTGCGAGAAGCACGCCCAACTCCTGGCGGCCCACCCATCTTCGCCGCCCTCGGATGTCGAGGAAGAGGTTTTCGGCATGGCGTTCCCGCTCGACCGGCTCTATCATCGCGGCCACACGTGGGTGAAACCGGAACCGGACGGCACACTCAGCATCGGCCTCGATGAATTGGGCTGGCGCCTGGTGGCCGCTGCGGAACGAGTTGAGTTGCCTCCGCTCGGCACGCGGCTGCGTGCCAATGGAACCGGGTGGCGCATCCGCAAACACGGCGCTGAAGTGCGCGTGCTCGCGCCGGTGGACGGCATAATTATCGAATCCGGCGAACCCGATCGCGGCGGATGCCTGCGGGTCAAACCCGTGGGGAACACCTTCGATCTCCGTCATCTGCTGGGCCCCGGCGAAGTGAAAGCCTGGATTCTGCGCGAACTCGAGCGCCTGCAACTGGCACTCTCGGCCGCCGGTGTTCCCGCTCTGGCGGACGGTGGCATCCCCGTCGACGACATTGCAGCGAACTATCCCGAGGCCGACTGGGACGCAGTCTGCGGAGAGATGTTCCTCGAAGGATAGCCTCCGCGCGTATCAGGGATCTTCCTCTGTAACGGCTTAACCCGCGACCTCACTACCAGCAGAAGGAGAATCATCATGTCTGCCTGGAGTTGGGGACCCGTAACGCGTCTTCTTGTGTATACCTTGATCTTTTCAGCCAGTGTCGCGGGGCAACCGGCAAAGGTCGTGATCAACGATCAGTGGCCCATCCAAAACCCAAACGGGGCGTCTGTCTTATCGC
>Ga0070741_10005784_pt1 | contig 27087 bp, 25 predicted proteins | sample Coa_R1_4_FD_66440 | JGI IMG/M metagenome (GOLD analysis project Ga0070741, IMG submission 66440) | Surface soil microbial communities from Centralia Pennsylvania, which are recovering from an underground coalmine fire - Coalmine... | ecosystem: Environmental > Terrestrial > Soil > Unclassified ...
TCCCCGCGCCCATGATCATCTGAAGGGCCCGATCGATGTGGCGTTCGTTGCTCGGCAGCACGGCGTTGAGCAGAGGTAGATCGAGATCCCGGGAGCGGGCGTCGTAGCTCAAAGCCCGTACGTCCTTGGGTAGGCACGAACCTCCGAAGGCAAACCCCGGCTTGAGATAGGCAGCCGAGATGTTCAGCTTCTCGTCCGTGCAAAAGATGCGCATCAGCTCGCGCCCGTCGATACCGTGCGAGCGGCCGATGACGCCCATCTCGTTGGCGAAGGCGATCTTCACCGCGTGCCAGCAGTTGTCGGCGTACTTGACCATCTCGGCTACCTCGACCGGTGTGCGCACAAGAGGGGCGCCGGGCTGGGCCACGACCGATTCGACGAGGTCGGCGCTGCGGTCGTCGCACTCGCCGATCACGACCTTGGGTGGGTTGTAGTAGTCGAACACGGCCGTGCCCTCGCGGAGGAACTCAGGGTTGGTGCACACGCCGAAGCCCCTACCCACGGCCTTCCCCGACGCCGTCTCCAGTGCGGGGATGACCACGTCGCGGATCGTGCCGGGCAGCACCGTGCTGCGGACGACCACCACGAAGAAGCGGTCGAGGTCCCGCAGCACCTCGCCGATCTCCGAGCTGACTCGGCGCAGGTACGTGAAGTCCAGGTTGCCGTTGGCCTGGCTGGGAGTGCCGACGCACACGAAGGCCATGTCGGTGGCCGCTACCGCGTCCGCACAAGATGTGGTGGCCCCCAGCCGCCCCACCTCGACGGCACTGGCCATGAGCTCGGGCAGGTCTGCTTCGATCACGGGCGCGTCGCCGCGGTTCACCATGTCGACCTTCACCGGGTTGGGATCGACACCGACGACGGTGTGGCCGTCGTTGGCCAGGCACGCGGCCGACACGGCACCGACGTAGCCAAGTCCGAAGATACTGATCCTCATGTTGTCAGGCTCCAGTGGTTTCGACGACAGGCGCAGGGATGGAATGGGCGGCGGGGGCCGGGGCGAAGGCGAGGCGCGTGATTGCGGGCGCTTGACCCAGGACGCCAGAACCGACCAGCGTGGTGGACGGAACGCGGACCCCGAAGTGAGGCGAGTACCACCCACCCGCACCGGGCTGGCCGGCCCGCACAGCGGTCCACGACAGCGAACCGGGCAACTCCATCACCGCGGTGCCGGTGGGCCAGGCAAGTGTGGCAACGGACCCCTCCAACGCCACCTCGATCTCGGGACCCAGGTGGAATGCGAGGCGCACAAGATGGGATGTCGCACCGTGGAGCGCGTCCTCAATGGTGACGTGGCGCCGGACCCGATCCAGGCGGACCGCTCGCCGGTGGGTGACCGGTGGATCCAAGCGGGTGTAGCCGTCGTGGCTGGCGACCCACACGGCCACGTCGCCATCGTCGAGGCCGTCAACCTCTTCGAGGACTGCCTGCGCCTGCCTGGTCCAGAGAAACGCGCCCGCGGGCACCGACTGATCAGTCCCGTTCACCTCGATGGTGTTGTGGCCGAATGTCCCCCGGAAGGCGGCCCGCCATTCCGGCTCGGCGTGGTACGTGTACGTGCCCGGGTCGGCCAGCACGTCCGTACCCCCGTACCGGAGCTCCACCGAGAGGGCATCGGCATGGCCGTGGGCGCCGATGGACAGATAGCCGTGGGGACCGTGGTCGACCCGGCACCACAGCTCGTCGGCCCGCCTCTCTGTGTCCCGCAGGAGAACCATGCCCGCGTCGGCGAAATGTGACGGCCGCGTCGTGGGCCGGGCGTTCGTGGTTAGCCGTCCGGCAACGAGCGACGTCCACAGGGCGGTGCGCACATCGTCGTCGCGAACGGCAGGCCACCATGGCAGCGGGCCGAAGAGCTCGGCACCCGTGTGCAACAACGACGCCCACCGATCAGTGCTCGGCGCGTCGACCAGCAGACCCACACCGTCGTCCGTGTCGCCCTGTCGAGGCGGCCGCCCAGCGATGTCGACCATGGCAGCCAGCGCGTCGGTCATGGCCGCCAGGGGGTGCCACACGTCCTCACCGAGCGGGCACGCAACGGCTTCACCCTCGATGGCCGCAGCGAGGCACAGCTCGAGCACGAACCCGTGGTAATCGGACGCCATTTCCCGGTTGAGGCCCGAGGCGAAGGTCTGGCGGCCCATCTCGGAACGCAGCGTGGCCCCGGCGCGGGCGCGCCAGCGAGCCGAGTTCTCGAACCACGGAAACGCGCATGAGGCGACGAACTGGCCGGCCTGCTCGGCCAGCAGGTGGTTGTTGGCCGACGACCCATGGCTCGGGAAGGTCGCGAGGTACCGCTGGTGGGCGTACAGCTGCTCCACGAAGATGTCGTTGTCCTCGAACAGCGCAGCCACGCCCGTCCAACCGTCGAGCAGGCGGCGGATCCACGTCCACGTGATGAGCCGGATGCCGACTTCGATGCCGCTCGTCCAATGCATGCCGGAGAGGAACGGGTTGGCCCCCCACCATGAGCGCAGGTGGCGGTCGATCACGTCGGCGTACCGGTTGTCGCCTGACAGGTACCATGCGGCCGCCAGTGAGGTCAGGTGGTGGTGACGGGAAAGCTCCCACACGTACTTGGCATTCCCGGCCACCGACTCGTCCCGGTAGTTCACTTTGAAGCAGTACGCGTCGTCGGGCGCGCGTCGGCCCGTACGGGGGTCGACGAACCAGTCGGGTAGGTCCATGTCGGTGCGGACCCGGTCGAATACCGACCATTGGCCGGCCAGCAGCTCATCGGCTGCTTGGAGGAGGTTGAAGCGGGCCACATCGGAAACCGCGTGAGCCGCAGCCGCGGGCAAGGGAACAGGCGTCAGGCGGGGGCCATCCAGGACAGCGGGCGGCCGGAACGAACGGCGGCGCCACGCCGGGCGCAGGGCAAGCCGTGCCGCGGCATCGCGGGTGCGGCCGAGCACCTCGTCGGGCGACATACGGGACAGCCGCCGGGCGTACCAAGCCAAGCTCACGCCGGCTCCTCGGCTCCCATTGCAGACGGCATGATCGACGGAGCGGGAACCACAACGGCCTGCACGGTGCGGGTGGCGATGCTGTCCACGGCGGCGAACGTGGCCGCCGTGGTGGCGAGGAGCGAACCCAGGGGCACGGGCATCTCCGCGCCGGTGGCGACTGCTCGTACAAAGGCGTCGACCTCGGCCTTCTGGCCCTTGTCCACGCCACCCAACGAACGCTTGACCTGCTTGCGGCCACCAGACCACAGCTCGGTTCGTCCGAAGTTGTCCAGCTTGGCGACCCGCCCGCCACCGAAGACCTCAATGGTCTCCTTGGGATAGCGGCTGTCGCCGTTGGTGGCGTAGTCGATGGTGGCTACGGAACCGTCGGCATAGCGAAGCGTGACCGACGCGTCATCGGCGTCGACCGACGTGGCTGCGGCGAACACCTCGACGGGATCGGCACCCAACCACCACGATGCGGTGTCGACGAAGTGGCAACCCTCACCGACGAGGCGGGAGCCCTCCTCGTCGCGGTTGGCGTACCAGCTGTCGTGACCCAGGCGGCCAGCGTTCACCGCGTAGCGAAGATGGACAGGCCCGCGTGGGGGGCCCCACTCCTGTCGTAGTGCGGTGAGCAGCGGGGCGAAGCGGCGGTTGAAGCCGACCATGATGCGGTCGTTGCCCGTCTCCGCAACCGTGTCGACGATGGCTGCCAGTTGTGCGGCGTGGACAGCAAGGGGCTTCTCGACGAAGACGGCCTTGCCGGCGCGCAGGGCCTCACACACCAGAGCGGCGTGCGAATGGTGGCGCGTGGCGATGAGTACGGCGTCGATGCCGTCGTCGGCAAGCAAACCCCGGTAGTCGGTGCCGGCCCGCTCGAACCCGAACTTGCGCTTGGCGTTCACGGCCGACAGCGAGGTGGCGGTGGTCACTTCGACCAGCGTGGCGTCCGACCGCTCGGCCAGGTGGGGCAACAGCATGCTGGTCGCGTAGTTGCCTGCACCGATGACGCCGATGCGTGCCACGCCCGCAGCCGGACGGGGCCGCTTGGCGCGGGGGACATCCACCCGTTGGCCGGCGATATCGCGGTCGTCCGCGTCATACCGGAACAGCACACCGACCCCACGCTGTTTGCCCGTACGGAGGCGGTCGTAGGCGCCGACGGCATCATCGAACGGCACGACCGCGGACGTGATGGGCGCGAGATCGATGCGGCCCTCGGCGACGAGATCGAGGAAGCACGCCATGTTGCGCCGCTCAGTCCACCGTACGTACCCGATCGGGTAATCGACGCCCCCCTCCTCGTACACCGGGTCGTAGCGACCCGGGCCGTATGAACGGGAGAAGCGGACCTCCAGCTCCTTCTCGTAGTAGTCCTTCCACGGCAGGTCGAGCTGGCACTTGCCGATGTCGGTGACCCGGGCCCGGTCCCGAGCCATGGCCGCCGCCAACTCGACCGGCTGGTTGGTGTCGCCTCCAGCGGTGAGGAAGATGTGGTCGATGCCCATGCCGCCAGTCAACGAAGCGACCGCTTCGAGGCCGCCGGCCACCGCGCTGTCGTCCGTGCCCCAACACGACGCCGCACCCAGCGCTTCGGCGACGGCCCGGCGCTCGGCCGACGGGTCGACGCCGACAACGGTGACGCCGGCCGCTCGCAGGATCTGCACGAGCAGGAGCCCGATGAGGCCGAGGCCCACGACGCACGCCGTCTCACCCAGCTTGGCTTCCGACTGCCGGAAGCCATGAAGGGAAACCGATCCGACAGTGGCAAAGCTGGCGTGAGCGCTGCTCACACCATCGGGAACGGGCACCACCAGATTGGTGGGCACCCAGTTGTACTCGGCGTGGAGCGCGTGCACGTTGCCGCCGCACGCCACCCGGTCACCGACTTTGAACTCACTGACGCCCGCGCCCACCTCGACCACCACACCGGACAGCGAGTAGCCAAGCGGCGTGTAGGAGTCGAGCTTGCCGGCAACCTTCCGGTATGTGGCCTGGAGGCCTTGCTGGGAGACGGAGTCGAGAACCTTCTTCACCTGATCGGGCCGAGCGCGCGCCTTGCCGATCAGCGACAACTTGCTCTCGTTGATCTTCATCAGTTCGGTCCCTGTCGACACGAGCGAGTGCTCAGTGCGCACCAGCACGCCGCCCGGGCGGCACGTGGGGACCGGCACCTCCAGCATCAGGAGTTCGCCGGACCTGTAGTTCTGAGCAATCTGCTTCACGACCGCGCCTTCTGGGGGATGGGCGAACGGGGGGCGGCTACTGGTAGTAGCCGTAGTAGTAGGACGACTTGCCGGGCTGGACCTTGTTGAGCACCACGCCGAGGACGCGGGCCTTGGCGTTGTCGAGCACGGACTTGCCTCGCGACAGGGCGTCACGAGCGGTCTCGCCCAGGGCGGCGACGAGGAGCACGCCGTCGCTCTTCTCGGCCAGGATGGCCGGATCGGCCACGGCCATGAGCGGCGGGGTATCGATGATGACGATGTCGGCCATGGCGGCCAGCTCGCCCAGCAGTTCCTCGCTCAGCGTGGAGCCGAGCAGCTCGGCCGGGTTGGGGGGCATGGCGCCGGACGGGAGCACGGCCAGGTTGGGCACGGCGGTGGTTACCAGCGCCGTCTCCACGACCTTGCGCCGGCGGGCCACCAGTGCGGCCCGGCGCTCCTCTTCGGAGAGGACTTCCACGGCCGTGGTCGTCTCGCTCAGCGCCTCCCACCATGCCACCGCACGCGGCGCGGGCGTGTCGGGGATGCGGTCGACCTGGTTGGGTGCGGTCTCCTTGGCCAGGTCGGCGAGCTGGGCCAGCACGCCGGTGAAACCGACCGACTGCGCCCCCTCGCCTGGGCGCAGGAGGCCGGCGGGGATGCGAGGCCGGCGCAGGTCGGCATACACCAGCACCGTGCGCATGCCCGCCTGGGCGTAGACGACGGCCAGGTTGGCGGCCACGAAGGACTTGCCGTCGCCCGGCTGGGGGCTGGTGACCACGAGCTTGCGGATGGGCATGTCGAGCGACAGGAAGCCCACGCTCGTGCGCAGCGAGCGAGCGGCTTCGGCCACCGCGCCGGACGGATGGTCGAAGGCGGGGATGCCGCCGGCGTCGCCCTTGCTCTCGTCCTCGGCCGGCAGCTCGGCGATGACCGGGACGTCGGTGAGCTTCTGGGCCTCGTCCCGGTTGCGAACCTTGTCGTCCAGCTGCTCCTTCAGGAAGGCCACGCCCAGCCCGATGAGCAGGCCCACGAAGGCGCCCAGCAGGCCGTTGCGCTTGGGCCCGGGGCTGCTGGGCGACGTGGGCGTGCGGGCCTCCTCGATCAGTTCGGCCTCGCCCCGCTTGAGCGAGATGTCGACCTGGATCTGCTGCTGTTGCGAGAACAGCTGCTCATACTGGACGGCTGCCGCGTAGCGAGCCGCCTTCAGCGTTTCCTTGCTGGTGGCGCCGCCGCCCAGGTCGGCGTCGAGGGTGTCCGGTCGGCTCGACTGCTGCGGTGCATTGGACGCGTTGGGATCGGTGACACCGGTGACGCCCGCGGTGGCGCCGGGCTGGAGGCCGCCGTCGCCGATGCGGGCGTCGAGCGCGGCCAGGCGGGTCTGGAGGTCGCGCAGCTTGGTCTGGATCTCGTCGGCCGCCTGCTTGAGGTTGGCCACCGCGAACTCACGCCGGTTGTCGATGTAGGCGTGGGCGAAGGCGTTGGCGATGTCCCGGGCGTGGACGGCGTCGACGTCCTTTCCGGCGATGCCGATGATGTCGTTCTGGCTCGACTGGTGGACGGAGACGTGCTTCAGCAGCTCCTCCACGTCGCTCACGCTGATGGCCCCGCCGGCGGCCTTGGCCACGGCCCGGCTCTGGGCGATGTCGACCTGGGCCGAGGCGAAGCGCTCGGGATCGACCTGCTGGCGCGTCTGCGTGGGCTGGAGCTGCTCGGACGGGTCGTTGGGACGCAGGAGGACGCGGGCCGTGGCCGTGTAGGTCGGTGTCCGGAGGGCCGTCAGCAGCCCGGCCACCAGACCGACGGCGACCGTCGCCTGGACGATCAGCCACTTGTGGCGCTTGACGATCTCGATGTATGCGCGGAGGTCCACAGCCACTCGACTCCTGGGGCGTGACGAGCGCGAGCAGCACCTGCTCGGCCGGGGGCCGGTCTGACCCGCAACCCAAGAAGGACGATACGGACGCGCCCCCGGGGGCCGGAAGGGGTCGTGGCCCCCACTCCCGAGTGGGGGTCGAGTTCGGACCGGCAGGCGCGTCGAAGGGCGGGCCCCGCCGGGGCCCGCCCTTCTCGTCGCCGCTCAGGTCGTCAGACGATCAGTGCCGGTGGTGCTTCTTGCGCGACGGCCCCGGCGGCTTCTGCGTCGTGGTCGTGGTCGTCGGCTTGGGCTTGTGCGTCGTCGACGTGGTCGTCGGCTTCGGCTTCTCCGTCGTCGACGTGGTCGTCGGCTTCGGCTTCTTGGTCGTCGTCGTCGTGGACGGCTTGGGCTTCGGTCGGTGCCTCTCCGACGCACCACCCGCCGTCGGGATCATCAGGATGCCGGCGACACCTGCCGCCGCCACGCTGATCATCACGGAGCGCTTCTTGATCATCGGTTCCCTTCCACCTGTCGCATCCACCTGTTGCGGCTTGTCCCTCACCGTACGAATTCGGCGCTTCCCCGCCCAGGGGGCGTCTCCCCCAGGGGCAACCGGGGTTGCCACAAACCGCAGGTCAGAGCGCTTCTCGTAGGCGAGGGGTCACAGGCCCAGCTTGCGGAACAGCCAGCGGGAGTGGAGGTAGCCCCGTAGGCCCTTCGGCCCCATGTGGGCCGACAGCCGCAGCCGGCGCACGCCGGCGTCGCCGTTGACCGAGCGGCCCCCCGCCGAGGCCGTGAGCACGTCGCCGGGCGTCCCCGCCTGGCGCTGCCACACCAGCCGGTAGTCGCCCCCGGGCGCCACCGACTCGGGCAGCACATAGCTGAAGTCCACGTTCACCGTCGATCTGGGGTCGGCCCGCACCACCGTCGAGAACACTCGGTAGGGACCGTCGGGCGCCGGGCCCTCGTCCTTGTGCGTGGCATCCGGCTTCAGCAGCGTGGCCCCGGCCGGCACGTACACGCGCAGGTAGCCGAGGTACGTGGGGTTGAGCTCGGACTTGGCGCCCTTGTTGTTGTACGTCGCCCGCAGGTGGGCCACGTACTGCCCGCCCACGTCCCGCACGGTGTAGCTGACCGTCCGCACCAGGTCGCGGTTGGCCTTGCTGGCCCACATGTTGGCGTCCACGAGCATGAGGAAGTCCCGGTCGGGCGCGGGCAGGGCGCCGGCCCACACCGTGCCGGCGAGCGCCCGCTGCCGGTTGGGGGCGGCGAACCAGGCCTGGACGTCACCTGTGCCCGCGGCCCGGCCCATCACCGACGCGATCTTGGGCACCTGGGCTGCCTCGGTCCGGAACAGACGGTCCATCATCTGATGGGACAGCTCGGTGATGAACTTCTTGCGGGGCGTGTCCTGGGGCCGCTTGAGCTCGACCTCGTAGAGGATGCGGTCCTCCAGGCCCTGCGCCACCACGGGCTGGGTATAGCCGGGCACCTGCACAGGACCGACCACCTCCAGCAGCGGGATCAGCAGGCGCTCGGTGATGGCCACCACGCCGTCGACCTCGCCCCCGCCCGAACGCTTGTACATCTCCCTGGCCGTGGCCGCGACCGTCGGGAAGTCGGGCTGCCAGTTGGCGTTCGAGATGTCCCAGTCGTCGCCCTCCAGCCACGGCGCCAGGTTGGCCGGGGCGGGCATGGGCGGGTTGGGGAAGTCGAGCTCCTCGTAGGACTGGTAGCGCTCGAGGACCACGGCCCCGTGGTCGAAGTGGAGCACGCCGAGGGACCCGATGTAGCCGCCCGTGGGCCGCAGCTCCAGGGTGTCCTGGGACAGCAGGAGGATGCGGGCGTCGGTCGTGGGCGCGGTGAGGTCGGCCAGCAGGGCCGCCGTGTCCCGGGCGCGGGCCAGGTAGCGGCGGGCCTCGGCCACCACGCCCTGCACCTGGCGGGCGGGCGACGACACCGGGGGCAGGAAGGCGTGGGCCGGGCCCTGCAGGTCCTGGGCGGCCAACCGCAATTCGTTCCCGGCCCGGGCGAAGGGCTCCGACGCGGCGGTGATGGCGTCGTGCAGCGAGCTGAGGTCGTGGCCGTCCACGCCCTTGTGCCCGGACGTGGGCAGGACGTCGGCCGCGTCGGCCAGCAGGCGCCCGGCGGTGGCCACGTGGAGGCCGGCGCCGGCCGTGTCGGCCACGGCCCGGCCCGGGCTGCCGAGCACGGGGATGGGCCCGGCGAGGGAGACGGGCAGGCCGGCTGCACCCCGGGCCGATCGCAACGACCGGGCGGCCGAGGTGAAAGACGCCCGAGCGTCGGCCACCCGGCCCTCGGCCAGGGCGATCTTGCCGTTGCTCAGGTCGCTGCGGGCGGCAATCAGGTCGTGCCGGGCACTGGCCAGGCGGGCCACGCCGACGACGACGATGGCCAGCACGACCAAGCCGGCGATGCGCAGGGCCGGCCGGGCGTGGGCACGCACGCGGGACCGGCTGGGGACGAACACGCCGGCGGTCAGCTCCGGCCGGCCAGCAGCCCGTGGCCGATGGCGACGGACACGGCGTGGGCGTGGGTGCGGACCCCGAGCTTGTCGAAGATGCGCAGCTTGTGGTTCTCCACCGTCTTGCGGGCCATGCCCAGCTGGAGGGCGATGGCCTTGGTGGCCAGGCCCTCGGCCATGGCGGCCAGCACCTCGTGTTCGCGGGGTGTGAGGGCCGACTGCGTGGCCCCGCCCTCCCCCTGGGCCCGCAACCGCCGCCACTGCTCGACGATGGTGCCAGCCACGCTCGGGTGCAGGGGCATGAGGCCCTCGGCCACCGCTCGCAGGGCCTCGGCCAGCTGGGCAGGCGTGGTGTCGAGCAGCAGGTAGCCCGACGCGCCCCGTTCCAGCAGGCGGGTCAGCGGCTCGGGAGACACGTCCTCGGACAGCACCAGCACCCGGGCGCCGGTGGCGAGCACCGCTTCCAGCACGTCCTCCAACAGGCCGTCGGCCAGGCCCACGTCGGACAGCACGACGTCGGGACGAGTTCGATCGCACAGCTCGATCAGCTGGGCCGTCGTCTCCGCCGAGCCCACCACGGCAACGCCGTGCTCGGTGCACACGACCTCGATCAGGTCGCGCAGCAGCGCGTCGCTGTCGGCCACGATCACCGTGGCGCGCGAGCTCGGCGCGATCCCAACCATCCCTCGTCACGGTATGGATGGCGCCGCGGGCCAGCCAGGAGGACCGTCCCCCAGTGGGACATGGGGGCTCGGGGCGGTCAGCGGGTGGCGAAGAGGTCGACGGCCGAGCCCCGGCGCACAGGCGATCCCGCGGTGGGGCTGCTGTCGATGACCCGGCGGGCGTTGGGCGGGCCGTACACGGTGCCCACCGTCAAGCCTGCTCCCCGGATGGTGGCGACCGCCTGGTCGACGGTCATGCCCCGCACATCGGGCACGTTCACGATGTCGGGGCCCTTGGATACGTCGATGACGACCGTCGTCCCCTTGGTGGCCTGGCTCCCCCCGCTGGGTGTGGTGGAGATGACCTTGCCCTTGTCGACGGTGTCGCTGAAGTCGTCCTTGCGCTGGACCTTGAAGCCCTGGCTGGTGAGGGCCTGGGCGGCGGCGTCGTAGGTCTGGCCGGACACGTCGGGCACTTGCACCAGCGGGGGCCCGCTGGACACGGTGACGGCGACGCCCGTGCCCTTCTCCTGCGTGCCCTTGGGCGTCCAGTCGATCACCGTTCCCTTGGCCACGGTCTCACTGGTCGCCTGGTTCACGGTGACACCGAAGCCGGCGTCGGCCAGCAGTTGCCGGGCCTGGGCCTCGGTCTTGCCGCCCAGGTCGGGCACGGGCCGGGGCGCGGGGCCGTTCGACACGGTGACGTCGATGGCCTTGTGTTCCTTGAGGGGCTGGCCGGGGGGCGGGTGCTGGGTGAGCACCGTGTCCTTGGCCGCCGCTTCGTTGAACGTGTGACCCGTCACCCGCACGGTGAACTTGGACTGCGCCGCGGCCTGGCGGGCGGCGGTGAGCGACTGGCCGGCGAGGTTGGGCACCGGGTGGGAGGGCACCGCGGCCTGCATGAACGCGAAGGCGCCACCGGCCAGGGCGAGGAGGAGGGCGACGGCCAGCAGCACGAACGGCCAGCGCCGGCGCCGGCGGCCCGCGCTGGGGAGCGGTGCCGCCGCCGGGACCGCGTCCTGCTCCCGGTCGTAGAGGCGGGCACGGGTGCCGATCTCCGTCATGTCGTTCACGACAGTGGGGTCGGCGACGGGCGTGATGTCGCCCAGCGGGATGGGCTGGGCCGCGGGCAGGGACCGGGCGGCCTCGTCGAGCAGGTTGGCCACCTGGCCGGCGTCGGGCCGAGCCGCGGGGTCGGGGTCGGCTGCCTGCTCGACCACCGGGGCCAGCGGGCCCAGATCCTCAGGAGCGTCGAGACGCTTGCCGATGCGGCCCATGAGGGTGGCGATGGTGGTGTCGGCCGCGAAGGGGACGTGGCCGGTGACCGCCTCCACCAACACGAGGGCCAGGGCGTAGACGTCGGCCTTGCCGTCCACCGACCCGCCCTGGGCCTGCTCGGGCGAGGCGTAGCGGGCCGTGCCCAGCACCGTGCCCGTCGGCTCGGTCCAACTGGCCTCGGCCAGGGCCCGGGCCAGGCCGAAGTCGGCGATGCAGAGACGGCCCTCGTCGTCGAACAGGAGGTTGGCGGGCTTGATGTCCCGGTGCACCAGGCCGCGCCGGTGGGCGTAGTCGAGGGCCCGGGCCGCCTGGATCCCGACCTGGGCGGCCTGGGCCGGGGTGAGGCGCCGGTCGGTGTCGAGCAGGTCCCGCAGGCTCCCGCCGGCCAGGTGCTCGAGCACGAGGTAGGGCCCGTCGTCGGCCTCGCCCCAGTCGTACACCCGCATGACGTTCGGGTGGTTCAGGGCGGCCGCCTGCTGGGCCTCGGCCCGGAACCGGCGCAGGAAGGCCTCGTCCTCGGCCAGGGCGCTGTGCAGCACCTTGACCGCCACCTGCCGGCGCAGGGTGGCGTCCTCGGCCAGGTAGACGTGAGCCGACGCGCCGGTGCCGATGGGCGCCAGCAGCCGGTACCGGCCGCCGAGCACCCTCCCGACATGGTCCGCGATTCTCGATGCGGGCACCCTTCGAGGCTACCGGCCACGCCTGCGGGTGCGGTTGACGCCCCTGCCATACGCGCCCAGTCCGTGTTCCAGGTGGTCGAAGGCGACCTCCACACCCGGGCGCACGGCGGCCACCGCCTCCCGCATGGTGGCGCCCGCCGCCGTCCGCCGGCCCACGTCGAGGATGGCGACGTGGAGGGGGGCGAGGAGGGCGTGGGCCAGGGCCCGGCTCTGGGGGTCGCCCGGCGGGCGCCCCTCCTCGGCGGCCAGCACATCGGCCAGCACCTCGGCGTTGTGGGCGAACAGGTCGTGGGCCCAGCGCCGCAACCCGGCGCTGGTGGCGACCAGGTGGGGCATCCCTCCTGCACCCGTCGCCTCAGGAGGCAGGGCGGCCATGCCGTCGAGCAGGGCGGTGGCCCGGGCCCGGATGACATCGAGCACAGCCGTGCCCGGCGGTCGGGACCGGACCTGTTCCACCAGGGCCGCCTCCAGCTCCTCGGCCCGGTCGAAGACCAGGTGCTCCTTGGTCGGGAAGTAGTTGTAGACGGTCTGCTCGGACACCTCGGCGGCCCGGGCCACGTCCTGCACGGTGATGTTCTCGAAACCGTGGGTAGCGAACAGCGTGGCGGCAACGTCGGCGATCTGTTGACGGGTTTGCCGCTTCTTCTGTTCACGTAAACCCACGTGACGATTATAACGTTGAGCAACTCAAAGTTTGGAGTTACCCTACGGACATGAGCAATGCCCACAGCAATGCGATCGAGGCGGACGGCCTCGTCAAGACGTTCGGAGCGGACGTGCGGGCGCTCGACGGGCTCAGCCTGGCCGTCGAAGAAGGCACGGTGTTCGGGCTCCTCGGTCCCAACGGGGCAGGCAAGACCACGGCGGTCCGGATCTTCACCACCACCCTGGTGCCCGACACAGGCATCGCCCGGGTGGCCGGGTACGACGTGGTGAAGCAGGCCGACGAGGTGCGGCTGCACATCGGCCTGGCCGGTCAGTTCGCGGCCGTGGACGGCAACCTCACGGGGCGGGAGAACCTGCGCCTCATCGGCCAGCTGTGTCATCTCCCCCGGCGGCTGGCCACGGCCCGGGCCGACGACCTGCTGGCCCGCTTCGACCTGACCGACGCGGCCGGGCGGCCGGCCAAGACGTACTCGGGGGGCATGCGTCGCCGGCTCGACGTGGCCGCCGCCCTGGTGAACCAACCGCCCGTGCTGTTCTTCGACGAGCCCACCACCGGCCTCGACCCCCAGAGCCGCAACAGCCTGTGGGAGCTGATCGAGGAGCTGGTGCGTGGTGGCACCACCGTCCTCCTCACCACGCAGTACCTGGAGGAGGCCGACCGCCTGGCCGACCGCATCGCCGTGGTCGACCACGGCAAGGTCATCGCCGAGGGCACACCCGGCGAGCTGAAGGCTCGGCTGGGCGCCACGGTGCTCGACCTGGTGTTCACGACCGAGGACGACGCCGTGCGGGCGGCTGGGCTGTTCCAGGCGAGCTGGCCCAAACCCCCGGTGCGGGACGGCAAGACCGTCGAGCTCACGGTCGAGGACGGCCCCCGCCAGGTGATGGACGCCCTGCGCGTGCTCGACGGCGCCGGGCTGGAACCCACGGGTATCGCCCTCCGGGAGCCGAGCCTGGACGACGTGTTCCTCACCCTCACCGGCCGCCGGGCCGTCGTGGAGACCGAAGAAGGAGTGGCCTGATGACCGCCGCCGTCGCCTCTGTTGGCACGGGCGCCCCGGCGCCCACCGTCCGGCGCCCGAAGTGGCAGTGGGCCATCCTCGACGGGCTGGCCGTCACCGAGCGCAACCTCATCGCCTACACGCGCATCCCCGAGGCGCTGTTCTTCTCCAGCGTGCAGCCGGTGATGTTCGTGCTGCTGTTCCGGTACGTGTTCGGCGGCGCCATCAAGGTGCCGGGCCTCGACTACGTCAACTACCTCATGCCCGGTGTGTTCGTGCAGACGGTGCTGTTCGGCTCGGTGAGCACCAGCATCGGGCTGGCCGAGGACCTCCAGACCGGCCTGATCGAACGCTTCCGGTCGCTGCCCATGGCCCGGTCGGCCGTGCTCGCCGGGCGTACCACGGCTGACCTGTGCCGCAACGTGTTCGTGGTCATGCTCATGACCGCGGTGGGCTACGCCGTGGGCTTCCGCATCGGCACAAACGTGCCCCTGTTCCTGGCCGGCGCCGCCCTGCTGCTGTTGTTCGCCTACGCGGTGTCGTGGGGGTTCTCGGTGATCGGCCTGTCCGCTCCCGACAGCGAGACGGCCCAGGTGATGGCGTTCCCCGTGCTGTTCCCACTCACGTTCGCGTCGACGGCGTTCGTCCCCCTGTCCTCCATGCCGAGCTGGCTCCAGGTGTTCGCCCGCAACCAGCCCGTGAGCATCGTGGTCAACGCCTCCCGGGCACTGATGGTGGGTGGCCCCACCACCGGGCCGGTGCGCACGGCGCTGCTCTGGTGCGTCGGCCTGTTGTGCGTGTTCGCGCCCCTGTCGGTCTGGAAGTACCGCCGCCGGGCCTAGCTACCGGCGCCCGCTCGGCCATGATGGATGGGTGCGCCCGCGCCTCGTCGACCACTTGGAGGAGTTCATCCGGGAAGGATCGCTGTGGGACGCGCTCGCGCTGGAGGCGATGATCGACGAGTTGGAGGACGAGTCGGTCGACACCGGCGACGCCATCCCCCAGATGCTCGCCCACCCGCTGCGGGCCATCAGCCTGCGCATGCAGATGGGCCCGCTCCCCCAGCGGCTGGCCAACGATCTGGAGGGGATCGTCTACCCGCGGGTGTGGAAGGTGATGGAGGCGGCCCGCGACGGCCTGCCCGACGGCGAGCTGCGCACCCGCATCGAGGTCCTGAACCGCCGCCTGTCCCGCCGGCTGGTGGAGGAGAACCCGGGCGTGCGAGCCAACGAGACCGAAGCGCCCGCATGACCGCCCCCCGCCACTGCGGGGCAGCCGTTCTCGGGCAACGAGACCGGGGTCCTCGCGGCGTTGTTGCAACAGAACGCCGGCGGGGGGTGGCGTGAGCCACCGGGCGCTGGCCGCGGCGGTCTGGCTCAGCGCCGGCGAGGCCCTCGGCATCATGGCCGTGCTGGCCCTGCGGGGCTCGCGCACGGCGCCCTTCTTCGCCGCTTGCCTGGCCGTGAAGCTGCCCTTCTGCTGGGCCCTGTCCCGGCGCCACCCGGGCGCCTGGCTGGCCATCCTCCTCTGGGAGCTCACCGGCGTGCTCGCCGCCCTGGTCGCTCCCGGCCTGCCCATCGTGCTGCGAGGGGCCGAGCTGGCGGTCGCCGGCACGGTCATCGCCCTTCTGGCCAGCAGCCTTCCGTCGTTCCCCCACGTGGAGTTGCCCCACCAATGACCGTCACCACCCAACGCCGCCGGCCCCTCGTCACCACCCGCCGGATCGTCTACACGCTCACCCTGCTCGGCGCGGGCGTCGCCCTGGTCGCCGCCTTCACCATCCACCCGGAACCCAAGCCCATCCCCCGGGACTCGGCCATCGTCACCGTGTCACCCAAGGAGGGCGACACCGACCTGCGCCAGACCACCATCTCCGCCGACCTGGTGGCCAGCTACTCGGGCTCGCTGCGCTTCGACGGCACGCCCATCCCCGACGACCAGACCGACCGCATCAACACGGGCAACAACCGGGTGAGCTTCACGCCCGGCCCGTCCAAGGAGTTCACGCGCTTCGCCCCCGGGCGGCACTGCGCCACCGTCACGTTCTGGCCCACGGGCCAGCCGCCGGAGTCCACGTCACGCAGCTACGCGTGGTGCTTCAACCTCCACTAGAGGCGGAAGAGGTACGAGGCCAGGCCGATCACCAGCGGCGCCAGCATGAGCACCACCAGGCCCTGAGCGACCCAGCGCTTCCAGCCCCGGGCTCGCTGCGCACCCCGCCCGAACTGCTGCAAGCCGTACAGCTCCCCCTCGAAGGTCAGGGGCCCAGGAACATGACCCTCGGTGGGCCAGTGGGTGTGCTGCTCGTCGGGCTCGGGACCCTTCACAGCGCGAACGTCGCCTCCCCCCGGATGGCCACGCCTCCCGTCTGGCGGGTGACGGTGAGCTCGAGGTCCACCAGCCGGTCGTGCACGGCCACCACCGTACCCGTGCAGGTGAGCACGTCGTCGGGCCACACCTGCTCGCGGAACTGGGCCTTGAAGCGGCGGACGCGCTCGGCGCCGAACAGGTCGGTGCAGTACGTGCCCAGCAGCCCGGCCTGGAGCATGCCCACGCTGAACACGGTGGGAAAGCCGGCCGAGCGGGCGAAGCCCTCGTCGTGGTGGATGGGGTTGAAGTCACCGCTGGCGCCTTGGTAGCGCACGAAGTCGGTGCGGGTCAGCGGGCCGAACTCCCGCTCCGGCAGAGCGTCGCCCACGTTCATGCCGGCGCCTTCCCGGTGATGATCGAGGTGGACCGGGCCTGGGCCACCAGCCGGCCCGCGGGGTCGGTGAAATCGGTGACCGTCACCACGAACCGCATGGTCCCACCCCGCTTGCCCTCCTTCTCGTACTCGGCCTCCGTGCGGGATTGGGCGGTGAGCTTGTCGCCCGCCCGGGGCGGCTCGCCGAAGAACACGTACTCCTGCTCGCCGTGCAGCAGGCGGCGCAGGTCGAGGCCGGCGGGCCGGCCCAGGGTGCCGAGGCCGGGCGGCTGCCACAACTGCGCGGTGGTGAGGAAGGTGGGCGGGATCACCGGCTGCTCGTCGCCGAGGTAGGCGGGGTTGCGGCTCTGGGTGGCTCGGGCGAACTCGCGGACCTTCCCCCGTTCCACCGTCATCTCGAAGGGTTCTGGCATGTCGAGCGGCGCCGGTTCGTTCACGGCAACTCCCCCGTTTCCAAGAGGCGCAGGAACGCGGCCTCATCCAGTACCGGTACGCCCAGCTCCTCGGCCTTGGTGAGCTTGGCCGCGCCGGGCGACTCGCCCACCACCACCGCCGTGGTCTTCTTGGACACGCTGCCGGGCGCCTTGCCGCCCCGGACCTTGATGGCCTCCTCGGCCGCCTCCCGGGACAGCGACTCCAGCGTGCCCGTCACCACCAACGACATCCCCGCCAGCACCCGCGGCTCCGGCGGCGCCTCGTCGCCGACCACGTTCACGCCCGCAGCCCGCAGCTCCTCCACGATGGCCCGGTTCTGCTCGGTCTGGAAGAACTGGTGGACGCTCGCGGCGATCTTGGGGCCCACGCCCTCGACCGCGGCGAGCTCCTCCTCGGACGCCTCCATGATCCGGTCCAAGTGCCCGAACGACCGGGCCAGTAGCTGCGACCCGGCGCCGCCCAGGTGGCGGATGTTGAGCCCCACCAGCAGCCGCGCCAGGGGGCGGGTCTTGGACGCCTCGATGGCGTCGAGCAGGTTGCGCACGGAGATGTCGCCGAAGCCCTCCATGGCCCGCAGCCGCTCCCGGCGCTCGGGTTGGGCCAGCTTGTAGATGTCGGCGATGGTGTCCATCAGGCCTTGCTGGACGAACACGTAGACACTGCGTTCGCCCAGGCCCTCGATGTCCATGGCCCCGCGGGACGCGAAGTGGATGATGCGGCCGGCCACCTGGGCCGGGCAGTCGGCGTTGGTGCAGAACGTGTCGCTCTCGCCCTCCAGCCGCACCATGGGTGCACCGCACACCGGGCACTGCGTGGGGAACTGCCACTCGGGCAGGCCGTCCGGGCGCTTGGCCAGCACCGGGCCCACGACCTCGGGGATGACGTCACCCGCCTTGCGCACGATGACGGTGTCGCCCGGGCGCACGTCCTTGGCCTTGACCTGGTCCTGGTTGTGCAGCGTGGCCAGCTGCACGGTGGACCCGCTCACCACCACCGGTTCGAGCTTGGCGAACGGCGTGGCCTTCCCCGTGCGGCCGATCGACACCATGATGTCGATGAGCCTGGTCTCGCGCTCCTCGGGCGGGAACTTGTAGGCGATGGCCCACCGGGGTGCCTTGGACGTGAAACCCAGCTCCGAGCGCTGGGCCAGGTCGTCCACCTTCACCACCACGCCATCGATCTCGTAGGGCAGCGAGTGGCGCCGGTCCTGCCACACCCGGCAGAACTCGTGCACCGCCTCCAGCGAGTCGAGGCGCTTGATCTCGGGGTTGACGGGCAGGCCCAGGCCTCGGAGGTACTCGAGCGTCTCCCAGTGGGTGTGGAAGGTCGGCCCGCCCTCCAGGGCGCCGATCTGGTATGCCCACAGCGACAACTCCCGGTCCGCGGTGATGGACGCGTCCTTCTGGCGCAGCGAGCCGGCCGCCGAGTTGCGGGGGTTGGCGAAGGTGCGGCCCCCGATCTCGGCTTGCCGCTTGTTGAGCTCCTCGAAGGCGGGCAGGGGCATGTACACCTCGCCCCGCACTTCGAGGACGTCGGGCAGCGTGGTGTTCGTGCCGGCGAGCTGCTTGGGCGCGGCTTCGATGGTGGCCACGTTGGCGGTGACGTCCTCCCCCACCCGGCCGTCGCCCCGGGTGGCAGCCTGCACGTAACGGCCATCCTCGTAGCGCAGCGACATGGCCACGCCGTCGATCTTCAGCTCGCACACGTAGGCCACGTCGCCCGAGATGAAGCGCTCCATGCGCTTGCCCCATGCCACCAGCTCGTCGAAGGAAAAGGCGTTGTCGAGCGACATCATGGGCACCTGATGGCGCACCGGCGCGAACAGGGGTGACGGGGCGGCCCCGACCTTCTGGGTGGGCGAGTCGGGCGTGCGCAGGTCGGGATGGAGCTCCTCGATCTCCCGCAGCTCCCGGACGAGGGCGTCGAACTCGGCGTCGGTGATCTCGGGCTCGTCCAGCTGGTGATAGCGGACGTTGTGGTACTCGATCAGCTGGCGCAGCTCGTCGGCCCGCTCCGCCGGGTTGCCGGAGCAGGTCAAGGTTCGGTCCTCGCCGAGCGGGCCCGGCGGCGCTTGGCCGCACCCATGGCGGCGAGCACCTGGGCCCGGCTGGCGTCCAGGGCGGCGAGCACCTCCTCGGCCGAGGCCCACTCCTGGCGCACGGCCAGGCTGTACCGCTTGATCACGTCGAGGTCCACCAACCGCACGTCGGCCATCCTGCGATTTTCGCAGGGTCCGGACGACCTGCCAGGCTGCCCCCTCGCCATGTCCGTCGCCATGTCCCCCGCCGTGCGGTGGTCGCGCCTGTTCCCGTGGGTCGTACGCCTGGCGTGGGCCGCCCTTCCCTTCACGGCCGGGCCGGCGTGGGCCGAGGCCCTGCGTGCCCGCAGCCACGGCGTGCAGGTGGTGGCGTCGACCGGGCTGTGGGCGGTGTGGGCCCTCGTGCTCGTCGCCACCCTCGTGCCCTACCCGCTGGGCCTCACCGCCCTGCGCCTGGCCGCCCCCGCCGCGGTGGTGGCCACGTCGTGGGCCGCGACCCAGGCGGGCGTGAGCACGATCGCGGCGGTGGCGGCGGTGGGGACGACGCTGGTGGTCGCGGCCGTGGCCATGGCGCCTGCCACCGGCCTGCTGTTCGTCAACGGTTCGGCGTACCCCAACGAGCGCCGCTTCCCGCTGCGCCTGCCCGGCGCCCTGCTGGTCGGGCTGCTGCCCGTGACCTGGGGCCTGGCGTGGGGGTTGCCGGTGGCGGCCGCCCTGCTCCTGGGCGCCCACCGATGGGTGCCCGGGGGCGTGCTGGCCGTCGTGGCGCTGGCCGTCGACGCCGTGCTCCTGCCCGCCCTGCACGGCCTGTCCCGGCGGTGGGTGGTGTTCGTACCCGCCGGCGTCGTCCTCCACGACCCCATGACCCTGGCCGACCCCGTCCTGTTCCCCAAGCGGACCATCGAGGCCCTGCGCCTGGCCCCGGTCGACACCGACTCGCTCGACCTCACCCAGCGGTCCCCGGGCCTGGCCTGCGAGCTGCTGCTGTGGGAGAAGGTGCCGCTGACCCTGCGCAAGCCGGGCGACCGCGTGGGCGAGTCCGGCTCGTCGGCCCGGCTCCTGTTCACCCCCACCCGGCCGGGCGCCGTGCTGGCCGAGGCCCGGCGCCGAGGGGTGCGCGGGTAACAGGTAGGTTCGACCCGATGCTCGACAAGCTGACCCCGGCCGACTTCCAGCCCCACGTGGGCACCACCTTCCGGGCCACCAACGTGGAGCCGGCACCGGTGGAACTGGTGCTCAGCGAGGTCGTGGTCCACCCGGCCCAACCGAACAGCCCCCGCGCCGAGCCCTTCTCCCTCCTCTTCGCCGGCTCGGCCGAGACCATGCTCCCCCAGCACATCTACGTGTTGGAGCACGAGGCCATGGGGACGCTCACCATCTTCCTCGTGCCCCTGAGCCCCACCAGCTACGAGGCTGCGTTCAACTAGGGCGCGGTTTGGGCGGGGCGCTCCATGCGCACGTACACGCCCTCCTCCACCCCGTACTCGAACCCCAGGCGCTCGTACAGGCGCCGGGCTGGGTTCCAGCGCTCGACGTACAGCGACACGCTCAGCCCGCCGGCGTCGGCCTCGGCCAGCACTGCGCCCATGAGGGCAGAACCGATGCCAGCGCCCCGGTGCTCGGGCAGCAGGGCGATGTCGATCACGTGCAGGTCACCGGGGAACCAGGCCAGGTAGAGCCGGCCGACAGCCACGCCGTCGCGCTCGATCATCAGGAAGCGGGCATCGTCGTACCCGCCCTTGTAGGCCGCGTCCTGGAGGTCGAACTGGGACGTCACGAAGGCCTGTTTCTCCTCGTCCGTCCACGGCACAAGGTCCATCTCCGCCGCCCGGGTGCTGGCATAGATGGCCCGCAGCACGGCGTCGTCGTCGTGCGTGGACGGGCGCAGGGTGATGCCGGGGGCGGCGACGTGCATCGCCGGGGGGTCTACTCGAAGCGGCCGACGGACACCAGCAGCGAGCCGGTGGGTGCGGCTCCCCCGCCAGGGGGCAGGGTGGTAGGCCGCTCCCATGCCGTGGGTTCGAGGCCCAACAGGTAGGCCCCTTCCCGCAGCTTGGGGAGGGCCGACTCCCGGCCAGACGTGAACACGGCCACGGCGTCCTGGGGCGCCTCGGTGACCACGCCGTCCTTGCGCACCCGGAGGGCGAAGGCCAGGGCCGCGCCCTGGGCCACGTTGACGCCGATGGCGCTGGTGCTGCTGCGCGTGGGGTTGTGGCCGGTGAGCTGCGTCCACGCGTAGAAGGGCAACAGCGTGCCCGGCTCGGCCTTGGGGTCGGGCGACGGGAACAGCACGTCGAGCTGGACGCCGGTGACGGATGGGTCGAGCTCGGCCCGGGGCCCGGCCGCCGGGCCATGGATGCCCACCCGGGCCAGCTTCCCGGCCAGCCGGTGGTCGCCCGAGCGCAGCGACGCCGCAGGCACGACCTGGGCGCCGCCCGAGCCGATGAGCGAACGCAGCTCGGCCGGGCGCAGGCCGGCACTCCCGAGGATGTACCCGGACGAGATGCGCGGCCCGGCCTTAGCCAGCAGCGCGGCAAAGGGGTTGGGCCGGGAGAGCACCTGGTTGGGGCCGAGGACGTACGTGGCCGCGACCAGCAGGGAGCCACCGGCGATGAACTGCCTCCGGCTGACGGCAGGAAATGTGGGGGCGTGGCTCATGGGGCTCCTAGGACCGATGCACTACCCGCGGGGCGGGAAGACGCCTTGCAGGGCGATACAGAAGGTGAGCGTGAGGTACGGCATCATGTTGTTGTGGGGCAGGGACGACCCCGCCGGCGTGAGCGACTGGGGCGCCAAGGCGGTGAGGGGTGGGTTGGAGGCGGACGCCGCGTAGGGCGTGGCCCCCGAGGTGCGGGCCAGGTTCACGTAGTTGGCCGGCGTGGGGTTGTTGCCGAAGTCGGTGGACGCCTGGAGGCCGTGGTTGTGAAACGGCATCTCCGTGGTGAGCAGGGTGACGCTCTCCGTCCCCGATGTCTGGCCCAGGTCGTAGGTGGAAAGCCCGGGTCCGGGCTGGTTGCCGCCCGTGTGGATGGGGACCCTGCCCTCCAGGTCGGGCAGGGCGAACGTGGACTTGCCGTCACCGCCATAAGTGGTGCCCAGCAGGGAGAAGAGAGCTGTGTTCTGGGAGATGGGCATGAGCTGGCCGTTGCACAGGGCCCAGCCCGTGGGGGCGAAGTTGCAGGCGAAGATGCGGATCTCGGCGACGAAGGGAGAAGACATGACCGGTCCTAGTTCTGCTGCGGGAAGACGCCGAAGAGGGACAGGATGAAGTTCACGCAGAGGTAGGGCTGCATGTTCTCGTGGGGCTGGCTGCCGCCTTGGCCGAGGATCGACTGGCCGGCCAGTTGCACGTTGGCTGCGCTGTCCACGTAGTGATCGAACGTCGACGTGGTGGCCAACACGGCGTTGTTGGCCGGGTTGGAGGTAGCCGGCCCGGGCAGGTTGGCGATGTCGGTGCTGCCCAGGAGGGGGTGCGTGTGGGCGGCGATCTGGCTGGTGGTGAGGGTGACGGTCTCGACACCGCCGGACTCCGCGAGGCTGCGGTTGGTCAGCCCTGAGCCCTGGCCCATGTGGATGGGGACGCGGCCTCGCAGGTCGGGGAGGCCAAACGTCGACTGGCCGTCGCCGCCGTAGGTGGTGCCGATGAGGTTGAACAGGGCGTCGTTCTCGGAGATGGGCATGATCTGGCCGTCGCAGAACGCCCAGCCAGCCGGGGCGAAGTTGCCCCCGAACATGCGAATCTCGCCGATATACGGGTCGGACATGGTGCCTCCTCAGTTCCGGCTCGGGAACACGCCCTGGAGGGCGATGCAGAAGTTCAGGGCCAGGAAGGGCTGCTGGTTGGCGTGAGGTTGGCTGCCACCCACGCTGGTGATGGCGTCGGGCGCCATGGCCGCCAGGTTGGTGGGCGTGTGGTACGAGTGGTTGGGCGTCCCCGCCAGGTAGGCGTTGGTGGGGATGAGGGCGCCGCCGTTGGACGTCGCCGCCTGAACCAGGTGATTGTGGGCGGGCGTCTCGCTCTGGGTGAGGGTGTGGTTCTCCTCGCCCCCGGCCTGCCCGAGCGTGAGGCTGCCGCCCGTGTGGGCGGGCACGCGGCCCCGCAGGTCGGGGAGGGCGAAGGTGGTCCGGCCGTCGCCCCCGTAGGTCGTTCCCAGCAGGGAGAACAGGGCCTGGTTCTGGTTGATGGGCAGGAACTGCCCGTTGCACATTGCCCAGCCCTTGGGCGCGAAGTTGAACGAGACGATCTTGATCTCGCTCATGAAGGGGGTTCCCACTGGCGCTCCTCTCCGTCCGTTCGCCTGGCCTACGGCACCGTCGTGCAGGTGCCAGGGGCGACCATGGCAATAGTGCTGTCGGCGCTGACCGGCAGCCCGGTATTGGTCGTCGTTATCTGCGTCTGCGCAGTCGATTGCGAGCCTTCCAACCGGAAGGTTGTCACGCCGCTCACGCCCCCAGGCGCCGGCGTGGTGCCCTTCTTCAGGCGGTAGGCGAACCCGCCGCCCAGGCCGAGGCTGGGATCGAAGCCGGTGTTGCCGCTGACGTCGGCGCACACGGTGTTGCCGGTGTTGGCCTCGATGTGGAACACGTCGCCCGGGCACATGGTGGTGGTGGAGCCGTCGCACACGGTCTGGTTGGTTCCCGTGGGGGCCGTGACCGTGTTGTTCAGCACCGTCACGTCCAGGCCACCGTCACCCAAGCGGCCTTGGATGTCGACGGCGACAGCGTTGGGGATCTCCCGGATGGTGTTGCCCGCGATGCGCACCGCCGTGTCCGCCTTGCCCTGGGCGATGAAGCGCAGGCCGGAACCGATGGCCGAACCCGAGTCTTTGCTGCTTGCCGTCCCGATGGTGTTGTTCAGGATCTTGCCGGTGAACTGGGCGCCGGGCACCAAGGTGGTGTTGGCGAAGAAGTTCATGGCATGGCTGAAGTGGTTGTTCAGCGTGTTGCCCTCGACGTCGAACGTCACGTGGGCGTTGTTCGACTGGTCGATGTCCATACCGATGTTGTTGCCCGTGAACGTCGCCCCGAGGATGTTGCAGGCCAGCGTGCTGCCCGTCGCCGCTCCGCTGGCCGCCGTGCCGCTGCACATGAAGCCGGTGGCCGCGTTGTTGGAGAAGGTCGACGGGGACGGCGAGCTGGGCACGTTCACGGTCACGTTGGCGGGGCTCGCGCCTGCCGTGGTGGTCTCGATGTCCACGCCGTTGTTGGTGACGGCACCCGTGACGGTGACCGTCGTCAACGTGATGTTGGCGGTGCCCGTGTTGTTGGCCACGACCACGTTGCTGAACGAGTTGCCCGACACCGTGGTGTTGTTGATGTCGACCGTGCCCGACAGGTTGGTGAAGTCGAGCCCGTTCTCGTTCGCCGCGTTGCCGTTGTTCTGCACCACGCTGTTGGCCAGGGTGAAGCCGTTGAGGTTGGCGGCGTTCACGCCGTCGTCCCCGGCGTTTTGGACCTTGACCCGGGTGAGGGAGACGCCCTTCACGGTGTCGAGGGAGATGCCCGGCCCGGTGGACCCGGAGATGATGCCGCCCGAATCGGCTGTCCCCGTACCCGACACCCGAAGCGTGGTGGTGGCCGCCGTGCCCGTGTTGGCCAGGCGGATGCCGTTGGTGGTGCTGCCCGTGCTGGTGATGGTCCGGAAGGTGAGGCCATTGCTGGTCACCTGCGTGTTCTCCACCTGGAGGGCTCGGCCGGAGGCGGCACTGAGTTCGTTGCTGCTCCCAGTGACCTCGAGGCTGCCGCCGCCCGTCGCCACCAACGCGTTGTTGGTGCCGGTGACCTTGGAGGACACCGTCCCGTTGAAGTTGGTGGTGGACCCGGTGTTGTTCAGGAGCGAGATGCCGGCCCCGGTGTCGGTGACGATGCCGTTGAACGTGGCCGTGCCGCCCGTGCGGCTGGCAATGGACACCGACCGGCCGGTGCCGGTGACCGTGACGTTGCCGTCGTAGGTGATGGTGGCCGTGCCGCCGCTCACCCCGAAGCCGCCCGCCGCGGACGTGATGGTGCCGGTCCCCGCGCTGAAGGTGCCGCTGATGCCGGCCAGGTTCACAGCCGGGCTGCTGCTCCCACCCGCGGACGAGACCGAGGCGAAGCTCATGGTGACGGTGCCGCTGCTGATGTCGACGGCATTGCCGGCGGTGTTGTTGATGGCCACCGGCGCCGTGGCGGTCGTACCGATGGTGGCCCCGTTGACGTTGGTGCCCGCCAGCGTGGTGGTGCCACCGGTGAGGGTGACGCCCTCGACGTCGTTGTTGGTGGAGAGGGTGACGGCAGTGCCGCTGCCGCCCTGCACCGTGGTGGTGGCGCCGTTCACGGCCGCCACCAAGTTGTGGGTGCGAGCGGTCGGCGCCAGGCTGTCGGTGACGGTGAGGCCCTGCGATGCGCCCCACAGCTTCTGGCTGGGCTCGAGCACGATGCCCGAGGGGTAGGTGCCCTGGTACAGGAAGATGATGTCGCCGGTGCCGTCGAGCGTGTCCGCCGAGCCACCGGTGGTGAGCGGGGCCAGCGAGTTGAACGGCGACGTCGACGTACCGTCGCCACCCGCCGGGGCACCGGCCTTGACGTACCAGACCTTCGGGCCCACGACGTTGATGGTGACGAGCGTGCGCGCCGCGTCGGTGTCGGTCAGGGCGCCGGGCGAGCTGTCCTCGTGGAGGACGTAGTTGAAGGTGTCGGAGCCGACGAACCCGGGCGCGGGCACGTACACGAACGAGCCGTCCGTGTTCATGGTGACCGTGCCGCCCTGGCTCGTGGCGGCAGAGGCCACGGTGGCGACGAACCCTGAAGACGACGAGTCCACGTCACTGTCGTTGGACAGGACGGAGCCGCTGATCTGGACCACCGGGTCGCTGTCGCTCGGTGTGGTGCCCACGGCCAGCCTGGTGCCGGCCAGGGCGCTGTTGGTACCGGTAAAGGTGTCCGGCGACGCGACCGGCGCGTCGTCCACCGGATTCACGGTGATGTCGACCGTGTCGGTGTCGGTGAGGGCACCACCCGAGCCCGAGTTGCCCAGGTCGTCGGTGGTGATCGTGAGGGTGTCCGGGCCGTTGTAGTCGAGGGCGCCCTGGTAGCTCATCCCGCTGAGGGCCGTGTTCAGGTTCGCCAGGGTGCCGGTCGCCTGCACCGCGCCCGTGCCGTTCCCGCTGACCGTGAGCCCACTCGTGCCGCCCAGGGTCACGGTGCCGTTGAGCACGCCCAGGTTGACCTGCACGTTGCCCGACCCGGCGTCCACGTCGTTCACGCTGATGGCATTGCCGTTGGCCGAGGAGAAGACCTTGGCCGTGTCCTCGATCGCCGTCTGGGCGGCGGGCACGGTGTTGACCGGGGCGTCGTTGACGGCGGTGACGTCGAGGTCGACGGTGGCCACGTTGGAGTCGACCTGGCCGTCGTTGGCCGTGTAGGTGAACGAGTCAGGGCCGTTGGCGTTGCCGGTCGGCGTGTACAGGATCGTCTGGGTGCACGTGTTGGGCGTGCTCGAGCAGTCGACCGTGCCCGGGGTGCCGAGGGTGCCGTGGCTGGGGCCGGCCACGACGCTGAAGGTGAGCGCGTCCCCGTCGGCATCGGTGGCCGTCATGGTGATGGTCTTGGCCGTGTCTTCCGGGGTTGACGTGGTGACGTCGCCGGCCACGGGCGCCTGGTTGGGCGGGTTCACGGTGATGGTGAACGTCTGCGGGGCGCTGGTGTCGGCACCACTGTTGGCTGTCCCGCCGTCGTCCTGGAGAGTGACGGTGATGGTGGCCGTGCCATCGTGCCCGGAACCGGCCAGCGTGTAGCTCAAGGTGCCGTTGGAAGCGATCGACGGCCCGCTGCTGAACAAGGTCGGATCGCTGTTGCCGGTGACGTCGAACGTCACCGTCTGGCCCGACTCGTCGCTGGGGCCGGGGCTGATGTTGGTGGCCCAGTTGGGGATGGTCTGGGGGCCGTCAGTGTCGATGTTGGTCTGGTCGCTGCCCTTGGTGAAGGCGGGCGCGTCGTTCACGGCGGTGACGTTGATCGCGAACGTCTGGGGCGCACTGGTGTCGGCGCCCCCGTTGGCCGTGCCGCCGTCGTCCTGGAGGGCGATGGTGACGGTGGCGGTGCCGTTGGCATTGGCCACGGGCGTGTAGGTGAGGTTGCCGGCGCT